>Ga0126342_10008323_pt1:0-12500 | contig 18576 bp, 17 predicted proteins | sample Cyp1metagenome_FD_92528 | JGI IMG/M metagenome (GOLD analysis project Ga0126342, IMG submission 92528) | Coral microbial communities from Lord Howe Island, Old Settlement Bay, Australia - Cyphastrea 1 metagenome | ecosystem: Host-associated > Invertebrates > Cnidaria > Coral ...
AAAAACACAGTGCTTCGCGACTTTCCTACCTTTTCGCGCATCTGCATCTTCTTTCTTCTGACTCTTTCTCTTCTGATCTTCTCTCTTCTAATCTTTCTCTTCTCTCTGCCTCTTCCCTGCTCTTCTTTTCATCTCTCCATATTGTCGGAAGTTTGACTTTAAACTTCCTTCGACCATACAATACCATACCATGCCATACCATACCATACATGAACAGGACACGCTTTCTGTGTCATATACATATTTACAAACATGTTTTCTATATGTACTTACATTATCTTACATTATTTTACATTTACCTGTGGAAAATGCGGGTTCATTTATATATCATTTAGATCATGTCCTTTTTATTTTGTTCCCTCGAAGCTTGAGGCTTCGCTGCAGGAAGAGGAGCTTCCAAAGCCCAAGGAGGCGCCGGCGCGCGACCACAGCACTACGACAGAGCAGTTCAGTGGAGATCGGCACGGCTTAGATCGGCTCAGGCAGTTCGACCCAAACCGCCGGCAGGCAGAGCTCAGTTTGAAGCTGTCATAGGTACATAAAAGCGTCACACCCTTGCCATATGTTCTCACACACTGTTTTTAGACCTTTTTAGAAGTTTTTCAGCATCACTTCTGAGGAGAGATGAGGGAATTTTGATCCATTCAGTGGTGGGCGTGCGCATGTTGAGAGAATATGGTGCACGGCATTCTTTTCTGCAAAGTTCACATGTAAGTGGCACACCACTATTTCTGCTAACTCTGACCGCTTTATTTTGTCAATAGGCAATGAGACCCTGGTAGCCCTGGTAGTTGCAGATCCATTGCTGGTTGCAGATCAATAGCTCAGTTCATGATGCTGACATGTTTCTTATTGGAAGATATTGCGAGCATTTGTTGACGGCTGTGAAGACACGTCAGGCGGTCCATTCCACTCTTCCATGTTCTTCCGCCATATGGAGGCTTTGAGTTCTTTCAGTGTCAAAATTTGATCTGAGGCCTTGGGCATCTTTGCTTGGCAATGAAGTCACCGCTGGCCGTGAACTTACAACATCTTACAACATCTTACAACATCTTACAACATCTTACAACATCTTACAACATCTTACAACATCTTACAACTCGGTATTGCACTACTTCCTCTTGCTTCCTATTACTTCCTATTACTTCCACATATACTCCCAGCTTCATCCACTCTTTGGCGTCTCAGGTTTCGAGTGGGTGGTAGATTTGGGTTTCAGGATGCTTTAAGTGTTTTGTAGTACCAGTACAGTTTGGGGATCAATGAATCAAAGGGACATCTGGACACCCCCTGTGAGCTTAACAGTCCAGCCATGTCCAGCCAGCCCAACTTCAGTAGAGACAAATGGTAAACTATTCCCGTAGTACATCTTTAGCAGGATCTCCACTAGGGTTTGGCACGATCAAGAACTTGTTCTATTCAACCCAAGCATGACTGCAATGGTTGACCGATTTCACATACCCAACCAATTAGTGGCGCACAAAAAAAGGTAAAAAAAAGGCTCCGTACGATAAACATCACAAGATGTGTGTGGGGGGGACGAACCTCCCATACAGGTACTGCCGGTCTTCATCTCATGTACGTCCCAACTCTTTGGAGGGATCTCATACAAAGTAATTAAGTAATTTTAAATAGATCCAAAATGATCCAAATAAATCAGTCAAGATCAGTCGTATTGCAATAGGAGACTTATGGAGACTTTGTCAACAGTCAATAACATAAGTCGAAATTTATTGGTCGTGAGAACAGGGTGCCTAGTACATAGAAAGTGGTCTTCCTGGTGGCCTTTCTCTACTACTTAGCTTCTTAAGTGTCCCTTATGTCTTTGCAACTCCGCAGGTTCTCTACTCAAGTGGTTCTCTTCGTGTTTTCTGTGTGTTTTCTTTGTTGTCCTACCCTTGTAATGCTGTACCAGTAAGTGTAGGTTTGCATGCAACCCTTGCACTCTGACCGGGGAACCAACTGTGCACAAGGTCAAGCTGAAAAAAACAAGCTCTTTGCCTTCATTGCGAATTGGAGTCCGCTCTCAATGGAATGTTCAAAACTCAGCAGACCTCAAGTCAATGGCAATACAGCATAGAGTTCTCCATGCAATGGACTGATGACTGCACGTTCAAGACATGTGCCCAGATGGCTCGTATGCCCTCGTTTCATGTTGAGGCCTTTTGTTTGCAGTTTGTCCTTATGGATTTTATGGATCCTTATGGCACGCAGCTTTGCTCCAAAATTCCCACCTGAGGATCGACACCACATTGCCCATTTCTGAGTGCTTGAACCGCTGCTGAGATGGTGCATCTCACGTGCGGTGACTGTTGTAAGCACTTCCCTGATTTTTTGTGGTTGATCCGAGTTGATCCTTTCATGTCCTTTCCAAGTTTCAAAGTCTTGCTGGGCTTCGCTGCTTCTGCCTAGGCAGACCATTTGGGCAATCGTGACATGAACCTCATCCACATGCTGACAAGTGTCGACACACAGGAGCAGAGTGATGCAGAGTGCACACCAGACAGACCAAAGCATCCAAAGCCACGCAGCATGACCTGGTGAGCACCTTTGCTAACTGCAAATCGCATCGAAGCATCCTTGATGTATCCCAAATATTCCCAAACTATTTATCGTTTGATCTAATGGGCACTGGACACTTCAGAAGTATCAACTGACGTTGCCATTCTCATTGTGAACGATGTAGACGATCAAGGATCAACCTGTTAAGAAGCAGCAAGTTAGGTGCAAGTTGCATTCCGACAGGAACAAGAGAAATGCATGGCGCGGGTGAGAAGAAAAATTGCGGAGGCCACAAGTTCTCTGACGTGCGAAGGATCTTGTGAGATTTTGTTTTGGATCTTTTCAAGCGCTTGTAACAGTTTGTATGCTTTCCGCTTTTACACTTTAAATCTTTTGAGTATTTGAGATAGGATGCCGTATTTTGAGTGTCTGTCAGAGGTGCCAAGGTGCTGTCGGAGTCCTGTTGAGTTGAGGGTCTTGTCCATGGTGCTGTCTTATGCATTGTGGTCAGTGCTCCCAGTGCTCCTAGCGATTCTAGTGCTGCTTCTTCTCAAAAGCTTCTAACACAATGCCGTGTAGCGAGAACTGTATAGGTTCCGCCAATATTTTTTAAGCTGCTGCAAAATTCTTGGCTGCAGCCGCCCTGAAACTTTGCCGGCGCTTTTAAAATATCTTAACGGCGGTCTTGGTGCCCGCAACATGTGCAGGGATGTGTAGCATTCATACGTCAATCGAATGGTAGGTTGTAGAGTAATTATTGCATGATATTGCATGCTTGTGGCTCGTAAATTGTTGTGGATGCACTCTTGAAGCCGGTTAAGCCGGTTAAGTGGTTAAGCGCTTGAAATCAGATCTTGCTTCGCAGAACCCGACTATGGACTGGTTCGAGGAGCAGCTCAGACTGGAGGAGGCTGAGAACACTCTGTTTTGAGGGGGGCTTGACACAAAGGAGTCCATTTAAATCCATTTATATGATCATATTTAGACATTTTGTCATACTTGTACTGACTTGTACAGTACTTATATGATTTTAGTTGTTTTTATGTCTTTTCATGAGTTCATTGTGTGTCACACCGAGCACAAACGGAAGGAACGCAATGCCCAGATATGGGCTCCGGATTCTGATGAAGAAGATGAAGAGGAGGCCGTAGAAGGATGTATAAGGGATATATAAGACGCATATGTGTAACTTTACATATAAGAGTTTCATATAAGTATTATAAGAGGCATAAAGTTACTGACGCAGGACTTGCGATATCTTCCGATGAAGTCTACCAGCTTGGCGTTTTTTTTTTGTGTTGGCCCTCGGACCAAAAATAACAACAATGTGTTTTGTTGACACAAGAAGAATACTCTGAGGACGTGTTCTGCCCTTCAGCAACTAACGATCAAAAAAAGCTTTGCAGAACTTATTGATTACTGTTTGCAGCCAAGATAAATATATATTTCGTACGGCAAGAGAAGTGTGCTGTTTGGTCATCGTTGGGAATCAGGCTCTCCTGATTAATGTGTAGGTTGGTGAGAAGGTATCTCACATTGTTCTTTGCATCCTAACATCTTCAGCACGCAGAGAGGAAATAGCCATCCGGCCGTCCGTTTTGAATGCCACCTACATGTCCGTGCTGTGCGTATTTGGCAATTCTACGGCATATTGCATTGTTTGATCACGGTTTCATACATGTGTTGATCGAGTTTAAAAAAAGGTACGTTTTGTGTAAAGTCTTTACTTTCAATTCTTGGCGCGCTCATTTCATTCTAATTGTTTATTTTGCATTGTCTTCTCTGCAATTGTAGATAAGCAGCAAATGTTCTTCACTGTTTCTCTGTCCGCAGTAGCCGGTTCGCTCTGCAAACTTGCTTCGTTGCTCAAGATTGCCAGTTCTTGTACAAGATGAACGGTTTACTATACCAGAAAGTATAGAAATTTAACAATGGAAATCCACGATTATGTCTGGACATGGATTGAAGGTCACTGTGAAAAAGGCAAAGGGTGCTTTCTCTTTCGTTTTTGTTGCCACCTATCTCGTCTCGTTCTTGGCTTCATCCTTTAATTCTGTTTTGGCCAAAACCAACTTGAAACTACCGTACTTAAATTGCTCACTTGAGTCTGCATCTCTGAGTTCCATCAACATCCCTGCGGGCAGCGCAGGAAGCTCTTGAGAATGAGAACCCGGTCGAAGTCAGCCACGCATGAGAGCGCCTATGCCTTGGTGTATGCTACTGTATATACTACATATATATATATACATATATTACTTGGTACCCGACCCTCAGACGACCGTGTGGTTTCAAGGACATCCTTGAGGATCAAAACAACGATGTTCATGTTTCAGGGAGTTAATTGTCATGTTTTGAAAATGTACCAAAGTATTTTATTTTTCATCCCAAGACTCTTCAATGTCACCTTTTCTCGTCACTACGCCCTAGCCGCATCCAGAAGCTTCTCCAACATTTTGTGATTGTGGTAGATTTATATCCCACAGCCAAGCGCAGGTGGAAGAGCAAGTAACGTAACAGCACATCCCGAACGCTACAGTATTGCCTTCCCCACCCCCCAACCCTTCAACCCCCACCAAACGCTCACCCTAAACCGTCCCCCAAACAAAAAAGGGCAAAAAGGTGATTTCGTACCATGGCCATCTAAGGGTCGGGGCGTTACTACTTGCTACCCAATGATACCCAATGCTCCATTTTCTAAGTTGGATATGAACATAATTTGTATGGACATTTGTGATAATTTGTGCTGACATGTTGCTTGCAAAGTGATACTAAATAGGCCACTCGCCTATTAAATCACAAGGATTGGAATGAGAAGAAACGATCGGACATTGATTGCCCTCGACCGTTTTGTTTGCAGAAGGCCAAGGTGCTCTCAGGCATTTGGTTTCAGTAGAGTTTCTTGCTCGCAGGGCGTTTGGCAGTGACTATTCATTCCGTAGCTGCAGCAATACAGGAATACAGCAAGTTGCGTGCTTGTTTGCAAACGAAACAGACAATCAAAAGAAAAACACAGAGGATATTCCAATCACAAACCTGAAGACTTACACGTTCATCCGTCTCTACTTTGCACATCCCTGCAGACAGACGCCGACATTACACAATTTCCATACTATCACATAAAGCCCGGACAGAACGCATAAGCGTGGAGCCGGATGCGTGCATGCATGCAGTGCATGACACTTCATCCTGCAACAAGGAACAGCAGATCTACAGCAAAATCTTACATATTATAATAATGCTTGTATGATATCACAAAACAATCAAAAACAGGCTGCTTGCTGCAATAGGCTGCTCTACAATAAAGTTTGCAATTCCTTTCCATCACATTGCAATGCGTCATATCACCTTCGGTCACATTACATGCATCGCAGACACTACACAGGTTACAGACGAATGAAATAGTCTGTAACAGTGCGTTCATCAAGAAACGTTCCGTTGCATCACAGCGCATTTCCTGGTATCGCCCTACACTGCATGCAATGGATTATCTAATAGTGCAGTACTATCATTGAATGCACCCGTTGCATACACAATCATACACACACACACATCCTCACATCGTATCACATTCCCTTTCACTACAGACTCAGATGCTTGATTTCTTCACATTTGAGACAGCGAGGCAGACAAGCTGACCAACCGACCGACCGACATACAGATACAGATCAAATATTTATATATAGATATTAAGGATATATAGACAATATTATTGATATTATACAATATTATACATATTATAAATGTTATATATACATGTCATACATGTTGTACATGTTATACATGTTATACATATCAAGATATACATAGTACACATACTATACATATGATAGATAATATACATAGTATACAGAGTAATCGCATTAGACACAGTAAACGTACATTAGCAAATCGACAGGCATACTATACATACATGCATGATAATGCATGCATAATTACATTCCCAGGCGTTCGTCGTATTGCATGGTATGGCATGACGTTGCAGTGGAATGAATTGCCTAGCATGGCACTAAAGTATGGTCCCTGCATGATGATTTCCGTACCTTTCTCGTTGTTTTCCTTAATTTGGCAAGTATGTTACAGTATGTTCCTATTGGCTGATGATCCCAGGAAACTGCCCGTTGACAAACAAGATGGCAAGAAACATCGTTAAGATATGCAAACATCACAACCAAAGGGGGTGTATGTAATAACTAATCATGATCATGTATATGAGAGTATGCCTCATGTTTCTGTGTAGAAATACATGCCATATTCCTACCCGTGTGAAAATAGAATCTTCAGATGAAAGGCCCAAATGGCGACTTGTTCCCCGGGGTATGTTTATGTTTAGCATCTCAAACAAGAACATTGGAAGACTTGGAAGTGAAAGTGTTGCCTATTTCACAGAAAAGTGGCCTCACATGAGGGATGTAGATTGCAGACGGTATGCAACTTGCGCAGATCGGGCAGCTGAAGTTTCACCAGACGAGCTCCGTCCAGACTTCCAAGAAGCTGGACAGGAAAACAGCTGACTTGTTGGCAAGGTGACGGTCTCAATTGGCATGTTGAACAGGAAGTGGGAAAGTTAACTCCAGACTGTGATAGTTGTTTCAGCTCAATCGGCACTTTGTTGCTATATATTGCAGGTTTGAGGCCTCTCAGAGTTTTGTTGGGTGCAATGATCTACAGTGGAACTGTTCGATAGGAACCGAATTAGGATTTTTGAGGATACTCTGGGGTTCTTACCTCAATTGAGGATCCATTCGGGGTATTACAGTAAGGCTGAGGGTACAGTGCACCGTCAAGTTCTTACATGCAACTTCTTGTATCTTCTTGTTTCACATCACCCGCACGGTTCATGCAAGATCCCGCAAAATGAACAAATCCGGGGGGCAGCCTGGAGCCAGCACGGAAGGTTTGGGCCTAGATTGCCGCGTTAGGCCTGAATTTGCCGTCCGCTGGCTCCAGGCTGATTCCAGATAAATAGAATTCATGCTATATCGCTATTGTCCCATCAAAGGAAGCTTAGTTCGCAAACTTCCGACTTATGGACAAATGTCACAGATCATCAAAGGGGGGGTCGTGTTTCCGCGGTTGCGGCCCTCGATCCGGAAAAGCTGTCGACAAAATACACACGGGATCACACGGGACTGACTTGAGCGAGAGCTCGATTGGCAAAAAAATGCTGAAAACTCAATTGTTCGGACCACTCTTGGAAGATGAGGCCAGAAAAAAGCGCACGGGACTGTAGAGGGAGCTCGATTGGCCAATAAGCTTCGGTGGTATCTCCAACAGCCGCAACGTTTTATTTTTACAAATCTTTCTGAAGCGTGCTGCGAAGCCAAGCGCTGGAAATACCTCAGCTGGGTCTGCACCAAACCCTCCCAAACCTTCTCCAGACCCTGTTGAACCTGACCTGGCTCTGCACCAAAGCCTCCCAGACCTTCACCGGACCCCTGTTTGACCTGACCTGGGAAATGCTGTTTGTTTGATGGCGCATCTGGGGATTGCGAAGAATGGGATTTTACTGCAATGCCAAGGTTAATTATTTTTAAGTAAGTAATGTGTGCAAATGCCGCACGTGAGGAAACCCCTTTCGTAGATCTTTAATTCTCATCTAATACCGCCGGAAAACTGCGCTGGATGTGTTGTGGGTCTCCTGCTTCGCCTGTGCAGCGTGGGGTGATTCCTCCCAGGGTCTTTAGTTCTTGCTTGGCCCTGTAAACTTGATATGGAAATTTGGCCACTGGAAATTGTTGCTGCTGCTTCTTCAATCGTTCAAAGGGGGCGAAGCCACACTGGCAACCACATGCAGGAACATTCTGCCAAAAGCGTTGTGGAGGAAGTCCAGCTCGTCGTTTCAGGGCTGCAGCTCGAAGTTCATAAACGCATTGCAACGGTGGCGCGAAGAGAAGAATCGAGTTTCATGCGAGGTAGCTCAGGGAAGAAGTATGCCAAATAAGTTGCAGCTACAACGGGTGGCTGATTGGAGAGGTAGCGCAATGAAGGGGTAACTTGGGAAAGATTTGCTTGAGGGAACGGATTGCCCAACCAAGAAGTAGTTCATTCAGTCGTTCGTTTGTTCGTTCAATCAATCAATCAACCAACCAATCAATAAATCAATAAACAAATAAATAAATCAATCAATCAGTTGTACATGCATACACACACATACTCAGTCTTGATCCTTGAATCATTGATTCACGCTTTACTCATTCATTTTTTCATTCCTTCAGTCACTCATTCCGTCATTCATTCATATAATGCATTCATTCGTTTATTCAGCCATTGACTCACTGACTTACTCACATCATCATGGATGCGTTCACTCATTCATTCGTTTATCCATTCGTTGACTTGTTGATTCATTCATTTCTTCAATTCTATCATCCATTCATTGAAACATTGTCTCACTCATTCACTCCTTCACTCCTTCATTCCTTCACTCATTGATTCACCCATTCGTTCATTCGTTCATTCGCTCCTTCATGCATTCGCACATTTATTCTTCCATGTCAGTGATTTCATTTGCTTTCATGTCATGTCATTTGCGTGTCAAAAGCCATGTGCTCATTATATAACTTGTGCACCTCGCAGCCTTGACCATACATTGCTTCTGCGTTCCACAGACATACTTTCAGGCCATTGATTCAATTCCTTATAGACATAGCTCTTTTGGAGACTTCCGCCCCGGCACGGCCAGGCACTACTGGTATTTTCACAGAGTTCTGAGCACACTCGCAAATCGAAAGAAAGTCAAAGAATGTTTTTGGAAATTCTAGTATATTGTTGTATATCGTTGGCCTCGTGCTATTGCACTGTTTGTGCCCCAGTGCGTTTGTTTGACAGCGATCGGTGACTGACTCAAGTGCATGTTGAGGTAAATTCCCAGCTACCGCGGGCTACCGTTTTAGCCGTTGGACCAAAATCTTGACGATGCACTGCTTGCTGTGTTTTACGTGAGGTATATTTGCTTCCGCGTGGACCCCCGTCCAAATATCCCTTATATTTTGGAAGGGGTCGACCCTCTTATAAATGGATTATATATAGGCATTTTGTAGTTACAATGAGCCCACTAACCAGGGCATTTTGTAACAGGGCACCTAAAAGGCAAAGTTGTACATTTTGAAGTGTTCATTTTGTAAGAGTTTTGAGGGGCCAACTCATTTTATAAGACCATCGAGTTTGTTTGTTGTTTTGAGGCTTTTTGTAAGCTCAAGATGCTGTTATTGAACATCAAAAACAACAAAAAAACTCAGCAGGGTGTGCAATGACATTTTGTAAGGAGATGTCGTCAAGAGTAGAAGAACCATTTTGTAAGAATATATGCTTTTTAGGCATTGATACAAATTATATATTGTTCAGATCTGTAGGCAAAGAGACATCATGAGAGGAGTTCTGGTAGGCAATGAGGCCAAAGAAGAAAAAATACAAAAAAATAAAACAACATAAAAGGTGGCAAAGAAAAGGAATCCTTACGAACAGGCTGCTTGAAAATCAACGAGTCCGGGAAAAACAGAAACAGGGAACCAGAAGTTGTTGCCTTACAAAATGATGCCCGAAAACGCTATCGCTATCTGAAATCACAAGTTCTTATAAAAAGGTCATCGAGTGGGATACACATTCATATCATGAAGAAAGTTGTCGCCTTACAAAATGATAGGATTTTGAAGTCGAATGTGGGTGCTAAAAACCTATGCTTTTTGTAAGGGCCAAAATTCCCAAAACCGATTCCTTTTATATCCTTTTATAAGGTTTTTCAAAATCCCACTGGTTTATGCTTAGAAGAAGCCGGGTGCAACCCCTCCCCCCTAATCAGAACGGGGATCCGCGTGGGAATTTTTGCAGCATGGTGTTCGAAGGTCTCTTGATTTTTTTCGGCTGCAACCTTGGGGCTTGCGTTGAAGAGAATACAGCTTAGAGCGACCTAGGTTTTCAATCCAAGACTCACCTCCCCCAGGGCATGTTGATGACACCGACCGACCAAAGTAGCACAGTATTTCGAGACTTGGCTCTCTGCATGCCGAACGTGTCAGCCAAAGAGACTCAAAACATGAACCTGTCCCGCAGCTGTTCTCAATTTCAATGCCTGACTTATGTACATCCAGAAGTTATCCAGTGAGCGGCAGCACGGCGCAAAGCGTAGTACAGCGCTCAACATGATACAAGGTCTCAGATGGTTCCATGTTTGCCATCGTTTGGTGTCTGCCTGTCACAGGTTTTTTTCAACTGTTTCATGCTGTGCCGTCATTCCTTTGGACTTGCAATCCAGCATCAGGTTTGCTCCAAGAGCGGTAGACAGGTTGCAGGCTTAGAATTTCAGCTGCATGTGCCATATGAGGACTTCCTTGAATTTGTTCCTTGCTCTTCTCAGCGGTACTGTGCCTTCTTTCTCTGTGATTTTCCCGTCCCGGTGTGGGTATTGCCATTCTTTGCTTTTTCTAGCTGGTGGCAAGGACGGGCAACCTTTGGATAAGGCGGGGATGATCCGTTTTGGACTTTACTGCTCACATGTCACCACTCCACAGCTTGAATGAGATATCCCTGGGCAATACTACTTTGAACATATTTTTCCTCGAGTAATGCTTTCGGGATCAGCATATTGCCAGATTTTGGATAGCCCTGAAGGTGGAGAGAAAGACCCTGCTGTTCCTGTAGCTTGCAAGCGTTGCGCTTCAGGCAAGAAACTTTCCCTCAAGAACTAACAAAAACCACAGCGCTCACAAAAATCATTTTGCAATACGCCAAGAATAGCCCCCTTTGTCATCCTGTGTCCAGGAACACGCAGATCCAGGTCATGAGCACAAAGGCATTCGGCCACAACTTTTTCTGTGAAATCAGCGGGAAGCATTTCCATAGTTTCAATATGTTTCACAATCCGTTTCCCAAAGCAAAGATATAATGCGGAAGCAGTGGAAGCCACAGCAAGATATGGCCTGGCCAATGCGGATTGCTTGATTTGACAGCTTGGGCAACATGATCAGTTGCAAACCCGCCCACACTGAAGGTGCCGGAGCGTGGTAGTTTAGCGTTGAGTGAACCAATCGCATGATGGTGCAGCTTCAGCTTGGAGGGCTCATTTTCGGAAGTCCGCCGCCGCCAAAAAGCAGACAAGATTGAAGTTCACAATTTTTCATATCGCCATAACCTTTTGTCAACCTGGGTCAACTTGGCCCAACTCGGGCCAGGTTGTGCCCTTGGCCAACTTGGGAAGTTGCGCCCAAGCTTGGCCCGTTTGGGAGCAGCTTCAGCCCAACTTGGTCTCAACGCGAAACCAACATGGGGAACATGGCCGGCCCAACGCGAAATGCTGAAAGTATGCGTTTTCATTGGTAATTATATTTATATCCTCTGTTTTCGACGGAGGTTTGCGTTTGGCCATGTTCCCGACATTGGGCCTGTGTTGGGCTCCACTTAGGGCTGCAGTTGCTGCCTCCTCCCCAAGCTGGGCCCAAGTAAGTAGGCCCGCGTTTTGCGCATCCCTGGCTACATCCGGCTACCATACTCGCGATGTGGGCGGTTCCCGTCAAAGAAACACCGGTCATGCCTCGCGCATGTTTTTGCTTGTTTACCACCCCCGCCAGGTGAGAGTGAGGGTCTATAAATCTTAAGTCTTAAGTCTTAAGTATACATCCGGTGCCTCCTGCTCCACTTCCTTCTCATCCTCCTCCTGTTCTTCCTTGCCAAGTCTCCAAGATCATAGCAATAGCACATCATCGCCAGAGCTCGCCAGCTTCCTGGGCCCTGCCGGACCCGAACACTATGCCAGCTTGCAGAGCTTCGGGCCTCGCCAACACTCTGGGCCCCTCCCGACCAAACACTATGCCAGATAAAATGTTAGGTGATGAGAGGTCAAAAGATATGTCAAAATGTAGACGGGATAGAATGACAAATCAACCGTCAGAACAAAATGATAGAATATATGCAGAATGAGTGAGCATTATGTCAAGGAATATGTCAGGTAGAATGCCAGATCAATTTCCAGATGCATTGCACAATAAGATGTCAGATAGCATGTC
>Ga0126342_10008323_pt1:17500-18576 | contig 18576 bp, 17 predicted proteins | sample Cyp1metagenome_FD_92528 | JGI IMG/M metagenome (GOLD analysis project Ga0126342, IMG submission 92528) | Coral microbial communities from Lord Howe Island, Old Settlement Bay, Australia - Cyphastrea 1 metagenome | ecosystem: Host-associated > Invertebrates > Cnidaria > Coral ...
CCCCCAATCAAGACCCAAATGGGTTCTGATTCCAACCAACCCAGTTTGCTGGTTCGAACAAATGTGTGGCTGATAGCAAAGGTGAGTTTGGAGATGTTGTGAGCCGGGTTTTGCCACATGGCATTTATGACACCTCAAAAGATACCCAAGTCAGGGAGACAGTCTCTGAAGTGCGAAGTTTGGCTACTTTGCAAGAGCCGAGTCTTTCCCCAAGAGTCAAGATTGGTGTGTACTTGAATTTTTCCCTGTTTGTCGTGGGAGCCTGGGGAACCCGGTTTCTTGGGGAGCCTACCAACCTAAACCCGCTAAGACGCACATATTTAAAAAAAACTGTGTCTTAATTTGGGCCCCAAACCCAAAAACGATTTCTTGAACGGGGCCCCAAGCCAAGAAACTACTTACAAAACCATGTTTTTTCGCCGATCCAGACCATTGGACCAGGATGGCAGTCAACGCGTTCCATGAGAAAAGAATTGGGTTTGGAACCGCTTGGGGATCTGGATCTGGAACCATACGGTCAAACAGAGTGCCCCGCACAAGTGAACCGTGTTCTTTTGGCTGTGGGTTGAATTTATTGACTGCAAAACTGCCAGGCTGTTGGTGCAGGTGTTTTTCATCCCCTTTTGTTCTATGTTCTTCCACCCCTCATCTCAGAATCAGGCGCTGTTACTTTCTTCCTTATCTGTAGACGTTTCTTGTGCTATATTATTATCTATGCCGATATTTGTCAACTTAAGCTATATTCATATTTAGTAAAAAACTAGACGACGGATGGCCCGAGAGCGTAGAGGAGCAGGGTCTTCTCTTGTTAGTATGGAGACACCATATTACAAAACAATATATTAAAGATGTGTTATAGGCATACGGGAAGAGGAGTATCAAGACAATATGGCACAAGTACAAGACAATAGTTTGCATCGCAAACACTTTTACACACAGAAGCTTTTACACACAAGCTTTTACACACAAAAGCTTTCACACACAGAAGCTTTTACATACAGGCACTTTCACACACAGATGCTTTTACACACAGACGCTTGTACACACAGACGCTTTTACACACAGACGCTTTTACA
>Ga0126342_10008324_pt1 | contig 18575 bp, 15 predicted proteins | sample Cyp1metagenome_FD_92528 | JGI IMG/M metagenome (GOLD analysis project Ga0126342, IMG submission 92528) | Coral microbial communities from Lord Howe Island, Old Settlement Bay, Australia - Cyphastrea 1 metagenome | ecosystem: Host-associated > Invertebrates > Cnidaria > Coral ...
ATATATATATATATAATTTATATATAATATAATATATTTATATATAATATAGATATAATGATATACATAATTATATATACACCCCGAATCAACCCAAACGTTCGTTCACCAAACAAGCTATGTGCGTCAACTCAGGCAACTTAGCTTTATTGGTTATAGTTGGAGCATGTTGCTACAGTATATTCTCCTATAAACCTTAGTTCCTTAGGGAACCATAGTTAAATCCTATCAAATTGTCAAATCACCATGTTTCTTCCTTAAATCACAATGTTCAGCTGAAAAATCAGCTATAAATCCCGAAATCCCTCACTTTTTCTATCTATTTCTGGGTGAAATCCTCTTAAAATCCCCCCAAAATCACCATGGTTTCCTCCATTTCGGCAGGTGACTTGGCAGCCCGGGGTCAACTTCACCGGCGTCGTCGCCCCGTCGTCGCTGCTGGGCGCCCTGCTGGGCTACGTTGTGACCTCTGCGGTGCTGCCGCTGCGGGGCCTGGCTGAGACGCTGCCGGAGGCGCGGCAGCTGGTGAAGGCCGTGCCGGGCTCGCTGGGAGCCTTGACGGCACTGGGGTAGTTGGTTTTTGGGGGGAAACACCGGGGATTTTGGAAAGTTAAGGGAAAATCATGATCGGATGTTACAATGGAAAATCAGGTTAGAAGATCATGCGGTTGTAGATTTAAGACAATTAAATGAAGCAGTGGATGGATTTCCTTGGGAAACTGACCACCCAAACTTGGAACATCCCGCGAATCGGAACTGGTTATTAACACTTAGAGGCCAGCTATGGGACAACCACATGAGTGGGGGACTTATGAGGGTTAGGAGCCAGTCACGATTTGTGGGGTTATCCTCCAAGTGGGGATCTGGGCAAATGTTGGGCGTGTTTTTCGGCACGGAGATAGGAAATAAATAATGGATTCACATCGATTTAATCATTTGGTGGTATGTCCCAGTGTGGGGTGAAGGGTAAGCATTGCTTGTGAGGTAGTTGAACATTGGAATATTGAGTGGATTATAAATGGCTACATACTAGCTGAGAAATGGGTTTTGGGTGAAATTGACAGGCAAAAAATTATCATTGATCATTGTAGTGGAAAAAAACATAAGAACAACACAAACAATGCGGATGCGAAACTGATTGATGTTTTAAAATACAAGAAAAGGTCGGGCTTGACCAACACATGGATGCAGCCACCCCAACTCCTCCAAGGAGTTGCCTTAGAGTTGGCCGATGCGGCCGATACGTCGCAAAGAGTGGAGGAAGTAGTCGAGGCGGGAACAGATGTGAGCCATAGCCGAAATATGCCGAAATCCTTGTTGAGTGATTCAGCAGAGATTTAGTGATTTATCAGGGTTTCTGAAAACCATCATGGGGAAATCATAGCTACAATTGTAAGGGGGGAAATGGGCCAACTTCACTCACCTCTTTGTTTGGCATGTTTTTCCTTTGTGTCTGGGGTGCTGCGAGCATCCCTTCTTATAGGGGTTTTAAGTTTTAACCATCGATACTTGGTTGGATGATGATTACACATGATTACACGAGGTTGTCTCGGCTGACCCATTGAAGATTCTGGACTGGTCCGATTTCAACTTGCTCACGTGGCAGGTGTTGCAAGTTTTTGAGGGTTGGATGATGTTTGAAGAATTGCACGAAGGCACAGACACAGAAAGTAATTGTATAATTTGCGCGCATGTATAACATATTGGTTTGGAAAACGTTTTTCCTTTGATTACATGAATTCCTTGGTTACCCGGACTCTTTTTCATCTCACTTCAACCCCTGGGTGAGGATGTGGAAGTGGTTCCAGTGCTACTCATCACAGGGCCCAGGGGATGTGGGAAGAGCACGCTGGCACAGCAACTGATGGCAAATGACCATCGCTTCCAAGAGCCGCTGAGCTGCTCCAAAAGTTGATTTTCCATGAGCGGGAATGTTTGGCTATTTATATAATAATAATGATAATAACAATAATAGTAATTACTAATGATAATAATAATAATAATCATATGTATATATATATATATTGTATAGTATTTATATCCATCGAATTTTGGGGTGAATTTTGGTTCGGCTTAAAACCTTGTCCAAACCTCGGTTGCAATCTTTCGTTTACTGCCAGGTGAGGGTCTCTAGATCTTGAAAAGGTACAACTCCTCCTTCACCTCCTGCTCCAGATGCACTAGATCACAGATAGAATGCCAGAATAGATACCTGAAAAGATGCCAGATAGAATGCCAATATAGACTCCAGATAGAATGCAGAATAGATGATATAGATGCCAGATAGCATGCCAGAATAAATGTCAGAATATTATATGCCAAAAAGATCCAAAAAGTATATCAGATTAGACGCCAGATAGAATGCCAGAGAAAATGTCAGATTATATGCCAGACAGAATGTAAGGTAGAAAATGCCAGAATATATGCCATATATACGTCCAAATGACGTGTCAAAAACTCTGTCAGAAGTCAGAGTGGGGATCAATTGAAGAAAGTACTTGGATTACTTGGGTATTTTTCTGTCAACTACCCAATATTTTTCCCAGAAAAATACCTAACATGTTTCTGTTCTTCGGGCCTTTCTCCCCCATTTTTCCACAACAGACGTCCCTGACGTCCCTTCCAAGGCCCGAATGGGTCGCCACCAAGCCATGCTCCATGGGACGGCAGCGCCTCGTCTCGCAGAGCGACTTTCAGGCGCTGGAGCAGACGCGATCGCTGGCGGTGTCATATCGCCCTGCAGGCGGCTGATGGAGGTGAATAATCATAAAACGCAGCAGCCATGGTTGGTTTCCATGGTTCTTCCATATGGAATGCCAATGCCAAGACATTCCAAATTTCAATACTTTTTTTGCTGGTAAATCCTCATGTTTTCAACATTTTTGAACAAAGCAGGCGATGACTTGGAAGAAGTCGAGGTGGGTTTGCCTGCCATGTCAGTGTTGGCCACGGCACAGCAACTGGGTCGAATGGAACTGTAGGGAACAAGGGTGGGGTAGGGAGTAAGCACGGGTTAGCGGTTAGCATAGATTACGCTGACACCAAATTTTGACAATATTTTGGTAGGTTAAACAAGGGATATATGATGATATATGTTCAAATATGTGTACATGTATGCCACATATGTATATATATTTATGTAAACATGTAAGCAATTTGAATTTAGTTGAGTGAGTAGTGAGTGGATTAGTTTTTTAGCCACAAACAGTCAGTGCCCGACAAAATTTAAGTTTTTACGTGGGGCAGCAAGGTGCCCATTGCCTTCCAAAATGGCACCATCATCACTTAGCGATTTGAAATACTGCCGTTTGCCAGAACTTTGGCCCACATTTGCAGCACGCCCAGATCCATAGTGACATTTTGACTGGGAAACTCCGGGAATCGTATTTTGACATCCAGATTCTCAAGGCTTGGAAAACTCCATTGAACTTACAGCATTCAGTTCGTCCCAGCGAGATTCCAGCAGAGTCTGACATGACTTTGATGCACTTGCAAGATCAGACAGAAGGATGGGACCTACATTCCCAGAAATGTTCCCAAGTTCCATCCTTGGAAACCCGGATAAGGTGGGAACTCAGTGAAAAAACATGGAAAAAACTATGAAAAACCGTGATAATCAGACCATATCAGACCTTCCACTTTTGAATGTTCAGCCTTTGCCAACTCAGCGCAGGAATGGAGCTTGCATTCTGGATGTTGACCCACCGACAGCTCGTTATATTTTGGCATACAACTTTGAACCTGCTCTGTCTGCAGCCTTTCCAGAGAAGAAGACGGAACTCCGAATTGTGACCGTTTGGGTTTCCATGCAGTCATTAGATCCTTTGATAAACTGAAAATCAAAGGTTTGTGTTTTTGTTTTGTTTATTTTCATCCGATGTATCAAGTCAATATTCCAGTATTGATGCTAGCTGCTGCTGACATAAAGAGTTAGATGAACACCACCCAGATCGAGGTTCAATCCCTGCTGAAACACACACCATTTCCCGTTTAGACATTGCTAATTCCATCATAGGTTCCACGGTGGAGCCCCTAGAGTGCCTATGGCAACCCGATTTCAAACTTTTTTCGACCCCATTTGACTGGGAGATAAGCCTATGTTAAGGATATGCAACATTTTGCGACTATCATTCTGCCTGATAGTATATTGAAATTATTACTATTCATCAATTATTTTGGATTAATTCCGTATAATGTCAACCCTGGATTTATAAAACGTTTATTCATTAGGAGGCTACTCCCCCAAGAGTCATCATCTGATACAAATGATTAGTACATGGCTGGGGTTTAATCCAGGGCATCTATGGCCCTGAGAGCAGCAAAGCCCATGACCAGTGGCTCGACACCTAAGGACGCCATCATGCAACGGAACCGTCGGCGGTTGGAATCGCAGGGCTTGGAGGGCGAGCTGCTGACGGATCAGCTGAAAGCTTTGAGAAGCCAGGCGCGCTTTTTCAGGGACTGACCCGGGGTAGGGATGGGTAGGGGGCTTGTATTATGACATGATCCATATGGGGGTGCCATAAATGGGGGGATACCCAAAATGGATGGTTTATAAATGTTTATAATGGAAAATCCTATTGAAATGGATGATTTAGGGGTACCCCCATTTTAGGAAACCTCCATGTGATGTATGTAATTATGATCTGAAGTTTGAACCAAATTGCCCACAGATCTTTATTTTTGCAGTACCCCATCAACTGTAGTTCCTTCCCCCCAATACTAAACAATACTAAACCTCCCCAAATAATTGTATTTATAGAGGTAGTTTTTAATATTAGGGTGTATTTAGTGTTAGGGTGCGAAGCTTTCCCCCCTAATACTAAATGTTGAACTTTTAAACCTCAATTTAGACAAAAAGTAAAACGTTCTATTTCAAAATCGATTGAATTCCTTTTAAAATCTAATTCAACTATTGCCCAAATTTGGATTTCGAAGGTTCCCCTAAGATTATTAATATTAAACGAAAAACCTTTAAACAAAACTAACATGTTATTTATATGTCAAAATCGATTAGATTCCTTTATTTTTTTCAAAATATGATTAAAATATTGCCACATTGGATTTCCAAGGTTCCCCCAATATTAAATTAAACACATTAGTTAAAACAACTATGTTTTTTTTTTTAAATAAAGGACGGACCCTAATGAAAAACACTGCGGTGTTGACTAGTTTTTATGATTAGGGCGTGAAACCCTCAAATTGGACCTTATTGTTTCAAATTGTTTTCTAAAGGGGATCAATTAAAAATCAAATTGGCCCATCTGAAATTGCCCCAAACGAATAATCTTGGGTAGATTTTATGTTTTTGTTTTTTGTGGGAGACAGGGCAGTAATAGGAAGAATCCGGATTATCATGATCCATGCACGTGTCCCCAAGACAGCTATTTCTGTTTCTAGCTGACGGCACCAATGATCTAAACTCTCGGGATCCCAAAATCCAACAGGGTCGATGATTTGGTGAAACATGCCTCTGGCGACTTAAATAACATAGCTGTATGGAACATGGCCCATAGATATCCATAGATAACATGATGATTTACCATGATTGACCTATTCAACAGTTGATTTTCCATAGGGGTAGTCCTTCCAAGGTGACATCGGATATGGAATGGGCCCTGACCAACGGCCTGGATTTCACCGTTTTAAACGATGGAACGACGGCGAAGGCCACTGAGGAAGTCCTGAAAGCGTCACGCTATTGTTTCGAGGATCCCTTCTAGGCTGAGATAGCGAAAGTTGATGGCTGTAACCGGTAGGGAACGTGAGGCTGTAAACATCTTGAAACTGTTTAAACATGTTTAAATACTGTTGAAACATGTTGAAACCATGGAAAGGAATGGGCTACTAGATTCTTTTCAGACAAACCCAGGTGACCAGCATGGCAATTACAAAATCATTGAAAGTCCATGATCCACATGAAAACCGTTGAAAACCCAACCTCAACGATTGTTTTAGCGAACCGCCCAAGATGATACCAAAATCAGCTGCAGGTGGATTTTCATGACATGAGTGACATGATGTTCCATTGCCATGGCAATGCGTTTCATGGAGGTTCAGGATGTCGAAAAAGAAGTGTTTCAAAGGATCAAAGATGATCACAGTTATCGAGATGATTGATCGCATATTATCCAGCTCAATGAAGCAACAACATACCTTGCCATGGAAAGATATCCACCATGCTATTAATAGGTAAACACCATCTATTTCTATGGGTCATCTATACCATGGCAAACTGTTACCCTTTGGTAATTTAACATAGCTATTGAAAATACCACATTTATAGTATTTATAGTGGATTTACCCATTAAAAATGGTGGATCTTTCCAGTTCGCTATGTTGGTTTACCAGAGGGTAGTCATAACCAGACTGGTAGCTCGACACAGCTGATCGGATCTATGCCACGGGAAAAAGACCGGAGCGATGCCACTGCGAGTCGCGGAACGACTCGTATCAGCCATTACTACAGTCCCTTCACATTAGCGGAAAAAAAAGGCGAACAGATTGGTAAATGATATATATATATATAAACAATTATATATGTATATAGGTATTTTAAAATGGAGGTACCCCCCAATCATCCATTTGATTGTTCGGAATTTCATGGATTTTCCATGGATTTTCCATGAAATCGCACCAAGGTCGCAGGCCATCGTTTCAACTGCAGCTTGGCAGTGGATCATCTTGGATGGCCAAAAAGTATCAAAACGTCATGTTTCCGGAGGTCATGTTGTCCATGTTGATGTGCAGATTGATATGTTTTTTTGGTTGGTTAAGACAACATGATTTGGTTAGATTTGATTGCTAGGTTTGATTGAGGTTTGATTGTTGATGATTGTTGATGATTGTTGGTTAAGATGGTTAAGACTTTTGTTGGCCACGTCTTTCTCAAAACACCTGGCGCATTTTTTGTGCGTGACTCGTCGTCGCCGGGCCTGAGCTCGTTCCAGGCCCTAGTCTATGCTGGCCTCATGGCCTTGGTCTTCTTAGCAAAACGCATGGGGAAGCAGGTCTCTGAGCCTTGGCTGGGAAAATGATTGAAAACTGCGGAAGTGGATCGATTTTCCAGGTTTTTGGTGTTGTTTTAATGGACAGTTGACACGAAGCCATGATTTTGCTCTGAAGATTCTTCAGGTTTATTTCAGTTTATTTGTTTTTTTCTCTGGCTGTTTCTTCAGACCAAGTCTACAGGGGGTGACCCCCAGCTGTATTCGATGGTTTGTACCCCAATATATAGGGAGATTTCGATATACTTGCCATCAATCCAACAGTTATTGGAGTTATGTTTACCAACTTAACTAACACAATCATGTTTAAGTTTATATCAATCTGATTAAAGCCATTTTGCTTGGTTAAAACATGTTAAAACACCATTTAACCTTGGTTTCAAACAGAGGCAACTGTTCACCCATGCGCCTTTTTTGCCTAACAGGATTTCACGGAGCTGTGCAACGCCTTCGTCTTGCAGACGGGCTTCTGTTGGGAGATGGCGCCTTGGGAGCCGAAGTTTGTGAAATATCCCTGACCTTCCATAGTGCACGAGTACTTTCAAACAAAGTGCCAGTTAAACGAGAACTGAGAACTTCAGGGTATATATATATATTTCTGAATAGTGTTACATAATGTTATATTATGTTTTGTACTATTATGTTATTATATAGTTCTTGGTGAAACCACAATCAGATGTCGCTTGAACGGTTGAACGCCGACGTTACCGATTTGTTGTTCCGCATAGGCATGCATATACCCTCTGGGAATCAGGCATGGCAATGGAATATAATGGAATGTTCCCCATACTTGCAGGGTGATTTTTCCATCTGAAATTTAAAACCTCCATTTATGATCATTTATGTTTTTCCGTCTGGAATGTTAACCTCCATTGATGATCATTTCCTTATTTGTAGAATCATTGTCCATCTAAAATTTCAACATGTTCCCCACTTATAGATGATTTTCCCAGCTATAAAGCCTCCATTTCTGGTGGACTCCCCTTTTTATCGGAAACCAAATCTGGGGTAAACCAACGGCAACGGCAACCGTCGACCAGGCAATCTATGTGGGCTTGGTGGATTCCACCACCAAGCTTCGCAATCCCAACAGCAGGACGTTTTGGTGTTTTGTTACACAACAAGCTGGGTGTTAGAGGTAAAACTGCAATAAGCATGGCTGGTTGGTGGTTTGGAACATTAATTTAATTTTTCCCATCCCAACTGACTTTCATATTTTTCAGAGGGGTTGAAACCACCAACCAGATGGGGATTTATATAACGGGATATAACCTCCGGTAAACAACAAAACACTATATGGAAAATCACCGAATCTTAACAGGCAAATCAGCTATAAATGGGTAATTTTACACATATGCTATGTCACTTCACCAGCGGGTAGTCAACAGAGATAGCAACAAACATGGTGGCTTCAAAATTTCGCGTATCTCGGATTATTCCCAGAGCGAGCTGAGAATTCTTTTGGCTGAGTGTGGATTCTTGATTTTTGATGTTCCATTTGGCTGATAAAGATTAAACAGGATGGAATCAGAAAAAGAATCCGTTCCACCGATTTACCAACCATGATCCTACCTTTGGGGCTCCCATAATGCCATAGGCCCTTCAGGCCACAAACGCTGGACTCAAACGCCCGCATGTCGCAGGAGAATTGCAGCCATTGTAGGGGGGCCAAAGCTGGTTTTTGAAGATGTCTTTGGACAGTGGACAGTGTTTCTAAACATATGCCAATGTACAGGTAAATAGAACATTGCCAATGTGTTTTCATGATTTCTGAGCATCGCATCCAATGGCCGTGGTGGGTCTTGGCGGCCTAGGTTTGGATATGTTTCTTGCTGGTGATGATCATCCCTGCGTGGTTCTGGTGTCTTCGGCTCTGCTCAGCGCAGATTTCTCGCAGGGTTTGGTGTGCTGAATAGCTGCGGCGAAAATATTGGCCTCGAGAGATATATCCCCCGTCGTCATTGTTCGATGTTATCGTAGATTGGCCTTTAGACCATGTCAACCCTCATCAACTCTTTGATTCTATGCATGTGGTTACGTCCAATTACTCTATGTTTCCTAACTTCTGATGGTATTTTGTCACAACGGTAATCTCGAGCACGAGCATGCACTAGCCAGATGATGGTAGATGCAGAAGTTCTGTGCATGATCTTGTCTTCCGAGTTTCTCATTTTTGCTGGCAGCCGCACTTGGGCAATGTTTGCGGCTAGTGTGCTGTGGATTTTATAAAAATTCTGATTGTGTTTAATGGTTATATGCATATCTACATATATATATATCTGTGTGTGTGTGTATGCTCAATCTGCTCAAAATGACCTTCTGAGAGGACCAATTGGGTAAGTGGATATATGTGGTTGGTAGATGTTGGTAGTTGGTAGCCGTGGTACCAAAACTATTATATGGGAGCACAACACAGCACGGATGCTCCAAGTGGCCCTCAGCGATCCCAGGTACATCCTTCCCAAAGCGCAGAAGGCGGCCGACGGTAAGGCTGAGGGAGATGCCGCCGAGGGCAGTGCACCAAAAGAGGCATGGCCAGGGTTGCGGATGGCTGCACAAACCACAGAGGTAGTGGGCGCCAAAAAAGGAATGACGTGTTTGTTCGATATTTTGCTAGTTGGTGGCAACCATTTGATTTCACCTTCTTTCGGTCGATGTATTTGAGCCCTAGTTTCTGAACCATGGGCTGAACACTGGAGGGTCACATCCAAAAGGCCGTGGATGAAGGAGAATTGCATGTGCAGGGTTCAAACCTAGCATAGTTTATCAGCCATTCTGAATACGACAAGAAGTTGTGGCTGACGTTTCTGCAGTTTGCCACATTTGATTCCAAAGAAAAATCATAGCAACCGCTTAGATTCGCATGATGAAAGCTTTGTGATGAAAGCTTTGAACATCTATGGATATATTCTTTACTATCCTAGATCAGGGTTGCGGGGTAGATGAGAATAGGCATGACGGGACAATTTGGATCAATTTTGTAATTTTAGTCTTTGTCTACATAATTATTCTCCTCCCTTGACTCTGGGCCCAAGCGGCTTCTCCCCCAGCTGCATTCAGGCCGCACCCGCCGCAGCGGCCGTGCCAGCTGCACCTGCAGCAACGACACCAGCGACGCCAGCGACGCCAGCGGCACCAGCAGCAGAAGAGGCCCCGGCGCCACCAGCGACGCCGACAGAGACGAAGGAAGAAGCGCCAGCGGCAGAAGCACCAGCGGAGGAGGCGCCAAAGATGGCTACTGAAGTTCGGATTTTATCATTCCAGGGCTGAGTTGGCTAGGTGTCATTCTGTCACCAGGAGCCACAGGTTATTGCAAAGTCGACTGTCAGTCCATGTCAGTCCTTTTCTGGGCATGATGTGTGGGGAAATCCAGTCACATAGTCTTGATGTGTATAAATAAATAAATAAATAAATATATATATAAATATATGTATGTATGTATGTAATTGTATGTATGTATGTGTGTGTGTGTTTGCGCGCGTGTGTGTGTGTAATGTAAATGTAATGTAATGTCATGTAATGTGATGTAAATGTAAATGTACATGTAAATGCAATTGTAAATGTATAAAATGTATAATTGTAATGTAATGTATTGTATTGTATTGTATTGTAAATATATATATATGGCCTATGTATTTACAAATGTTGTCGCTCATGATAATTCTTCCTGAACCATTCGCCATTGTCCCAGGCAACCACGTCATAGAGTCGCTCCAAGTGCACGAGGTGATGACTGGGGTTCCTATAGGGTCTCAGCATCATTAGGTAAGGGGTGTCAAGAGGAAATAACTTTGACTCTTTTGATTACTTTTTAGAAAATATACTTGAATTATATTGAATTAAAATGCCTTGCTTTCCTGGATGGAAACTGTCCTTCCATCCAACCATCATTTGAAAGACACAGAGCCTGTCATTTTTTCTTGGGACTCACAGTACGCCCGACCCAAAGCGAGCCGGTCATGGGGAAACACCTGCAAGGTGAGGGTGGCATCTGGCCAGGCAACAGCTACCATCGCCATCATCGCCACTTCGGAATGAGGGTGTCGCTGACGCACAAAAAGTGCTGCGGTTGCGTCAGCCTTGCAGTCAGCTAAGCGGACTATGTGATCGGAGTGGGTAGTTTGATAGCTTAACATTTCAACTGGATGGTGGTTTCAAACAATTTTGAACCCTATTTGGGTGGATGTTTCCAACTGATTTTGAACAATTTTTTCAGGGGGATGGCTCAGTCGCCACATGGGGGCGGCAATATCCAGCCGAATCCCGCCGGGCAAGATTCGGACCATGACCTGGAGGGCCGATGAAATCCAGATGCTACACCCGATTTTTTAGATCCGAATAGATCCGATATGTTTTTTTATTTTGTTTTTCTGTTCTATCTTTTGGGCATTACTGTAGCCATTCCTAATTGGTTAATCGATATATTTGAGTAACTGACAAAATCTTTGTAATAATTGGTGATTTAGTCTTGCTTCGCCTTGGCCTTGCTGAGGGGTGTGCAAAACCTTCATTACCGATAGGCGACGACCCTATACCGATACCCTTGTTTTGCATGAGTCACCTCAAAGTCTGAGAACGCAGAAATCCTCACTACCAATAGGGCACAACCCTGATTTGCACATGGCAAGAAAATGAACGAGTAATTTTGTCTGCTGATCGTACACACACATATATATATGTATATTTATACATGCATATATATATATTTATATACATGCATATATATATTATATATATAATTATATATATATATATGTCAATTGTCAAAACATCACATTGTTAGCATTGTATGTACCAAAGACAATATGATACTAATAACCCAACCCATCACCGCAGGCTGCCACTTGGCCCTCTCTGCTGCCTGGGCTTCCCTGGCGGAGAACGCCCTGCGGCGCTCCGACAGAAACGCGGCGGAGGCCTTCGTGCAACGGGCGGAGCCTGGGGCGACAACGATGCTGCGGATGGGATTTTCGTTTTTGTTAACGGATCATTACATGTTTGTTTTTATGTTTGTGTGATCCAAATCCCATTGTTAATGTGTTTTTTTTTTTGTGTGTGTGTGTTTGTTATGTTTTTTTTTGCATGACGTTAATGATCGTTAATGTCTGTAATTAATAGACAGCTAGTGGTCGGGCGTGCTACTGTACGGGTCATTTGGGTTGCAGGTATGAAGTGCAATATCGTCATCGTTTAATGTTTAAAATCGTTTTTTGCCAGTGAAATCATTACCTAATTTTATATCCTGGTCAGGCCTATGAAAATACAACACATTTACTATGTACAACACAAGTAATGCTGAAAGAGAGAACTTCCACCCATTTCGCTTTCGGTTTGCACATGCGTGTGTGTGAGGTATAGTCGGAATACTCCATTTCAATCTGGTTAGCTGGTGGTTTGGGTTGGTTTAGAATCCCAACATGTATTCCGAAAAATCCAAAGAAGGTGGTGCCCGGCCCCGGGGTTAGAAAACTAGATATGTCCTATACTTTTTGGAATTATAGATTATATATAAACTATATATATATATTGTACTTGTAACCAGCTTCGCCATTTCGAACTGGGGGAGCACCTTGAACCACCCAGGCCCCCAGCGTTTTTATTCAATTCCCACCCTCAGGGCTCAAGGGCAGGGCTCAAGGCCTCGGTTCCGTCACGTCGTTGGGCCATGCCACTCTTCCAAGCGGGCCGTGCCTGCTTCGCCCGCGGGTTGCAACAGACCTTGCGGGCGCCGGCTCGGCTGACGAGGGCCCGATCCTTCAGTAGTGACTTGGATGACTTGGAGGACTCGGCGCGGACGTGGAAGAGAATGATTTGAAATGTGTTCCCACAAAACAGGTTGGGATTTTCAAACAGTCACGGGAAATTGCCGTGGTTATTGGAAGTGAAGCGATTTCCCGGTTGTGTTTCCTCAGATATCCTCAGATGCGCTGGAGGTGATGTGCCAAAACCCACGCCGTTGCAAATGCGGCGGCTCTTCGTCACCTCTGCCGTGCCCTTCGTGGCCTTTGGTCGCCGAGCTCAGGGACGGGGCGTCCACAGTGGCGGTTCTTTCTGAAGTGAAATGTTGCAAGGATTGCCGGAAATTCACGCAAACCGCCAGTGCATCCGTTATGTATATTTTTAGATTAATATACTCAGTATATATCAGCATATAATATTATATGTATATATAATATAGTGGCAAAGGAGTTCAAAAGGATCAATCGCATGAGATCCACTTCCAAATCATCCGGACCCATCCCACAAGGCATCGTAGATCAGAGTGTCCTGCTCTATGCGGGGGATGCCATCGACAACACGTTGGGTGTTGCCCTGGGCTTGCCAACTTTGGCTGCAGCGGCGTCTCAGCCATACTACTAACTAAATTTGGCTAAAGGTGGGACTGCGACATGGGTCATGTTGTTGTAACGTTTTTTTATTTGGCACTTTTGGGATGTAGCACCTGGACATAAAACATATAAAACTCCTTGATTAAGTTGAATGTGCCATGTGTTTTCAGATTTAATTGATCTCACTACGGGTTGCAATACATCCTATAGTTGCATTCCATTATTAATTTTTGATTTGCGATCTGTGCCCGCCCATTCCTAGTAATTACTGTAATAAAAACTTAATAACAAGTCAGAATAATAACATATTGAGAGCATATAACTATGCCAATCCTCACACGAAACATGCCGCTCGATCTATGGAATATCGATAGACATATGCTCCAACCATCACCCAGTCCATCTAAATCAAGAGATTTTACCAACATCAACATCGAAGCTCAAAAATCGGTCAGAAAGTAAGAACTCATCGGAAGTTTGACCTAGGTCAATGCCATGTAATACACATTCATATCACATGGAGGATTTCCAATGTTCAATGGGGTTATCATGGGCCATCCATAGCCCCCATGGCCGGCGGCTCCTTTTTCGTGAGGCCATGGGCCAGGTGCTGAGTGACACCTGTGGCGTCGCCTTCGGAGGCACCATCGAGGCAGCGGCATTGAAGCTGGGGCTACCACTGCCCAACCTGACGGATGCTGGGCGCGGATCATCGCGCAGCCCCCCCGGGAGTGGCAAAAAAAAACAATCAGTCAGTAGTGGTTAGGGATATAGTTAACATATGTTAACATCTCACTTAGTAATAACATTCAATAACAATCTTTCAGTTTATCAAAATGTTGGTAAATGATAATGCAACAATCGTATATTATAGGTATGTTATACTTAATATGGGAGTAGCGTACGGTAATTTAATATAGCTATGGAAAATCAGCATCTTTAAAAGGAAACTCATCTATCAACTATAATATGGACATACTATAGTAAGGGTTATCGTACCCCCCCCCAGTCAGGTCGACAGAAATACATTGCATGGACATCTGAAAGTTCAGTGGAACACGTTTCGGGAACTCTGGGGGGATTGGTTGGGACAATACGGGAATCCTCTGGTCATGGCTAACACAATACGCGAACTGGTTGGCATCACCATTTTGATAGGGAATTAAATCATTTGTTGGTCGGTCTGACTATACAGAAAATAACGCAACAGTGGTTGGGGATGGTTAATAGTGGCCTGCGAATTCTTAGCTAGTGGTTGGTGCCTGGATAGTTAAGCCTGGAAACATCCTTTCAGTTGCTGGGCCAACTGGATCATGGAGATAACATAGCTATTGAAAATGGCTATTTATAGTGGATTTTCCCATGAAAAATGGTGGTTTTCCATAGTTTTTTGTATGTTTACCAGAGGGTAACCCCAACCAAACTTGGATTTTCACACGGACTTTTTCCCATCCTTGGCATCGCGCCAAGGACGCCCAGCAACGCTTGGGCTCTATGAAACGCATCAGCACTTTGGGAGGCGCGCGTTGTAAAAAGGTGACCTGTTGGATGATTGGGATGAGGTTTTACAAAGTGCTCTGGCTGGATAGTTATAGTGGTTTTAAGTATTTAAATATGTGTACAATATATAGATATATATATATATATACACATTTATATATGATTACATATGTTTATGTATGTTAGATTTATTATTTTATTGATGTTCATATGTGGGACGATGATCCCCCAATGACTACGTGTAGGGAAAAGCCATGAACCAGTGCTGATACACGACCCAAATTGAACCTGAGGTATTTTGGGCATGTCAGTTGGTCCACATTAACAACAAATATCGATTATCATGATATCCAAATTCATGGAACATGGGGGTAGCTGTGATTCTCAGCACTTGGATTCCTTGGTATATGGTTGGGACGACTGTTGGACATGGGATGAGGTGCAACATTCTTGGAGAAGGTGGGGATCAACCTTTTATAATGGATGTTTTAAGATGTTTTAAGTGCGAATGCTGGGAAAAAATCTAGAAGAGATCATGTTCAAGCTCGTCTACCCAGCGCCGGATTCGAAGAACTTCCTCGTCGCTGCAAGGCGTGTGTGGAGTGATTTTGGGCTGCTTCATCGGCATGAGCAACTTGCTGATTATCGACTTGAAAGCAGCTGAAAGAGCCAAGAAGGAGAAGGAGCTCGCAAAGATCATGAAGAACCTGGATGGAGTGTAGCCATAGATGGCTGATGTTTCACTTTTTTCAGGGCACTAGATGGGCTCAATTGCCTTCCAGTAAATTGACGGAAAGATAGGAAATGCAAACTCTTTGTCCACGGTGGCTAGATGTATAGGGGATGTGCCACCAAGGACAGTGATGGAAGATGGCAGGCCGGAGCTGGGTTTGGGTCATTCTTGCTGGAAGCGCCACCGAATTGAGAGAACCGTTTTTGTTTCCTCATTCGAGCATGTTCGAGCTTGAGCTGTTCTGGGTTGCAGGGGTGTCAGCCAATACGGGCGCCTACAATCCTATATAATTCATTGTTTTTCCTTTCATAATCTTCTAGGCAAATAATAGTCTTGAAACCGTGTAAACCAACACATATATGTTGCAGGTACACTCAGGCAGTCAAAGGTGATATACCATAGGAAGTTCCATTGTTCTACATCATTTACCTCCATTTGTAGATCATTTGCCTATAAACTCCCGAATAATCCCACCCCTGATCATGCAAAACACCCCCATCCTATATGGTCCCAAATATGTGATTTGATCCCCTACTTCTCACCGTGGTTAATTGATGCGGGGTGTTTAGTATGAACGTGGGAAGGGATTGTATGGGTGATTTGATGAATATATGTATACGGGAATCACGGAATCCATGATCAACAAATGGGGGTTTACTACTATAATAATCTCTAGACGGAAAGTCAACACGTTTAATAATTGAATCATCGAACTAATTTTTCCAACGCTTCCATAGCTATGTTTAAATTCCCACACATATCCTTACTTCTATCACCATTAGTATTCCATGGATTATCCCATTTATCCCATTTATCCCATTCATATCCCCATTAAGTATTGCATGCATCTCATTCCTATTCCATTTGTATAAACAAATGAGGGTTTACTACTCTCAATTCTATTTTTGTTGTTCAAATCCCCATTAATTAATAATCATTATATAATCACAATAAAATCCCATTAAATCACCATAGAATCCTAATCATCATAAAATCCCCGTGGAAATCATCACAAACTCCCACGAAGTCATGATGAAATCGCGCAAATTTTGCGAAGTGCCGCCTGGCTTCGCAGCTCGCGGCTTCGCTTCAGGAAGGCCTTTGAATGTGATCGAACCACCTTGTGGGCCGTCGAGGAGGATCATCCCATTTTGATTAACCATGGTGAATGGTATGGTGAGCGGACAACAATAGTGGAATCTTATGGAATCCCAGGTAGCCAGTTACTACAAGTTACCCAGCTTACGTTTTGTTTTTTACGCAGATGATTCAGTTATATATACTGTATATGTAATATATTATATGAATGATATAATTATCTACATTTGTTTAAATCTTTTTATCCTGACAATAACTGCTTAGTAAATGGGCGGTTCTCACTCAGTTTATAACATCGCCTACTATGACCTGAATGGGAACTTAGTAACAAGGCTTATCCAGTGATTAGGAGGGAGCCAACGAGCTATCCCCAGGTTCTGATTAGCAGTTACATCCCCATTTTTTCATTTGTGTAAGTATATGTTTCCATGATATTTGGTTGGTGGTTTGGAACATTTTTGATTTTCCATCATATTAGGAATGTCATCATCCCAACTGACGAAGTCATATTTTTCAAATGGGCTCCCGTTTGTGCCCATGTGTGTTCCCATATCTTCCCGATAAAATTTGCCAGTGTGTTTTCCCATATATCATTTCCCCCTTAGTATCCATCATTTTTGTTCCCATATCCCATGTTTCTAATAGCTTCCCATGTATGTTCCACAATGTGTTCCCATATGTTCCCATATTTTCCCATATGTGTCCAATGTTTTTCAATATCTTCATCATGTTTTCCCATGTTTTCGCATATGTTTCCCAGGTTTCCCATATGTTTCCCCAGCTCCGCTGCCGCAGATCCCCCTGTCAGGACAACAACGAGCTCTGGAGCACCTTCGCCAGCGGCGTGGACGGCCGGCTTCGTATTGAGAAATCCACCACGTCCCTGGCGGGATGGGTGGCCACAAAGAACGAGATGGTGAACATCCCAGATGTGGCGCAGGTGGAATGTGCATCCCGGTTATATCCGGTTATAGTGGTTTATGAGCCAGATATAGGATGATATCGGTAATATATGGCCATACATTGCCATACTAACTGGGGTTATCCGGGGATACTCCGCCATTCAGTGGGAGGAAGGGCTGAAGATCATCCCACGGTCGCTGGTGAAGTGGGATCGATGGCGCAGGTTTCGCTGGTTGTGAGTTGCTTTAAAAGCCGGCTTATGAATTAGAGGTATATCTACCAGAAGTCTTAGTTGTAGTTGAAACATGTTATGTAATGTTATAATGGCCTTAGGTTGGGGCCAGTTAGTTCACATTTGGGAATCAGATGGAATAGAACTTGGGCTATGATTTCTATAATCCCAGATGTGGCACAGGTGGACGGTAAAACTTGGGGAAGGGTCTCAAAGTTGGTCCCTCCGGTGGCGCAGGATCCCCGATGGGCAAAAAATGTGGTGCACCCACGCGACTACGAAACGAAGTCCATGCTTTGCGCACCAGTTGTGGTGGAGGACAAGGTGGTTGCAGTGATTCAGCTCTTGAACAAGTTCCTTGGATTTCCTTGGAACATTGGAAGTAGCGTGACACAACAAAAAAACTGAACATTATATATAATATAAGATGTTTGGACAACTCTGGAAACATCCTAGTAACTTGGTGGGCAAAGTTGTGGTTAAAAAAGACTCTTGAACTCGTGGTACTTTAAAAAAGAGGGACAGAGGTGGCGGGTGCTTTAACATGCAATCCACTACCATCAATGATCGGGATATTATATCTGTGTATCTTTGGAACATTTGGAGCACAACGCGACCAAATTTGTTGGAATAGTCGTATATATAATCATTATAATCCCTTCCTCCTAATACTAAACCCCCCCCCTAATACAAAACACGGCAGGTAGTTTTTAGTATTAGGGGGGTATTTATTATTAGGGAACCAAATCGAAGTCATGTTAATTAATTAATTA
>Ga0126342_10008325_pt1 | contig 18575 bp, 13 predicted proteins | sample Cyp1metagenome_FD_92528 | JGI IMG/M metagenome (GOLD analysis project Ga0126342, IMG submission 92528) | Coral microbial communities from Lord Howe Island, Old Settlement Bay, Australia - Cyphastrea 1 metagenome | ecosystem: Host-associated > Invertebrates > Cnidaria > Coral ...
ACCATGACAACGACAACGACAACCACCACCACCACCACAACAACAACAACAACAACCACGCAACCATGACAACGACAACGACAACAACAACCACCACCACCACCACAACAACAACAACAACAACAACCACGACAACCACGACAACGACAACAACAACCACCACCTCCGCAACAACAACAACAACAACAACAACAACCACGACAACCATGACAACGACAACGACAACCACCACCACCACCACCACCACCACAACAACAACAACAACAACAACAACCACGCAACCATGACAACGACAACGACAACAACAACCACCACCACCACTACCACCACAACAACAACAACGAAAACCACGACGACAACAACAACAACAACAGCAACAACAACAACAACAGCAACAACAACAACAGCAACAGCAACAGCAACAACAACAACAACAACATTGTTTTCCCCTGTGAACCCGACAAAATGTTGGGATCTTTTGGTTTCTTGAAGTCTGAGCCCTATATCAGGCCATTTCCAACCTCACTCCCGGCACCATCCCGTCCTGAGCATGGCGACAACGAGGGGACTAACTAAGGTGCTCTAACGGCGGGCCAAGCGGCTGCAACCAGTGAACGGTCATGGGGAAAACAGACAGGCCTGGGCCTGGGGCACTTGACATCATGGGACATCAGACATCAGAATGGACTCCTGATTTGTTGATTTCTGGAAATGGCAGAAAATAAATCAGGTTGAGTTAGGAAACAAAATCTGGGCAGCAATTGAGTCAAAGCAAAATGGGATAAGCGAAAGCTTCTGGTTTCTCTTTTGATACCCGCAGTGGCTGGTGATTGCAAACCATCCCAGAAATCTGTTCCTCAGTTGTCATACCAGTAGGGTGGAATAAAAAGTGTCTAACATAAAACATATTGGTTTCACCACTGACCATATGATTGCACTTGGGTCTTACACATCAAAGAAAACAACCTGTGGATGCCTCTGAGTGAAAGTGAGCTTCAACGACAAGATTGAGCACAACCTGCCCTGACAAGTGGTATGACTTGGTATAACTTGGTACCCCTTTGCTTCTGGAATATGTTCATAATTATGAGTATCTATTCAGCTTGGATGGTGGAAGCCAATTTCTTTCGACCCTACATCAACGGTGCACCAAGAAAAGCGGCACAGGCACCTGACATGGTAAATCTGCACGGTCCATGCTCCTGTGCCATCCCCTCTGTTCAGGATTCCCGAGACTTGCGTAACGAGCTCAGAAAAAAAAAAAGCTCAGGTGGTAAAACCAAGACACCATGGCACCAATCAATCAGTATGGGCATGGTTGTCGTATGTTGTCATTATTACATGTTGTTACGTTTTCTGGTTGGTGGTTGAGCCACCCCTCTGAAAAATATGAAAGTCTGTTGGGATGATTATTCCCAACTGTAAAAATAAAATCATGTTCCAAACCACCAACCAGTGTTTCATCCTTTTTCTGGCTTCAGTTCTTTCTCCCTGAAAATTGCCGGGCAGATCAGTGTTCATCGGCCCGGTGCCATGAGGCAACATCTGCATCAGTTCCATCATCAGAACTGTCAATGAAAAAAGGGTGAGGCAAAGGGTGAGGTTTCATATATTTGGGGGGTTCCATAAATGGGGGCAGCCCAGAAAAACATCTATATGTGGAAAAAAAAACATAGGATCTTCCCTTATAAACCATCCATTTTGGGTCCCATGTATGGAAACCCTCATTGAAGTTTTGGAATTCCCATGGAGTTCCCATGGGAATTCCGCAGCCCTGAGGCCTGGCCAAGAGCCGAGCCAAGCGTCCCAGCAGCAAAAGCCGCGGAGCTTTCGTCCTGACAAAACCCTGGGATACCCTGGGTCCCATGGTTTCTTTCATGGTCTTTTTCATGTTTTTGCTGTTTTTCACCAGGGTTTTCATTGGAAAGATGTTGCCACAAAAGAATGGATGTTTGGATATGTATCTAATCTATCTAGTCTATCTACCACATTTTGATACATTTTGGGCAGGCTTTGACCCACAACCGTAGCATGTCCATTGAGCTTAATCTGATAGTGCACTACTACAGTATGGAGGTCGGAGGGTAACAAGAATGGGAAGTTCCACCATGCCCCGCAAAAAATTGAGGATATGGAAAGAGGTGAAGTGATTCATCTCACTGGATGAATATGGTTGAACGATCATAATTCATCATATTTCAATACAAGTTATCATGATTCATCATAGTTCACCGACCTTGCTTGAATAAAGATGAAACAGGTGACTTGAGGATAGTTGCCCCTACTAACCTTCATGATCTTGACGTCGTGGTGAGGTCGGCTCCTGTCAGCAAGGAAAGCTTCACAAAGTGCCTGTGCAAAACCATCTACCTGCCGACAGGCACGACAGGTGGCTGAGGTGGTGGCAAATCTGGCACGGATTTCATGAAGATCTCTGGAGAGTTGTGAAGAGGGATCCCCCTTTGCGGAGAGGATCTTTTTAAAATCACCATTAAATCCCCATTAAAATCCCATTAAAATCACCATTAAAATCCCATGAAAAAAAACCATTAATGGCCTCATGTATTGAAAGATTAATGGCCTCCAACTGTTTTGTAAAAACACCCCTGCCGGACGCTGCCTGCATCTGGAGAGGATCTTTCAGGGCCGATAGGACAACCGGGCACTGCTCCTGGCACCATGGCATTGTGGATCCATGCCAGAGGTTCCCAAACCTTTTTGGATAGCGCACCCCGCCATGTAATTTTTAAACGAACAATCATTCTCAATCCACAAAAACCTGCAACATTACGGCACAATGTTTCGTCATCTCTCATCTTTCCAAGGTCTGGAGACTGTCAAAATACATCATGAACACATATGAACACCACATCTTTCGACTGGGAACATGGGCATTTCTAAATTGCTTTCTGTCATCCTTAATGAAAATGACATGACGCTTCTAGCACCGCGACTGTTCGGAACAAGACCTGAAGGAAAGATTGAAAAACCATGTGATTCATTCAGCTTCTTTGAATCTCTTCTGCTGGCTGGTGCATTGCTCAATGTCCCAATTATTGATGCTTGTATACTCCTGAAACATAACATGGAATCGTAAATTCAGTGTTCAAGCATGTTCAAACCGTTCCAAAGTGGAAAATTCATGAAAAAACAATAAAAAACATCTTAGACATATCCAACCCATTTTTTGGGGGTCCTTTAAAGTCCTTTATTATGTTTCCATTTGGTTCTATATGAGATTTCATAACAATCTGCTGAATCTGCTCCTCAGCCGCCACAGCCCTTGCCATCTGTTGGGCCACTGCTTGACCCGCCAGGCTCCTGCCATATTCAAAATCAAAGGATCACACCATGTTACAAAATGTGACAAACCCTCAACTTGTCTCGCATTGCATATATTGCATACTGTTCAAGTATGTTCAAGTTGTATCTATGTGAGCTGGTCCGTAAAACCTAGAGGTACAGGCTGTGGAAAGATCCCCGTTCCTACTACAGTAAGAATGAGTGACTCGTGTTTAATTGATGTCCGACACGCCAGAAACATCCAAAAACTATCCACAGTTACCTTGTTCAATCATGTTCAATGCACACTTGGAGGAATTTCCAAGAGCATGGACCAATGGATCCTTGCATCAAAGATCTCTTGCATGACGCGGACTTGTTGTTCCTGGCACTGCTGTTCTGGCAAATTCTCTGGGGCTTGCGAGCGCACAGCTCTTGTTCAAATTAGTGACGTCAAGAATTGTTGAGATGCCGTCACCTCAAATTGTTTGCTTCTCCATAGGGAGGATTTCTGTGGAAGCCAGTGATCAACGCTTGCGTCAAGGTTTCAGCTAGATAATCACTGCAACCGTTTGATTTTTTTCAGCCAGCCACTTCGCTTGTCTCAACATGTAGCCTTGAAGTGCGTCTTCAAAGGGTTGAGCCCATCACCCCCTCAAGACGAACTTCTTGGGACGCAAATGCCATCAACTGCCATCCCGTCGCATCCCGTCGCAACTGCCGCCTCTGAAAGATTGAGCTGGACACCTGCAGGGACGGGTGGAAGTGCTGGATTGAAATGGGCTGAAAACCTGTCAGTGACACAGTGACACTTGTCAGTGACACACCAAGAGTATGGCCACGGGGATAGCTTTGCCTAGTAGTCGTGGATCAGTCTGAGTTCCATACTCTCCAGGGATCTCTGCAACGTCTCGCGCGAGACCTGCCGGACATCCAAGACAGTACCACATTTAAGCGTTCCGCTATATGGACTATCCATTCATGACCTATAGCGCCTATAGAAGGCGAATCACGAAAGAGCGTGTTCTTGAAACTGCCAGGACCATGGAAGTCACCATAGTCACCACTAGTTTACAAGCGGGAAGCCAGCTGATTTGTGAGGGTGTGTGAGGCGGCCTTTTCGTGTTGCTATAATATGATGCAAGACATCAAGCCGTTGCTAGCCATGCCAGATGATCCCCCCAATCGTTCCCAATGTAAATGTTATATACAGTAAATAGGTATAAATAGGTTGCAAAAAGCAATGTACCCCCCGTATATTGACCATTGCGCCAGTACCATGTTTTACTTGCTACAGTATGTGGGACCCGGTCCTCAAAAGGTTATTCCATGGCACTGAAGGTGAGTGGCTTTGGAGATTTTTGGAGGCCATGGTAAAAAACCAAGCTCTGCATCTTTTCGCAAGCTGCGCACTCACGCAAACGTTGGAGGTGATGGGGCGATCCAGCAAGAGTTGGTCATAGACCAACAAAGATCAGAGATTTGAGAAACAAAAAATCGGCATTCAATGCATTTGCACACCTAATCACTAATATCATTGGTGCTTTTTATTCACCGGAGTGAGAGATTGTCATTTTCAATGCTCAACCACCAATCAGTTCTGAACCCCTCCTGGAGATGAGTCGTTTTGACCTGGCTAGGATCATGAGTCGTTTTGACCTGGCTAGGATCCAATTTCCATGGCTTTTCTAGCCTTGGAAATCTGACGTCGTGTCCACTGAGCTGGGATGAGCTGACATGTTCAGGACCAGAAAGGATCCTCCTCATCCTCCTCATACAGGTCTTCATCATCTTCATGGACTGCGCGGAAACACGGCAAGTGGTCAGGGATGCTCAGTTTCCGCATTGACAAATTTAGCCAGTGGTGTCTACCTGTAGTCCTGTATCCCCGGATTTACCTTACGTATTTAATATTAATTAATGATAGAGCCCCAGGAACGCAAAACAGAAACCTTCCAAACCCAGTTATCGATGAATAAACACTATGCCTTCGGCCAAGCTTCGTCATGTCAGGAAAATGAAAGCAAGGGCTTCTGTCAAAAAAAAATGGGGGGCCCTATCCAAAATCAACAGGTGAATCATCATATTCCCCTTTAAATTCCATCAAAATGCATTTTTTCCTGGCCCTACTGAGCCTACATAGAAGTTTATCAAGGTTTTTGTGTGCTTTTCTTGTCGTTGTTTGGGAGTGCTCAATTGCCTCGCCTTGCGCAAGAATAAACATTCCAGAACATTCCAAAAAACTCGCAGTGATCTCCACCTCTTAAAGGATGTTTTTAGAGTTTGGGATTTCGAGAGTGGGAGTCAGGATCTGGGGTGCGACCAAAAAACGAAGAATGTGGGGAAAAGAGGGTGTCGGGGTAAAAAGGGGCATTTGCAAAAAAGGTAAGTGAGGAAACAGGATGAAACAGGAAGAAGTGGGGGAAAACAGGTACAGTAAATCAAGAGATCAGAACGTAGAGGAATCAGAACATACAGGAACATAGATTGTGTCTTACAAAGGTAGCAAAGACATGCAATGACCATGTTAGAGCCCTGCACAACTTTTGTCAGTGGATGTCAGTGGAAGAAACTGGATGGGCTGAAGAAACTTGAACAACTCATTCGATGTACACAATTATATCTAGAGACACCGCATCTTGATCCTGCACTGCCAATCATTTTTTACAATTCATTTATCTCCTTAAAAGGAAATAAGTCCTTTGAAAAAGAACGATATTCTTCCAGGAAAGCGCAGCATTTCAGCTTCAAATATCTTTAGACTTCCCCAAATAGCTTTGAGCTTTGGGCCTGGCCAGCTGCTTCCGCGGCATGGTGTTACCAACAGGTAATAAGGAAAAAGCAGGAAGCTGAGTGGGGGGGGAATGCCAACCCAGTGAGGTGGCCAAGGAAACCTCCGAAATGAAGGATTTGTCAGACGAAATAATCATCAAACTACCCCACCAATGTCGGGGGTAAACTTTGAACCAGGACAAGCAAAGAATCCGCACAAAGTCGACACCCAACATGTCACTAGGGTCACTAATTAGGGAGGGCTCTGGAATCCACCTTGAGCTTCTGCTTCTTCCTGTTCATCACGTGGTGTCTTGGCGCCGCGCTGCAGAGATGGTTGGAACCATTGCATCAAATGTTTATAAAAGGGGTGTGATATTTGGGACCCTGACCTCCTTAGCAATCTTGAAACGGATTTTCTACAAGACAGGATTTCCTTCAATACATATATCTATCGATATCTATGTCTATGTTTCTATATAATTGTATATACATATACACATCATTCACATATTTGCACCATTTGAATCTTAGATCACCTATAGTTGACCTTGGAAACCAAAAAAAAACATGGTGCTACCCTGTTGAGATGCCAACAATGTCGTTGGGGTCTGCCCCAAGCTCCTGACAGCGACAATGGACCTGCTCTGCAGGTATGGTGTGTCACCGTGAAACCCCGTGAAACCATGGACCTGTTTTCATCGTTTTTCTGGCCTAACATTCCAAGTTTGATTGGAATAAATGTCCCCATTTATGTGATTCTGAAAAAAATCATAGAGGTATTCACAAAGCCTTGTCATCATGATCCCCTACGGAAGTCTCCACTGGTCTCCTTGGTGATTCGCAAATTGCCAAAGCCTGGCCACAGGTCGCGCTGGAAGAGAAAAGGGCTCTTAAAATTACCCGAAACTCAGCTGAACTCATACAAGTACCATCCAGCTTCATGGGTTTCATAGTAAGCTTGATCACTTCTTTGATTCATAATATTCATATCTGTATGCGGTCATGTAGTGATGAAAGGTCGTGTCCAATCATTTTGTTCTGGGCGGAGCCAATCACAGTGCTCGCTTCACAACGCGCAATCACATTTCTTGGCTTTTGGATGCTTTTGGAGCATTACTAGGTCTATGGATGTACGTTGACGTGCAAAGACAGAATACACATCTACCAGCACCACCTAGGGGGTTCGAATTGGTTTTTGAAGACGTTGCAAAGGGGTTCCCATTGGACACCCCTTTAGATCGAACGTGGACACAAGTGGTCCAGACCATGTACGAAAAAGGGGTTCCGATTGGTGACCTTTGCTCAGGGCCTCCAACTAGCTATCCCTTAGCTCGCTCTGGCATGTATATGTACAGATCATTACAGATAAATACATATATATATATATGTGTATATATATATATATAGTATGTATATATATATATATATATGCGCACATATATATATATATATATATACATACACATACATATATATACATACATATATATAAATACATATAAATATATATATATATATATATATATATATATATATATATGTGTACATGTGTATACATATATATATATATGCAATGTGTCTGCATGTGCATATTCATGTAATTTCATGTATATACATGTAGAATCATGTAGATGGATGTAGATGGATACTCCCATCTCCACCTAATAGGGTTGGTCGCCATGGATTTTCGACCCCGAAAGGACCAGGTGTTTCCAAGCTGCATCTCAACACACCTTGTCATGCCCTGGAGAGGTAGGGTACCCTCAAAGTAAAAAATAATGATCATTCTCAGAGAATCGTGTCTGTCACAAAAATTGATGTTCTCACAATTCAATGTTTGTTTGCCAGAAAATCAGGGAATCCTTGGCACCCTGCTGGAAAGAGCGCTGCCTTCTTCCCGCAGGATTTCGTGAAGAGGAACTTTCTCATAGTCTTCATTGTCGTCCCTAGCTGCCAGTGAGCATTGGCCGAATGCAGTGTTCAATCAGTGTTCCATTTCTCTGGAAAACAGCTGGTCGGGTCTCCAACTTGGTTCCCGTTGCGCTGCAACTTGCCTTCAAACAATATTCACCTGTGATTTTGGTAAGTTTTGTTCTTCAGGTATATAGTGATGAACAACACCCCAAAATCTCCAGTTAGGAATACTTCCCTGACCTCCAAATGCTCTCAATGTCGTAGTAGGACCGTTGCACGGGAGTCATCACCTTGGTACAGCGCGTTGTTGGTCAAAATGGCGTCACTGAGATGGGCGAGTTTGAGATGGCTTCACCTGCCTGGGTCTTTTGGTTTCAACATGTCAAGCGCAAAGCATCTTTTCCTACTGTTTATGTTCAAAATGGATGGGAAAGCAAGTACCAAGTTTCTCCCGGGTCGACTGGGATGGAAAAGCAACTGGAAGTGATCTGGGTGTTGTAGCTTTGCTCGATTATGCCATTTATAGACAGGGAGAGTGCTGAGCAAAATCTCCGAATGTCAGTGATCACAAATGAACACAGTATTTCCTCTCATCTGGAGCTATCTTCAGGCATTCTCACATCCTCTACCCTGAACTGTTCGTCAAACCTTCATACACATTCAAACACGTATTTTTTCTTGTAGAAATGGCAGTTCAATACAACTTTCAACAGTGCAATACCCACTCGTCAGGGGTTCCTGACTAGTTTATTTCCGTGCTTTCTTGCCTCCTCCGAGGGCGAAATGCGACCGCTATGGGCACCATGTCTGTTATGCTGGACAAACTAAAGGTTCCAAGAGGTGGGGTATGGCTATGTAGAACAGTAGTATCCAGATTTTTCTCGATGTAGTCATTGAATGTCATTGATGATTTAAGTGAAACCCATCCCAGAAATTCCCAGCATTGCTGACCCATCTCTCCACCGGGCCGTGCGGCATTGATGGTGATTCGCGGATAGACTAAGCAGCTCCAACCCATTGATGCCTCGGTGACCGGTTTCCCGCAGATACCATGGAAACCATGCCCTCAAAATATAGAGCTTTCCTGTAAATTTCCCCATCCAATTCTATGATATTCCACGAACATTGGTTACTTCCATGGCTGATGCATCTCTCAATCTTGAGCAAATGAAGGATTCTTGAGTCAACTCCGTGAGCTGGCAACTAATTGTAGCCTGAGAAATTGTCAAAACACATAATAAAAACACAGAATACATTCTTTGCCACTCGGTATGCGCCCAGATTTAGTGTGGACACGCAACCGGTTCATGCCAATTAGTGTGCCGTTCTTGTCCCCCCATGGGCAAACCACTCCCAAAATTTTCATACGCATCACGACTATCTTTCTTGCAGCTTGGTGGTACTCAAACCTCATTCGGGGGTTCTGACCGATCCCCTTCCATAGAACAGGACAAGTTCTGACAATGGTGCGTGTACACAACATTCCTTCCATGACCATTGGAACCCTGGGTTTCTCAGTATTCCAATTCCAACCGCCCATTGAAATCCTCAGCAGCACATAGTGCTGATTAATCCATATTAATCATTAATCCCATAATTCACCTGGTTTATAAGTTGCATGATCCAATGTGATGCAAACCAACCAACTTCCACTCCTCAACTGGAATGATATGGGGATATATGGGTAATATCTACTGTAGTATGCTGCACTTTTCAGTATCCTACCGGCCCGGATTCGGCACCTCGTCCCGGATCGTTTGTCCCGGCCACTGGCTCTTCCTGACGGGACTTTGGTCAGGGATTCCCAACATCAGGAGGACACAAACCACCACGGAAGTGGTCACCAACACAAGCATTTTGGGATCTCATGCACCCAAACAGCAGTTGGGACCCTCACCAAGCAGGAAAGGGAAATTCCAAAGCCAACTGATTTCAATCAAAATCATCTGACATGTCATATCCATTTCCTGTCAACATCTTTCAACATGCAGGATTTCTATTGCCAGATTTGGATCAGCGCCTGCGCTTCATCCTCAAGCGATGTCTCAGGCGACTCTCGATCTCCAGGGCAATGGCCTGAAAAACATGCCAACCTTTTCATCTCGAGATGCTAGATCTCTAGAGATGCACATCATCACATAATATATATATATATATATATGTATAATATGTATATGTATTATATATATATATGTGTGTGTATTATATGTCAATTATGTACAATATATAATATCTGGTTGGTGGTTGAGCCACCCCTCTGAAAAATATGAAAGTCAGTTGGGATGACTTTTCCCAAGATATGGAAAAATAAGAAATGTTCCAAACCACCAATCAGATATGTATATAATATGTATACATACTAATAGCCATACTAACAGCCAGTTCAGTTCGGCTCCTGCAGCTGCGGTCGCGAAAGTGCAGTGATCAGCACGATCATCTCGAAACCTCCCGACCGGAAACAAGTCTGGCACCAGCAACAGAAACCTCTGGAAAGGCTAGGAATGGATAGGGTATGATATCTTAGGAATTTCTTAGGATATCTAATAGATGTGACCCTGCGATACTCTGCAATACCCTGCGACCAAGTCAACTTTAAGCATTCTCCAGTGGACACGGCCACCAAGGCACCAAGGTACACTCCACACCCAGGAGTAGGTAGGCCCCTTGGCCCAAGTCCATGGGTTATTTAAAAAAGACAAAACACTGAACCTGAGGAATGAGTCTAGATTTCTAGAAGATCCCTCATGAAATTTTGAATGGGGCGCGTCAAATACCTCACCAATCCACAATCATGTGGCAAAGTCGTCAAAAGTCAGCATCTGGGCAAATAGAATCTATTCATAATTTATTCATCCTGCCAAAAAAAAATAGTGCGGCCGTTTGTCTGATGTCCTTGCCAATCTTGCCATTCATATTAATTAATGAGGTCGATATCACTCAGATCCAGTCATTTTCCCCACCTTCCCGAACCCAAAAGGCGCTAATGTCCATTCCTCGCTTGTTGTCCGCCGCCTGGCACTGTGACTTCGAACTCGGACATGTCAAAAGTACGGACGAAAGTGAGAAGTGGATGTGCACAAAAACGCGCATTTTATACGTATCTGTATATGTAGACATGTACAATGGGCATGTGATTTGTATGTGTATGTGTATATAAATATGTAATAATGTGTATATATATATATATGTGTGTGTTATACCTGTGCTAATGTACACACAACATATTCAAACGTATTCATGCACACAACATGTAAAGGGTTTTCATCCACTAAAGCACACACAGAAGAGTTGTCTTCTATCCTTTCTTCTGAGGCATCAGTTTTCACAGCCACCTGGACCACATGGATGAGCGCTTCTAGGACCTGTGCTCGCAATCGTTTCAGGTTTCAGCCACCCAGGCAGCGGATTATTGGAACATTGAGGCCATGAAAATAACAATAAAATACAATAATCATCTACTATGGAAAATAAGAATGATAGTCTAGCATAATGATCTATGAAAATCCACCATGATCCATCTCAAAGGTGACCTTGCGAGGCGCTCTCATCTTGAGAAACCTTCACTGGATTGAGTTGTATATTCAGAGTCTTGACTGATCAAATCACCAAAACTCCCAACAGCAATGACCGGCACCACTTACTTGGTATGTACACGACCCTGCAAAAAAAATGAATATTGCGTCAGGTTCGGGTCATTTGTTTCATAAAATGATGATTTAAGTTGCAACATTTTGCAACCCTTCAAACCCTTCCCTTCAACCTCCGCTGATTCATCAATTGTGGTGTTTTTCATCCCCATAAATGTGTTTTTTCCCAGTTGGAACCAGCCATGGTGTTTTTCATCCCCTTCGACCGAGCTGCTGGATCTTTCTCCTCCAATTCAACTAACGGCGAAGGAGATTCCGGAAGAACCTCGGGAAAATGGATCGGTTTTCCATCGCTTTCCTTTTTTTCAAGACAGAATCGTTCAGAATTGGTGGTGCATATGGATTCATTATGTTCATTTAATTGTTTTTTGTGCGGAATACCCCATTTTGGACAAACTCATTCTTATCTACTCAACCAACATTTACACGTGAAAGAAGGGGGGGCCCACAATGATGAGCCTATTTCTGCGCGCTACAAAGTGCCCAACCGGGAACTGACGACATTTGGATGCCAACATATGCCAACTGTAAAGATGGCTTAGGGGAAAAATCCGCCGGCCCCAGCCGAAGGCAAGGGGACCGCGTGCCAGGAGCAGCAAAGTTTCTTTGCAGCCTTTTAGTGCGCAGCATCCCGGTGCTCCGGCGCCTTTTGCAGCTTGCCCGGCTGCCAGCGCCGCACTTTGGCCATCAGCCGGGCGCCTTCAGAGAAGTGTACTACTGGGTTCAGAAAGCAACGTTAGGCAGTAGCCTGCCTTTAAAAACGTTTTCCTGGCGGGCTGCTCTGAAAGGGGCCAGTCTGTCGTTTGGCCTGGCGGATGAGTGCTTGATCGTCAACTTCCAGCAGCAAAAGCTTGGCCAACATCCAGCTGTCTACTAGCTCAGCTGAAAGGGGTGAGGGAAATTCTGTTCTATTCTATGCTTGCTTGCATGATTTGAGATGTACCCTAAATGTTGCAAGTCAACAAAAAAGGTTTAAATCTGTTGCCTCGTGAATCCTCGTGATGCGATTTTCTGTACCTTCTCAAACCATGACATGTGAATGGCTGCTATGAAGCACCAGCACAAAGGGAAGCTCTGCAGATGGTTCAAGCTAGTTGTCATACTGTATAGATCTGTTCTGGGGTCGGCCGCAGGGGGCGGCAGCCCTTTATAACCAGGAGTTGGCGGAGTTGGTATTCCGGATCGTCATGTCCGTCCAACTTCAGAACGGTGGTGACGGTATCTTGGTAGAAAGCTTTTACTTCTGAACATCCAAGCTGATAATAGCTGATACGCTAATTGGGTTTCAGACTCAGACAGGTGCCAATTCTTCTCTGAGTACTTGAGGGCACCATACGCATTGCCCATGCAACAGAGACATCCAGCTCTGAGGAATCGCGCGCCGTACGGCCCATCCACTCTTGCACGCAAACCTCACAGCTGTGGATGTGCAGAAGTATCCATGGGAAATGTCCACTGGAACTCGTAATTTCGTTTGTAGATATTTCTCAACACCAGGATCCCGACATATCCCAACTACTTTGTAAGGATTGTGTTCCAAGAGCAACAATGAGCATGATAAACCTGTACTCATGGGGCAACAACTGGCAACAACCACTGAAAGGATCAGAAAGGCAGATACTGAGAAGGTAGTAATTACATACGTTTATACATATCATACAGTATGACTTGGCAAAGCAACAGGATCTAGAAGTCTAGTCCCGCACAAACTGGGTTCCACTTCCTGCAGGGCATTTTGTTAGATAGGGTGCCGAAATCCACAAAAGCACACCGTGTCCGCCTGTCTTCTGCACATCAACCTGACACCAAGGGCATTGGCAATCTGGTCACCATTTAATCAATATATATATTATTATTATATTATTATTATTATCATTATATATTATATATATGATTAAAAGTCAACATACTCCTTAACTAGTCAACTGAAATAAGCCCAGTAAAGTTTTTTTAGACGTCACAGGATGCTGTCCGTCGACGGTCCCCCACCTTACGCCAGGCGGTGCCAATCCAACAGCGCCTGAAAGCTGACCATGAGAAAATCAATGGTTGAACGGTTGAGTCTGGCACATCAAGGTATAGATATACATATATAATTTAATCGTATATGATATGTATGTATATATATATAATAATGATAATATATACTAATATATACTAATATATACGTCTGTGATTAATAGTAGCATAGTAATATAGCAATAGCATGCAATAGTAATAAGAACAATGATACTTGTAAGTACATATAATATTATATGAATATATCGATACACATAGCCAGGCACACACACACACACATGCTTACAGATATTCCAAATGGAAATTTGGCAGCAGAAGGTAGTGCCATGATATTGGGCCGCCAAATGGAACTTTTCTGCCCTGTGATGCCACGTCAAGAATCAACGCGAAGAGTCTGAAGCTACATGTGCAACATGTTTAGGCATACATGTGAAATATCGGATGTCAGAACTCAACACACCCAAACCGGCTATTTCACTACGGCAACAGGTGCATTTGGTCATTTGGCATGCAATGAAATGTTGTTGTTTTATGTGGGGCTATGTGCCTGACAACTGAGTGATAACTACAGTCATAGATGGGCCAGGACACGTTGAAAGGTGCACTGCACAGAGACAAAGCAAGGCTGCTACCTCAGGACAGCATCCAGTCCAGGTTGTGTGGGGGTCAGGAAACACAAAGGTCAGCTATGGGTTCTTTAACTAGATTGTTTGCCTTGAAAGTTGCACCCAAACTGCCTCGCTAATTGAGACATTGCTATCTTGACCCATTGACAAGTTAACTAGGCTTCAAAGCTCACTGGAACAGCAACACAATCATATCTGCCTGCTACACCGAATGAACTAGAGTCTCAAGTTTTTAATCCTCAACGTGCGGCTAATTTCCTGAGCAAGTGAAACAACTTATCTGAAGATCCGCAAAATCCAGCTACTGAGTGATATGCTATCAAACAAAACTCAAATGTTCGAAACATAGAACTGATATGCTATCAAACAAAACTCAAATGTTCGAAACATAGATTTCCCGGTATCTTCTCGGCATCCCTTGTGTTCAGAACATGACTTGCCAGTGCTATAGCTCCCTTGACGACTCTGAGATTCTTGCATTCCGAAGTGGTCTCCAGCCAGCTCCAGACCTCACCCGCAAGCGATTCTATCGATTTCTTAGGCACCCCGTGCCCCTGGGATCTCCTGGGACCCCCTGGGACACCGACAGTATCGGCATCACGCGCGGTGCTGGTTCGGTGACTAGTTTTTTGGAAAATGATGTGATGTGAGAGGGTGGCTATTCATCCTCTGTTCATCCTCTGTTCATCCTCTGTTCATCCTCTGTTCATCACTTGATTTTGTTTTTTCTTATGAGCCAAACTGCCGCGGTGACATGAACCATCCAAGCGTTCCTTTGCAAATCATCGGGAACATATTTGGAGCAGCTAGTTGCTAGAGATTCACTTTCTTGCCTGGAAACCAGCTAGAGAATCTCAAGATATCTCAAGTAACTCCCCACCTGATTGCTGTGTAGCAGCCGGAGGAACTTGGCCAGTTGCGTCCTGGTGGTATAGATCCAGGGGCTGATGCATCCCATAATGGAAATCCAAACATCATGGCTATAGAAATCCCTAGTATTTTCTAGTCATGGATTGATTCATATGCCCCAAGGAGCGGGTTCATATGGGTTAATCCAATCCAACTGACCATGGCTCATTTGAATTCATTTGATATCTCTCAGCTACGTCTTTCTCTCTGCTTCTGACCCTCTGCTCACTGTCTTCTGTGGTCTTTCATCAACCCAACCAACCATTAGAATCATTAGAAATCATTAGAACATGTTCAATGCCATTGTAGCCTACACCAACCTCCTTTAACATCAGCTAGTTAGCATGCAATCCGCTTGGCATGAGCCAATATTCTAACACACATCAACAAACCAAGTTTCCCGAGGCATGTTTACCCACACCGGCTCTGAAACCAACTGAAGCCAAAGAATTCTTACACCTAGTTTTTACACAAGAAATCACAAGAAGCTTTTTCACCGCATCTACTTTAACATCGACTAGCTGACTAGCTAGCTTTTCAATGCTTTTCTACAAACACACTCTTGCATAACACCTGCTTAGACCAACAGTTCTCACACAAACAAGCCTTAATTCACCAACCATCAAACCATCACCAACCAGCTTGGACACCTTGGAACCGACTCAGGTGAGGTGTTGTCCTCCCACTGGCGCTCCATCTCAATTTCACGACATCCAAGTCTTGTGGTCCCCGTAGAAAATGACTGAATATGATATATAAATGAATATGATAGAAAATTATAGAATTGTCCCTGGATAGAATATATATTAGAAAATATGTTAGAATTAGACTTCCCATTTGTGTTTTCGTGCCGATTCTCCGTCGGTCACTTTCACCAGCACCTGGTTGGAGAGTGGCTGCTGCGGACGAAGCTGCGAAGCAGCGCCAGCACGGTGTCCTGTGTTGGACTGGTTCATCCCAAACAAAACATCGTTAAATATGTTTCAATATGTTTCAATTCAAGAAATCCAAGAAATGTTATGAAATGTTATGAAATGTTTGCAAAAAGTTGTCATTTTGGATCTGGGGATACAACTAATACGACTGATCTTACCAAACTTGCAGGCTCAAAACTTGAAATTGGTGGAGCAAAGACGGCCAGCCTGTGAGTCCAATTGCTCATCAATTTGATGCAGTGCAAAGTTGGGCGGTAGCAGGCCTAACTAAATTCAAAGAACCTTCACTTCACTGCATGGTCCACCGACTTTTTGACGCGTCGTTGCGTGACCGCATGCTGCTACGGCATGCTGCTACGGCGATTTTGATGGAATGGTGATCCACGGGATGAGGCCGTGTGCATCCAGATCATCCAGAGACCCTAATATACATATTATACATCAACAAACATCAACAAACATCAAATAAATTACCACACTTGCAGCCATCATCCCTAGAACCCATCCTGGACTTCGATCTACAGCTCCTGCGGTACAAAATGGTACAAATGATTTGCCAATGTCTGTAGAGTAAGTGCCAGAGCCATGTTCTTTAGTGTTCTTTTGGACGCCAAAGGTTCTGGACATGTGGAGCACCGATCCAACCCCCTGACTGTACAGATTGAATCGTGGAATCAAATAGCCTTGTTGGCAATTTATGGCAACTTACACCATTGACGCACCGGTCCAGATGTGTCAGTAGGCAGCGGTGCTGTTATGATTCTTCCAAGACGGCCGGCTGCGAAATCCGATGGTTTTTGCAAAGTTCCAAATCTGCTTTGCCTCGGAAACTGCGTATGCGCAGCTAGCAGGTGACTGCAAAGACGTTAAGGCTGACAAGGAATGAGCATGGCAGCAAAGTCAACTGCAAATGGTAGTGTACAGTGGCCACCTTTCCAGCAGATATTACTGGCTCCTCAAGGATAGAGAGTAGGTTCAGTTTGATTTCCAAGACGGCAATAGCATTGCAGCATGCTGTTCTCTGATTGTATGTATTGATCATATTGATCTTGGGAAGTCAAATCTTCTGCGTCCCCCCGCGTTGGCTGCGCCGGTCCCAATTCTTGAAGGTCAATCACACAATCTTCCCATTATTTATTATTGCCGTTCCCAAGGGGTCAGAAGTTGCGGACCAGCTAACCCATCCTGTGCTCTCTAGGGTACGGATGCCCTCGGCTTTCAATACCTCATCCAACAGGTCAAAACCCAAAAACCATCAAAAACCTACCATGAAACCTTCAAGAAGGAGCCTTGCAAGACGACATGTCTATGGCAGGATATTTTGCGACATTTTGCAACAGACTTATTGATCTCAGGATGGATCTACAATTTCATCATGCATCGACCCTCAAACTTTCAGCTGGGATCTAGCTGCCTTGCACAACTCCTCACAACTACCCTAGTTGAGCCTGACAGCAGTCTGATTTCATTTGAAGCCGTGGCATTACTTGATTCCTGTCAGTTAGCAGCAGCATGTTAGTTTGAAGTTTGAAGTGTTGAGTAGTGCAGTTCCAGCTCGTCTGGGACGCGTTAGGTTGCAAAGGCCACCTTCAACTCGTCCGTGTCCAAAACCCGCATCCCACCCTAATTGGAACTCAAGGTATAAGGCATTGGCTGGAAAAGTGTTTTTTCCCGTTGTTCACTCCGTGAAAAAGATCATCGCCCTAAAATTCCACCATGATGCCATGCTGTCAAACTCTTCTGGATCGTCCTCAAAGCCAAAGCGCAAGAACTCCTGGTGGCGGCTTCGTTGAATGCGTGGCTGGCAAACCCATCCCAAAACGGCAACTTTAAGAGGGAAAGCTATGGCAGCTATGGTGTTGGTGGTCCAAGACACTCCAACCTGGCTATCGGCTATCCAGTGCATGATGTTCAAAAGTCTAGTGCAGAAAAAGAAGACGTGAGGTTTTGTAGAAGTGCCAATCGTCCAGTCCGACCACTACCTCAACTGCGAGTTGGAGGATTCACTACTGCAGAAGCTGCTGTCCCGTACAGAGATGAAGACTTTTTTGGGGGAGCTGCAGTTGAAGGTGATGTTGATTAATGTTGCCCCCAAATTCCTAGGATGCTATGACGACATGGCATTCCTCGTTGAAGCACTATTCAACCATCAAGGGATGTAGAAATCCGATGAAATCCCAATCTCCTCGGTCGAGCCATCCGCGTCCAAAGCCTTTGACACTTCTTCCGCGAGCCTTGGGAAGTTCGGTCCCAGGTGGTGATCTTGTACTGGCAGCTGGACCGCTTTCTTAGCGTTCCCGATTATGTCTAAATCATGTAATTAACGCATCATTATATCATTATACGGCTGTGAGTCAAAACCCCCGGTCCCCGGTGGATATGCGGCAGCCTTCTGTTCAATAGGGTATTGAACGGGGGTATTGAACGGGAGGTATTGAACGGGGGGATAACGGGGGGTATTGAACGGA
>Ga0126342_10008326_pt1:0-17500 | contig 18574 bp, 17 predicted proteins | sample Cyp1metagenome_FD_92528 | JGI IMG/M metagenome (GOLD analysis project Ga0126342, IMG submission 92528) | Coral microbial communities from Lord Howe Island, Old Settlement Bay, Australia - Cyphastrea 1 metagenome | ecosystem: Host-associated > Invertebrates > Cnidaria > Coral ...
ATAAAAACATAACTACCTTAACTTCCAAATAACTTCTAGCAACGGTCATGTTACATGAACCCTAACTAACTTATAACTAGATAACTATTTGATAAGTTCCACTTTTTTTTGAGGAAGTTATATCGAAGTTATCAACTTACAACCTAAGTTATCCTATTATAACTTCCCTTTTAACTTCTATATAACTCCATAAGTTCCCCGAGGATGCAAAGTATCACTGGCCATTGATCTTAACAGCAGATTGAGAGGTTGATGATGTTGATTGATTGTAGCCACTTTTACCCAGGTTTGATGACACCTAGTACACAATTTTTGGCTGAAATCAGTACCTGTTTCCATCAAGTTCCCATTTTTTTTTGGTGACGGAAACCGTTGTTTTGATGGTACCTAATGTTGGTTAAGTGAGACTTGGTTTCCACCCTTCCGATTTGCAGAGGAAGTCGACAACACAAGAAGAACATGCTGAAGGCATCCGGAAGCCACTCAAACGCAGGAAAAAAACCATGGATATGTTAGTTACAGGGTGGTGACTTAACTTAACCATCATACAGTGGGATTTAACTGATTTAACTACCAACAATGGAGGTACAATAGGATATATAAGAGTGGTAAATTGGGGATACCCTGGTTTTATCAAACCTTGTTGGCTGGGAAACACGCACGAAGTAGATTGGCATTCACATGGGAAAATCATCGAACTAAATGGGGAGTTTCCACCATACCATGTTGATTAATGTTGGATACTGATTAGTGTAGGGCCTCCCCCCAACAATTTTAGGCTACTCAATAACTCGGCATTTTCTGGGTTCCCCCCTTCACAATTTCTTAGGATAGTCAACTTAAGTAAGGATTTCAAGTAATGTTCCTTTTAAACCTTTACAAAACCTATTGATAAGGAAGGGCTTCAGTTGAAATCAATTTACTTTCAATCTCAAAGAAATCTTTGATGAGAAAGAAATTTACTTGAAATCCATTTGCTTTCAATTCATGTGAATCTAGTTTCGGTTAATTTCCCTTTTAAACCTTCAAGAAACCTATTGATAAGAAAGGGTTTCGGTTGAACACAATTTACTTTCAATTCATATGAATCCACTTTCAAATGAGTTTCCTTTGGAGCCTCAAAGAAATCTATTGATAAGAATGGATTTCAATTGAAATCACTTTGCTTTCAATTCATTTGAATCTGCTTTAATTTGATTTTCCTTTCAAACCCTCAAGAAATCTTTTGATAAGAAATTAGTTCAATTGAAATCAGTTTACTTTCAATTCATTTGAAAGAAATTTACTGATAAGAAAGGATTTCAATTTAAATCACTTTACTTTCAATTTATTTTAATCTACTTTCAGTTGATTTTCCTTATAAACCTCAAAGAAATCCGTTGATAAGAAAGGATTTTAATTGAAATCAAGCTACTTTCAGTTCATTTGAATCTACTTTCAATTGATTTTCCTTTTAAACGTTAAAGGAAACTATTGATAAGAAAGGCTTTGAATTGAAAATAATCTACGTTCAATTGTTTTTCCTTTTAAACCTCAAATAAATCTAATGATAAGAAAGGGTTTCAATTGAAATCAATTTACGTCCCCTTCATTTGAATCTACTTTCAACTGATTTTCCTTTTAAACCTCAAAGACAACTTTTGATAAAAAAACTGATTTCAATTGAAATCAAATTACTTTTAATTCACATGAATCTAGTTTCAAATGATTTTCCTTTTGAACCCCAAAGAAATCTATTGATAAGAAAGGTTTCGATTGAAATCAATTTACCTTCAATTCATTTGAATCTACGTTCAATGGGTTTCCTTTTGAACCTCAAAGAAATCTACTGGTAAGAAAGGATTTCAATTGAAATCACTGTGCTTTCAATTCACTTGAATCTACTTTAAATTGATTTTCCTTTTAAACCTTCAAGAAATCTCTTGATAAGAAATGATTTCAACTGAAATCATTTTACTTTCAATTCGTGTGAATCTACTTTCAATGATTTTTCCTTTTTACTTCCAAAAACAAACCCCAAAAAGTTTTTGCGCACAATAGGGTGCCATCGAACCAAGTACATTTTTGAGGATCTGGGTCACTCATGGCGTACCCAGCTGAATAATTGTTTTGGAGTTGTGTTTAATACTGGTTTAATAAGGCATCTCGTTATTTAAGTAACCTTGCATTTTCAAGGCTTTAACATGGATATGTTTTTTTAAAAGTAAACGGACCAGCTTTACCCAAAGAAAGGTGCATAAAGGAGGATAAAACTCCTCCTGGAAAAATTGGATCTGAGAAAACAATCACAACTGTGTTCTTTTCAAAGTGCGTGAACAATTCCATTACTTTTGGGGAGTTGTCTCACAATAGAGTCCCATGACACTGATCGGGGTCCAACATTACCAGATGATTTTCAAATTTGATCAGCAGGTTTTGAGGTAAACCCATTTTTTTTGAAACATCAAGAATAATGTTACAGGATATTTGCCCAACATCAAGAACTGCTGGTGTTTGTTTCTCCCTTCTGAGATGATGATCGCAGATATCGCAGCCGACTGTTGGCTCATATTATGAGTAGATCTTGAGAAAATACCAGGGAGGGTTCAAGCAACTATTGAAACCTCAAATGGTTTTCAGTTCGCAAGGACTTGTCACATTGTGTTGTTCCTATTTCTATCTTCATTCACCAAACATCAAGCAGAGAGGAAAATTCAACCAAGAAACCTATGGTTTTTTGAAGGGTTTTAAAGGTGCACACCACGCAATAAGCTACAAGATTTTGGGGTCGATTTTGGAGCTGCACCTCATTGATTTCTGCTGTGCGACTTAGTCATAAAATGACCATTCCCCGAATTGGTTGAAAGGACAGCCTACAGGAAACCCACAAAAAAGTAGGGGACCCATGGTTTCCTGTCAATTGTCCCCAGACATTCAACCCATTGAATTTTGAAATGTCATGAGTTTGCTGACTCACACATGTCTGTCTAGATATGTTGATCTTCATGGCAAAAACCAACAAAAGACAGCTCAGAGAGCACATCGTGGAACGCGCACCCAGGCTACATTCATGGCCACAACTTGTCACAGAAACATCTCAAGCAGGCGAAGGACATCGTGGAACGCGTTTCTTGGATGTCGCCAAGTGCTTGGGCAATAGATATCAATAGATATAGATATATTTATATATATAGATATAGATATAGATATAGATAGATATCAAGTGTTGTCAGTATATGTATCTATATATATATAAATAGAGTTATATTTAGTGTTTTGATTGGTTTTGACCATCAAACATAATGCAAAAAATGGGATTCAAATGGATTCAACGAACATCAACAGTTACTTGGTGATTTAACGATGATTGAACGCGATTTAACGAACACAAATGGTGTCTTTGTTGATGGGATTTCACCAGCGGCCTGTTGTGATTTTTGATGGGTCCCGTGGGTAAACTTTGAGCTATCCCCCACCTGGCCTGTGTTGCTAGCGTTGAACACGTTCAGTATGTTTCCTTGGGACATCCTGAAACTCTACTTGGACAGCTCCTAGGAAAAGTTGCGCCAAGAAAAGATGTGTCTTGGCAGCAATGTTAGCAAGCGGCCATTGTAATCCAGGCATTTGGCGGCTGGTAACACATTTTTGTTTCATTTAGTGGGACATGAGACAGGTATCCGATAGATTTGGGTGGTGATTGATTTTGAGTAATGACCGTGCACATCGCAACAAGAGCTTACATTACAAACGGGTTTCCCACCCGTTTAGATTGAATTATGAACACCAGTAACTCTCTCTCTCTATATATAAATATATATATATGTGCATTTATATAGATATCTACCATCATAAACCCTAATTAACTTACTTATACTAAGTCGGGGTCAAAACCTTGTAGTAATAAGGTTGTACCTACCAGTGAGCGTCTATTCTACATGATCTACCAAAGATGACTGTGCAGCCGCTCCAGTGAACCATTTTACTATGTCACGAAGGTATTGAGTATCTCGGCATCGTTGTTGGCGATATCCTGCACTATATACATCGATAGATAGATAGATGTAATTAATGACTAATGTGTATAGATGTATATATGTGTAGCACATTATTATTTCAATGCATAGTATATATATAGTTAAGTTATTTATCTTTATTTGTTATTTACAATGAATGCATCGATATATATATATACACATATAGGTGTACCTGCATTTAAATATGTACACATACTATGTACTTACTATATCTCTAATAAGCGTGAACCATTATTGTTTGTTGCCATGACAACTGCAGGAACCAGCTCAAGTTCCTCCAAGACCTTCCCGAGAATTTCCGTCAGGCAGAGAACAAAAACTGTGCAGAACTTTCTGTTTTTTTGAAACACCTAAGCTTATATACCGAGAAAGATCCGAGAAGGATCTTCCAAAATTTATGGAAGCTATAAAATCTACTTCCAAAACTCTGCTGGAATTTAAGATGGGGGGCCATAGGTTATGACCGAAACATCTTCCTAACCCGTGTGCTGGGGTTCCAGTAGCTAAACTCTATCTGGATGGGTGAACACCTATTGTAATCTCCCCCTTTTTGGCTGGTCAATCCCCAATGTCCCAATTCCCGGGGGTTTCCATGTTAGAATAGGGCACAGACCCCGGAAGCTCTGGTCAACAAAAATAGTCCAATGTTGTGGCAAATTTACCATAAAAGAACGTTTACATACCAATCGAATCCTTATCGCTGCTGGCTACATCCCATTTTCTGAGGATTGGCTGTTGAACCACCATTGAAATCCACCATTTTTTCTTCTGAGAGGTTTTATTCTGTGAAGCTCGTGGGCAAATTCTCAGCATTCTGAGCTTCTACAAGACCATCCAGGAGGCCTTCGTGGGTCGGCCACGGAATCTGACGATGATGAAATAATTACTGTAAATGGAATTCAAATTGATAGACATTCATTTATGATCATGTACGATTCTGCTTATGAAAGTTAAACTATATAGTTAACTTTCTGGTATTGAATAGACTGAACGATTGGGATCTGTGAAATGGGGAGGCAAGGGGCTCGCAAATTCTGAATTGCATGTGTGCTGGCTATGACCTATTGACCTTCTTGATTGGATGCCAACCCGCTGGAACTCAATATTATTTGTTTAAAGGAAGATGCTTGGTGAGGGGAATATCCATGATAATTACTGATTTTGGTTTGCTAACATGTTAATCCCGGACATGTTCTATATGCATGTAAAATCATAGATCACAAATGATTTGGAGAATGATCGATGTTGACTCTACCCCATGAAACTTGTGCACCAAAACAGATATGACAAGTCCCTGTTCATTGAGTTCATTGTGCTGTTTTCATCCCTTTTCATGAGAAACTCAGTGTGGCTACCCGTGGTTAGATCCAGTCATTTTGGCCTTGGTTGGGCAGAATTAGGTCGGCCAGTTCTGTTGTTTTTTTGGGAGGACTTCTCAAACCTGCCTTTTGGTCTCGTAGAAGATCGCCTTTATGGAATTAATTAGTTATAGTGAATTGGTATCTATTCATTCAATGGGAAAACGATGTGAAATCCTTGTTTTTAATATGTCAAGTTAAATCCCTACACCGTCATTATGGTGTAATCCCCATGTCTAAAAGTACTGTAAAAGTGAAATCAGCGAGCACCAAAACTGTTTGCCTGAAAATCCGTCCCTTTGTTGCTTCAATCATCTGAAATCCATATTTTCGGTTGGTTTCAATCACACGTTTTGCGGGTGAAATCCCAACTTGCCCCATGTTTTTGGACCTTGTTTCACCATGTCAGGACGATTCAGCAGAGGTGAACCTTTGCTCGACGGCAGTGTCGGAGCTCTTCCTCCTAGCCAAGGAGCGGTGTTTGTTGCGGCACAAGAGCCAAGTCTATAACGTGGTGCCGCATAGTTGGCTAAGTTGGTTTACATAACTCCAACACATATCGAAGTAACTAAGCGAGGTTACAGACCAACTAACTCGGTTTGGTTGTTTGATTTGTTGGGAGTTGGGAGTCGTACAAACTGGTGTGTATTGGGAATTTATGTAACCCACAATTGCCCATAATAATCATAAGAGGAATATCTACTAAGCAACCAGTTCAATTCGATGGGATAGGGAAAATTACTAAGCTATGTGTTCCTTGCTCAGGTGTGAAGAAATGAGGAAAAACAACAAAGTGGGGATGCACCCAATGTAGATCATCACCGCAGGGGTCACCACATTCATCAATCAATGGCCATTGGAGGTACCTACCATTAATATAAGGCCTATGTTTTAGGGCTATATAAGGGGATATACCCCCAAAATATGGCCAAAAATATGATACAATACCTCCATTTTAGGATCCTGAAATTCCCATTGAATCAACCAGTGTTCAGTCATGATAAGTCATCGGCGTGATGACATTTCAGGTCTGGCAACCGCTCTAATTTATTGCGCTAGGAATTGCCATATTGGTCAAACATAGTGAATCGTATTTCCCTTCCATTTTTAGACTGGATGAATTATAATGATCTCACTTTGACGTCATTAGGAATGGTGGTTACTGAAAGGAATCGTCCTCAAATTGGTTTTATTTCAGCCATGTTCAGGGCGAATGATCATCCCCTGCGGGCCGCCCCAATGTCCCAGGACGAAGTCTTCCGCGCCAATGTCCAAGCCAAAGGCAGGGCAAACGGTGGCAGTTTATGGCCCAAAATTTAATGGTCGAACTATTTTACAGTCAGATGGTAATTAAAATTGGCAGTTCTTGGTTGTTTCTGACATGTTCAATAAACTCATTTGCGGTTATTGCCTAATCAATCGCATTGTTTCTCGATATTTATATAGTATCCAGCATCCTCAACCATATAATTAATTTGGTTTGGTCAAAAGGAAAGCGTTTAGTAGAAATTGGGAGAAGATACGTCTCCAGGAAAGTGCAGGGGTGGCATTGGATTTACGACGATGGCGAGGTCTCTTTCTGGTCAGCGGATGCACCTACAGCATTTTGTCGTTGGAGATGGAGCTAGGCCGCTGGCAATGATGGTCCGGGCCAACTGTGTGGTTAGAGCCACCCTGTCAGTGTGGATATGCTAACCGGTTGAAGATGGAGGTCTTCTTACGGAGGGCAATCACCATATCCCAAAACACAAATACCATATAGGTACAAGGCTTAGCTGGGGTCAGGGTCGATCAGCATAGATCAGCCACTTATGCTTCTTAAGGGGACCCATTTTTGTTGCAGACAAATGTTAAGTACCCTTCGGTCGTTCGACCAGGCAATTGAGAAATTTCTCGTGTTGACAAAAATCTGGAACTGATCAATGGATTTGGGTGAATCATGTTGATGAATTACAGCCACCAGGGTGGTAAATAGGTTTTTCTTTTTCTTTAGAATTATCATAAGTTTCTCCCCTTGTCTTTGGGGTGTTTGGAACAACCCCGATGCCATGCGCGCAGGTAGCTCAACGGTTTCTGTTTGATGGTAACACCACGCGTATGTTATGTTTAAATCTTAAGTGTTGATGGTGAATTCCCCACAGCCCTCACGTTTGATGGTGAAATCCCGGTGGGTACTATAGTTTTATAACTCAGCTGACTCCACGTTTTTTGTCAGGGTTGCAGCGCGCAGTTTTTAATGGTTAAAGGATCCCAATCGTCTAATGGATACCCTCTGGTAAACTAACATAACTATTGAAAGTGGCCATTATTTATAGTGAGTTTTCCCATTAAAAATGGTGATTTTCCATAACTACGTTAAATTACCAGAGGGTAAAGGATCCCAAACATCTAATGGATATCAGTTTGGTTGGTCGCATTGATGCCTCGGTTTTTCGTCGTGCTTGCAGGCAGTCCTACAGGACGCAGTAGTTCACAAAGTGTGGTGCCGCCACAACGAAAGTGCCCTGGAACAAATGCTGTTGCGTTCTTTGCTTGGAAGACCAACCGGCAAATCGCAAATATGGCATTGGGTTTAAGAACATTATCCGTTTTTGCAAGTGTTTGTTCACATGTCATGTTTGTTGGTTCCGTCCCTACTTCAGTTATTGGCTGTGCTTTTTACTGGACTATATGTATTTTCTGCCGCCTAGTTATCTATGAGGACCTGACGTCGCGACGTCACCGGAATGATGGTGAATGTATAGGGAATCATCCCCAAATGGCTGCTTTCCAACTATTTTCAGGTAGGTGAAGTATTTTCCTTCAGCCGGATATATTGTATCCATTTTTTTCTCGCTATTCTACACGCGAAGTCATAGCCTGGCCTTCAGGTTTGGTATGTGTCAAACAATCTCCAAGTGCAACCCAGGTTGATATCTTCCCGAATGGGCCGACATGTGAATCTGCTATTTGGGTGTTTTGCCTCATTAAATAGCATGTTCCATGAAAATCCCATTTTAACAGCAGCTAACAGCAGCTAATCCCATTTACATTCAATGCCGTTCTCATTTCGGTCAATTTGACGATTGAATCCTCGATTGAATCCTTCAGCTCTTCGCAGATCCTTCGCTCCCGCTCTCCATCTCTCTTGGCTTGACTTCGGGATGCCATCGGATGCAACCGGATGCTTTGGGTCATCCCCAGTCCCAACAAAAATTGCCTTCAGTATCCACTGGTGATACCTGGTGATAACCCATGGATACCTAAGTTTAGCCATGAAAATACACAACACAAAGTATCCCAGTTATCCCATGTTTTATGGCAGAACCCATTAGAACCCTCTAAAATTTTGTTTGAACACATGATTTAACCGATGGTTACTGTAACTTCGGTAGGATCCAAATCAATCCCAACCGATGTCCAGTTCCAGGATATCTAAGCCTACAATTGACCCTGATCTTTTCAGGTCCTTTTGGACAAAACCTTTCTCATGGCTGATAAAGAATGCCACGGTGGTTCCCAGTGATGGAGACTATGCTGGCTCTGGTGTAACCAAAGTCGCTGGTTTTGGGCAGATGGCCGTGGGATGCCCAAACGTTGTGTGGGGGGAGTGGGAGGATAATGATGATGATGATGATGATGAGGAGGTATATAAATTATATATATATGGTTATATGGTATATATACGGTATATATGGTGTGTATATATATATGGTTATATGGATATATATATATATATATATGGTGTGCATATGGTGTGTATATGGTGTATATATGGTATATATATGGTTATATGACAAATATAATATAGTATATATGAATATGATGATGATGACGATGAGGAGGAGGAGGACGAGCATGATGACAATGTTGCGGACGATGATGTTGAGGATGATGATGTTGAATGATGTTTTGGACGGGTAGGTGCAGGATGATGATGTTAAGGATGATGAGGTGGAGGATGGGGTTGAGGATGATGATGTTGAGGAGGCTGAGAATGAGGATGCTACTGCGGAAGATGAGCTTCTCATCTCATCCCATCTCCTCTCACATGTCATCTAAGAAAATTCTTCTCAACTGTTTTCATCTCATCCGAGCACTGATCAACCTTTCTTATCTCCACGAAGTTCTTCTCAACTCATCTCAGCTGTTCTGCACGCCAGAAAAAGCTCTTACTGTCAGAGAGAAGTCTCTTGCACAAAAAAACAATTGGGCGCCGAGAGTTTTTGCACACAGACACTTGAGACGCAGATGCATTTACACAGAAAAGCCTTTTCTGAAATACGTTGCACAACAAAGCTTGCACGCACTTCCCAGTACCACTTTGTACTACACAGCTTGCACAAAGAACTTCCCAGTACTACTTTGTACTACAAAGCTTGCACAGAGAAAGCTTTTACACACAGCTACTTCTTCCGCAGAGAAGCTTTTACACACAGCAAGCTTTTTAAACAGAGAAGCTTTTACACGCTTTTACACACAACAAGCTTTACACAAAGAAGCTTTTACACACAGCAAGCGTTTACACACAGAACACTTTTACACAGAGTCCGTTTACACATGGCAAGCGTTTATACACACACAGAAGCTTTTACACACCTCAAGTTTTACACACAGGAAGCTTTTACACACAGCAAGCTTTTACAGAAAAATAATGACACCGAGAAGCTTTCTTGTACATAATGACAACAACAAGAATTATAGCTCCAAAACCGGATGGGGATCTCGGCGCCAAAGCAAAAAAACGTGTATTGAAGTACTTTTTTAAAATAATTTTACAAGGAAGTCACCAGCGCCAAAATTGAGAAAATCTTCTGACAAATCATTATCGCAGCCTTGACGCAACAACTCCAATACGATTTACGATGTCCAGCCGCCAGAGAGAATAGTATTACGCATGCAGCCGCGGCGCCAAGCAACCTTGACGCACAGTTACAGTGCGTTTTGCAGCATCACTCGAAACCTGCACGTATCTACGCACATGTGGCAACACCAGATGACAACAATCATGCAGCCATTCCAATGCGATCCGCAAATTGTCATTCAAGAAACGCATAGAACATCATAGAACTACGCACGCAGTAACAACCACTCGTTGCAGAACACAAAGGAGGAACTAACCAAAACGACCGCAACCGCACCCGCCGCACAAACGAGGTACCTTTCATTGCGGGCCGCAGCCACTTTACACGGAAAAACACACAAGGTTTCGTAGTTTCGTGCTCCCGCTTCCTCCCCAAAACAAAGCCCATGCAACATTCATGCAGCCATTACAATGCGGTTCGCAGCATCACGTCGCAAACCTGCACGTATCTACGCACATGGCAACACCAGATGACAACAATCATGCAGCCATTCCAATGCGATCCGCAAATTGTGATTCAAGAAACGCATAGAACTACGCACGCAGTAACAACCACTCGTTGCAGAACACAGAGGAGGAACCAAAACGACCGCAGCCGCACCCGCCGCACACACGCTTTTCATCGCCGGCTGCAGCCACTTTACACGGAAAAAAACAAGTTTCCGTGCCCCGGCTTCCTCCCCACTTCCTAGGTCAACACTTCCCTTAGCCGCCACTTCTCAAATTCACCACACTCTCTTCATCACCACTTCTCTTCATCACCACTTCCTTTCATCACCACTTCCCTTCGTCACCACTTCCCTTACAGTAGTCACCACTTCCCAAAGTCACCACACTCCCTTCGTCACCACTTCCCTTCGTCACCACTTCCCTTAGTCACCACTTTTCCCTTCGTCACCACTTCCCTTCGTCACCATTTCCCTAGGTCCACACTTCCCTTCGTCACCACTTCCCTTCGTCACCACTTCCCTTCGTCACCACTTCCCCAAAAGGTCACCACTTCCTTTCGTCACCACCCTCTGTCATAGCCTATTATTGTTTTGTGATGTATTGTTATCTGATGTCACGAAAGGTAGCCTAGGCATGCCCAGGCTACCTGAGTTCCATGTACTTTAGTACTAGTTTAGTACTGGGGGAGATCTCCACATAAGGGAGAGGGCCCCCCCTCCTCCCTTCGATTCCTCCCTGGTCCGGGTTCAGCCACGCATATTGTTGCCGCTGCTGGCCTCAAGTGATGAGTTTCCAGGAACGAGTTAATGTATTGTCATTGCGGCTCCCAGTTGAAGCACAGTATACGTTCTAGATGTGCAATGCACAAGCAGAAAATCGCCTCGAACTCTCAGATAGCCTATTGTTTGGCCTCTACTGTTGAGGGCTTCGCCCAGGAGCGCCGACCCCATCTCAATGCGCAAGCATCACAGTTCTGCCCTCTTCCTGCACAGAAGCCAGCACTTGTTCTACCAGGACATTGGCCGCCTTGTCTTGAAGATAATGCATTAATGTATATATAGTTTCGCTTTATACTAGATTCCTTCCACTTGTTCTACGAGGACATGGACCGCCTTGTCCTGGAGCCTGGAGATAATACGTTTTTTTTAAATACAAACATGTATATATAGTTTAACTTGTTACTAGATCCCTGCCACTGCTTATACCAGGACATGGGCTGCCTGGAAGGAAGGAAGGCAGGAAGGAAGGAAGGATGACTTGCGTGTGCAAAAGTTTTCCTATTTACCTCAACCTCTCCTGATACCCCTCAGCGCACGCGCATCCTGTTTCACCCAGCACACATGCATGTACGTTGCGTTCTAAACTCATGACAGAAGAAAGTCCATTGCAATGGCTGTTTGCACCTGCCTGTACTGACTGTGATACTGTTGCCTTGGCAATTTTTTCCTGCCCAATAAGAAGCAATTCGGTGCTCTACGCATATCACAGACACGCAGCTGAGCTCCATGCTCCACCTGGAATACTTTACGAGACCACTCGATGTTCTTCACAGGTCATGGACAATGCTCATGTTAGATAAGAAAACAATAGCAGTATGTCCCTTCGCAGCGACACTTATCCCTGAGCCTCAAGCCTTTTAATAGTTCCCACGAAACAAGGACGGCTTCGTCTCCTGCAATTCTTGATGTTGCTTTTGCTTCAGACATCCTCACGCACTTAGCCGCATGAAGGTTACATCCCTAAAGACATATCCCTACACGCAAAGTGCCTCAACCGAGCGTCCATCGGTTGAGGCACCTTGGCCCCTCTAATTCACATAGCTGGCCAACAAACTGACTAGCATTATCTGGCTTGTGGTTCCTATTACTGACTATGGCACAGGGTGGGTGGAATGTAGATATTGAGACAAGATGCATGCAAGAAGTTGTTGATGCCGGGGAAGTTCGGATATTGCAACAACAAAAACGTAAGAAGTGGTGGAGAGGCCAATGGGGGAAGTCTACGTGTGAAGTGAAATGGATGCAGGAAATTGAGAGGCACCTAGGGGGAAGGGAAAGCTCGATATTGAAACAGGATGAGCGCAAAAAGTTGTTGAGAGATATGCCCCTACCTACCTTTCGACCCCCCTCTCAAGGAAAGTCCCACACCGCCCTTCATGAATGTATTGGTAAATCGGAAGATTGCTTCCCAACCTCCTTTGATAATTGTAAAGACCGTTGTTCAGCATGTCCCGACATTGTCAGCGTCAAACTACAATGGCAGAGACCTTTTCATGTCATCATCATCATCATCATCACCATCATCATCATCATCGTCATCGTCATGAACATAATCATCAACAATATTGAAGTATATGATTCTTTTACTTTCCCCCACGCTGTTTGGGGTCTCTTGCCGGGATATATATATATGTGTGTGTGTTGTTTAATAGTTAGTGTTGTTCTTTTCTTCAACCCTGCGCAAGGGTTCTATAATCATGAAACATACTGGGATGCAATGGTATGATGGATGAATGCTGGTCAATTGATGACTATTGTTGTGCTAATCATTCTAATATATGTGTCCACGATTCTGACATTGCCCGTATCACTTGGTTTCTTAACTCATGTGGTATTTTAGTGGATCCGAATTGTTTGTGTTTTTTTTCCACCAGGTTACATACAGATTAATTCCGGATTGATCACATCTACCGCACAAAGATTAACTTTTCACACTGGGGTTGAAGGAAAATTTAACCCCGCTACAAAAATGGCTACGAGCCACCTGGCTACGAGATCCCCAAAGATGATATGAAGTTTGCTACCAAACCATTGGTGTTTCAACCAGTTATGTTTTCAAGTTGATGATTAAGATATTAAGGCGCAAAACTGAGCAGTTGCGGAAAATCACACAAGGTTGTAGCATCATAATTATCAACATGTTTTATATACAGGCAGCTAGTTCCATTCAGCACATCAGCGCAGCGAATCCCAGGTCAGGGTGTCCATCGAAGAGCCCATGTCAGAACAAGCTTTGTGGATTAAGGCTTGGCAGCACCAAGGCCATGGGGCCAGTGGGCCATGGCACCACTGTGTATCTCATTTGTTTTCTTGTGTTGTTCCTCACAAAAGCTAGGAATACGGAATTGTTTCTATAAGAGTTTGAGTCATTTATTTAATCTAAATTCCCAACTGTGCATCTACATATGTGTTAGTACACCAGAAAATATCAAACAGTTTCCCAACCACATGATAGTTCTATATTAGATTTCAGGTGAGCCGTGGTGAATCTATAAAATAATGGTATCTGTATGTAGAGTTTTCCATGCAAGGACCTCGGTTTCAACGGTCGCTGGCTTGAAATGTGAAGAACCGCAAAACTGGGGAGGTAAACCTATTGAAATATAGATTAAACATACTTGGACAAGCATGGGGATAAGATTAATGAACATACCAGGAGACTTGGCTAGGGACAAAGTGACAAATGTTGCGATCCGAATGCTGGCGGAAAGGCAGCAAGGAACGCTTCTGACGCTGCAACCCAAAGAGATGCGGTTGCGGATGATCCGAGCGCAATCCCGGCGCCGATGTTCGCATCGAGCCCCCCAGCTGATATCGCTCGCTACGAGCGCTTCAGCGCAACAAATCACGCATCTGTTGGAGCATCGGCTCCAGAGCATCTCGAAGAAGATGACAGAGCAAGCAGAGGGATTGCTCGAGTTAAAGCTCTTGATGGAGAAACGATTGGTGGCGATTCCGATTTCTGAGGGAGCCGGATCTGCAGGCACAGCTGTTGCCCCCCGAGCCGAGACGCCTCCTCTGAAGCCAATCTCTTGGGTGACAATTTCAGACGCCGCGGTGACCACCCCTGAGACGAAGCCGTCCGATGATGCCGCCACGGATTTCGTATCTGCCGACGAAAGAGCTGATGATGCTGGTTCAGCTAGCTGACTGCACGTACACCAGGGTGATCAGTCCCGGCTTCACCATCATGCATAGCTTTGTTGGCATGCGTTTGCACGATGGCCGCATGCCCCCTGCATATTCAATCATTTCCACACCACGCCCTGTGTAAGAAGGCTTTGCGCACACACACACATACACACATATATATATACACCCACGCACACACGCACACACGCACACACCGTAACGCCGACATACTCCCACACAACTTCTCGCACTGTGTCATTTAGTCATGTGCCAGCTTCCTCGCCAGTACGTCATTGCCAGCTTGTTTTCCGGCCTGCGCTGCGAGGCCACTGTATCAGGGCTTGCTGGACCCGAGCGCTATGCCAGATAGAATGCGGAAAAATAACATGCTTGATAAGATGCCAGATGTCAAATGCCAACTCTATAGGATGTCAGATACTGTAGAATGCCAGATGGAATGTCAGATGCAATGTCTGAATATATATGCCAGATAGAATGCCACATGGAGCGCCAGATAAAATCTCACACAGACTGGCAAATCTGATGTCAGATAGGAGTTACATGACAGACTGTAAGCCAGATAAAATGTCAGATAGAAGGTTAGATCAGATGCCAGAAAGAATGTCAGATAGAATGCCAGCTTCCATGCCAGATAGAATGTGCAAATATAGAATGCCAAATAGCATGACAAGTAAAATGCCAGAAATTATGCCAGCTAAAGTGCCCGACAACATGTCAGATAAAGTGCCAGTTGCACTGCCAGACAGGAATGTCAAAATATATGCCAAAGTGGGGATCACTTGACGAAAGTAGCTGTTTCTGTTGGCTAAATTCCTTGTCCTGGTTAGTTTGAATGTAATGGTAGCTCTTGTCTTGGCTATATAGTTTTTCCCGCCGGGTATCAAAGTCGGCCACAGGACCATGCACTGGCCTTAACGGAGTTTAGTAGCGCTAGAATTTAACACCCTGTTGCTCATGTTTTTTGGTGATTTTTTTTTGGTTTGACCACCTTGGTTAAGAAAAAACAATATCGAGGTAACATATATAGCGCAATTTTCCACACCATGTTTGAATTTGGTTGGCAAAGATCTCCTTGTTGGTGTGGATATCAGAGTTTGAGATCAGAGACTTGCAAGTTTTGAGGAAAGATCAGTCATCATGTGCTTTTTTTGACAAGATTGTTGTTGCTTTTATGTTTTATGGTCTTCTTGTCTTTGAGCATCCCTGTAGATTGAGTTGAATGTTTCAGTAACGCTAGCCCGCGTATATACATAATATATATATATATATATATATATATATAGATGTAATACACACAAGAGAGAGAGAGATATATATATTGTATATATTATTCCAGTATAAGTATGTACAAACCTGTTCTTGTTTAAGCAGCGGTGCTCATCCCCAGTTAGAATCACTGAAGGCACTAGAATATTAGAATGTGATTTTCAACTAGTAAGCAGTTCACAACCACGGCTACAACCCACTTCAAACTGGGATATTGTGGGTATTTCATTTACTTGTGGACATCTCATTTCCATGGTTATGAAGCAGTGGGCAGTGCCATTCTGCCACCATGGTTCCTGGCAGGCTCACTTCGCGCGCACACCACAGGCCGTAAGCATCGGTGATGCGGTCCAGATGTGTGGTGATGTCATTGGTCAAATGGCCCCAGTTGGAGGAAGTGGTTTGCAGAGGGCACCACATAACCAAGTTGGCTCATTGGGATGGATCAAAACCTGTCGTATCATTGTTGGAAAAAATGAAAAGATGAACCTCCATTCGCTTAGGAAAAACAAGATGCAGCCCACGAACCCGAATGCTCACACGTATGCTAATGGTACAGATGTCGAAACACATGGAAACGCAGTCATGCAAACGGCATGACAACCTGCTTGGAAACCTTCGAAAAGGAGAGGTTTTGCAGCTCTCCCCATAGACACGCCGAAGCCGCAGGAAAACCAGACACTCGAGACGAGACACGTGGGAGCATCAAAACGGGCATTTCGTGCGAGACTTCCTCTAATTTTGATACTTTGCAGCTTCAAAATCGATGTTTTCCTCCGAGTTTTCCTTAGAACCTGAAAATTTGCTACCTCAAAACCGATGTTTCATGCGAGGCTGTCGTCAATTTTCATCATCACATCTCACAAAATGCCACGCCTGCCACGGAATTTGCACCTTGTCGCCACTTGACGCAGCCCTGACAATGCGATTCCATAAAGCACGCAGCACGACACGTCTAAGGTGTGCTGCGCCTGCCACACAAGATGACGATGGACACGTCCAAAGTGCTGCGCCTGCCACGAAAACTGCAACTCATCTTGTGAAAACGTCGCAAAAGTATTACACTTGCCACACAAAACGATTTTCAACACATTACAAAACACGTCTGAATGTCACGAAGTGCTACGCCTGCCACGCGAAACGAAGCAACGCGACGTTTGAAACCTCCAAAAATGTCCCCTACTGCAGAACTTACCATAGGCACAGCCATACGGGGATCGCGCGAACGGTTGCGGACGGTTGGGCAACGTCGAGCGAACACACCCTCAACCCCCAGACCCCCAGAGTGAAACGGGAACCCTTGCTACGCATTCGAGAAAAAAGGAGATTCCATGGGGTTCGACGCATACGCAATTGGTTTTCTGTTTTGGAGGAACCGTATGAACCGATGTCCAGGCGGCGGCGTGGTGCTGCAGACAAAGCAGTTCTATAAGATTTTGGCGGCGCATCCACATACAATGTCCAAGGCCAGACGGGAGACATTGGGATGGAAAAGTGGTGGGATGCCAACCCACAAAAATTGGGATATAACTTATGATACAATCAACCAAACCTGGCGTGTATATACCAGTAGTACCGCACAAGGCGGTGGCGGAAGTTTCAAAAATAGGAAACATATATATAGGAGAGGTTGGTTGT
>Ga0126342_10008327_pt1 | contig 18573 bp, 17 predicted proteins | sample Cyp1metagenome_FD_92528 | JGI IMG/M metagenome (GOLD analysis project Ga0126342, IMG submission 92528) | Coral microbial communities from Lord Howe Island, Old Settlement Bay, Australia - Cyphastrea 1 metagenome | ecosystem: Host-associated > Invertebrates > Cnidaria > Coral ...
CATGCAAACAAGGCCAGCATGGATGGCCAAACTTCAGCAGCGGGCCCGGCATCTAGCTGTGATGCACTTGGGCCAAGATTGAACTCACCAGGACCAAACCTTGAGACAAAGCCTGGGTCTGCTATCTGTGCCGGTAGCACTTGCATTCGTGTGTTAGCTGACCTTTCGGTATACTGTCTACGCAAATTTATGCACTCTAATCTGCAGTGTGCAACATTTTTACAATGTCTCCTCAACACTCATACGACAGCAGCCATCGGATCAAACACATGTTTTTTTCCTCAACCACTTTCTCCGGTGGTCGTCATATTTTTGGCTTCTTCAGCCACAGCTGCCGTGTCTCAGGGATTACCTGGCCGACAGCTATCTATCTATCTATCTATCCATCCATCCATCCATCCATCCATCCATCTATCTATCTCGCCTGTCTATCTAACTGTGTATCTAGCTATCGACCCATCTACCTATCAATCTATCAATCTATCAATCTATCAATCTATCAATCTATCTATCTATCTATCTATCTATCTCTCTCTCTCTCTCTCTCTACAGGACCCCCCAAATAGGGGGGGTCGGCGGCACCAGGGCGCTAGCCCATTCTATACTATATATATATGTGCAATATTATGCAACTATTATGCAACTATATCACATATATTTGATATCCTGATATAAGTGTTCGCTTTTTGAAACAGCTCGAATCCGCACACCCTGCAATGCCCTGCAATGCCCTGCGATGCAAAAGCAACTCGTGCTGTGGCTTAGGCTGAATGTCATCCGATGGCATGTTGTCAATGACAAAATTCAACTGCGCCCGCGATTGTGCTTGCCTCCTCAGTCTCCAAGTGGCTTGTATCAACTGATAAATCATGATAAATCAGAAATCAAATGCCACAAAGTCTTCAAACTTGACAAAGGCTATAATTCCAGTGGCATCTTCTGTACTTTTTGAAGTTGTCTTAGGTCGTCGCAGAGATTCAAAAGCAAACTGGATGCGGTCCGCATGATTTTCTGGATCCTTGGGCGATTTATCCTATGAGGTCCATTGCTGAATGGTCACAACATGTCACAACTCGAAGCCTCTCCGTTGTACAAGATTTGTAGCCTCGTGAGGGGCCTCAGCTTGCGCTGACATTGCCAGCATGTGTTGACATTGCGCAGTCACTGCCACAAAGGAGTGTTTGACACCTGACTGCTGACAGACTTGTCAATCTCAAAAGCGTCTGATACTCTACAAACACGTGGCCTATGACTCAATATATGTCAATATAGATCAATATAGTATAGGCATGTATAGGTCCTGATTCTTTGCTGGTACTGGTGCCAACATGTGTCAAAGGGCAAACCCCAATATCCCCAATTATCATTTCATGGCTATCGGCTAAACGTAAAAACATGTAAAAACGAGATTCGTAGATTCGTAGATTTTGCTTTCTGAGTCTCAGGAGGTTGCGTTGGGTCTAGAAGTTCAACATCACCACTTGGGGCGAGCCACTGCACCAGCCTGGGAGCGTGAGAAACCGAACCGAGCATGGCGAAATGCGGCACGCTCGGAGGTCAACATTCGAGCTTTTCACGTCCTTCCTCTGTCGGTCCCAATGGCCACACAGGCCTGCTCAGATCCAGTCAAACATCAAAGTATCAAATACAATCAAACAGAATCAAATATAGAATCAACCAGAACTACTATGATCAAACAAAACGATATCAGATCGAGTCTAGACATGTCAGATGACAACTCATCGCACATGGCATTGTGCGCAGATGTGTGCAGTGTGCATCGCATGCATGGCATCGCATCACGCGTCATCACCCGTCAGCATGCGCCGCCTGCCAGGTGCCGGAGCGATCTTCATTGAGCCGAAGACCAGTAGCAGATACTGGCAGGCACTCATCGCCACCATCCTAGCGCTGGACACTTGGACAAGGCAAGCCCACAAGATCCACAAGGCAGAAAAGGTGACCAAGTGACCAACATTGACCAACTGCGAACATGGAGGGCATTCAAAGTGCAGCTCATAGTATCTCATAGTTTTTTCTATGTTTTTTCTAAGCGGTTCCGTATAGCAAATTTCTTCAAAGCACCTGGTGGCCCATTTCTATCCACTGCTTTGGAGTTCGGATGTCGTATTCGGTATTGTCGAAATCGTCCAATGTCAACCTCAGCAGCATAGCTAGAAAAGGCTGAAAGCCATTTTTGCTGAGAAAGGTAAGGACACATGGTCCAAAATGGTCCAACACTTGCAGATCTTGCAGATCTTGCAGATCTTGCAGAATGCTGAATCGATCTGAATCGTATCGCATCAACAAAGCAGTAGAGTCAGTAGACTTTGCTATCCTCACAGGTCCCAGGTCCTCACAGGTCCTCACAGGTCCTCACACTTCTTGAAGTTGAAGTTCATCCCACGAATTGATGAAGTCTCTGGGCGCAACACCAGTGGCCTTCCTCCCATCGACTACTCTGGAAAGAGATTCCACGTACGAGCAGCAACTCCTCAAATCTGACGTGGATTCGGTAACCAAAAAACGACTATCGGTGACTATCGACAGTAATCGACCAAGTTTGCTTCAACCATCTACCAGGTCTACCATCCACTACCACTACTATCGTCTCCCCAAATCTCCCCAAAGTCTTTCACCCATAAAAAAAATGCAACGAGCAAAAAAAGTATGGAAACAACAGCCAAACTACGTCATTTTCCAATCAGAGTTGATAGGAGTTGAAACTAAGCATGTTTAAGCGCTCTATCCGAATCTTTGCCATGTCTCAAAATTTCGCATCTGTCTGCACTATCAATCCGTACATGCTCCACTGCTCTTGGAAGTCGCTGGAAGACGTTGCAAACGGCGATTCCCGAGTTGGAGGTAGAGTCGGTAGAGGTTGGAGGTTGGAGGTGTGTTGGATCTGTTGGAATCTGGCTAAATTTTGATGTTGGAAGTGATTTCCCTGAGCTCAAGCCTCAATGTCCATGCCCTCAAACCTCTTTTGCTGCCTCTCCTCAGCCCAGAGCGAGACATTTGGATAGCGACACAATATGACGACCAAAATCGACCAAATGAATGACGAAACAGCTGGGTCTCAGATCAAATATTGATTTCTCGTGATGTCAAAAATGTTTTGTCTCAGGAAGCAACTACAGTCACTTTCCTTGGAATATCGCCAGGCCGGTGATTGTGCACCTTTATCACCTGAACGGTGCTTGCAAGAAAGCACTTCAGCCCTTTACAGGGGGTTTGTGTTGAGCGACACTGTTGAATACATTTGACACCTTTGACACCTTAACGGCGACCGTCAGCCTTTGGAGGGACCACTGCTGTCGACGGTTGCTTTGCCGTTGGCAGCGCCTACCATTTCGACATGTTTCGACTGCTTCAATCCACACAGGGCTTCAAAAGAAAGTGAACTTGGATGAACTTGGTCTCAATTGATGAGGGTGACTTCAATTGATTTCATGGTTTGACACGACATGGTGTAAATACAACGACCGGAGCATGACAAAACGAAGCATGGGCCCCTCACGCTTTCAGCCACATCTCGCATCTTACCTGGACTTGAGACTAGTGAGACCCCATCGCCGAACAGCTTCTGTGCAGTTCTCTTACCAATGGCTTACCAATGTTAAGAAGTAATGAGAATTGAGAAAAAAAACTTTAAAAACAAGAAAAACCGCAGCAAAACATGTACACAACATGCATGCCAAGGAACGTGAGAGCTGAAAGCAGCTTGCCCTGGCCTGAGAGACATAAGATTGCAGCTCCAATTTGGGATTTCTTTCACTTAGATTTAGTTTATTTGTTCATCTTCATTCTATATATATAATATCTTAGATATATTGCTTTTTTTCAGCACAAGTTCCTTGTGTTCAGAGAAGCTGGCAGCATCGCCTGTGGCAGTCTTGATTCGGACCCCCGCTGGACGTTTCACCGGCTCAATGTCGCTTCTGCCTTCCCGAGCAGATTTGGGACCTTTCACAGTTCAGTTCTGCAAAGGACACAGGAAGACCTGGAACAGTGGAACAGAAATTGACCAAACTCACTCAAATGTGCTTGCAACTGGACTCACAAATGCTGAGAGGCACGCCAAGGTTGCATGCCTGAGTTTGGTGGACATGCAATTTGCACGAAGAGTCATACAAGTCACGAAGCGAATGGAATCTTTCAAGTCTTCGCAATGTCTTCGCATTGCGCACCTTGATCTCATCGGCTTCATGCAAACGAACCACTTCGGAGAGAATGCCACGCTGCTTCTGCCTGAAAGCCCAAAACTGGGAAAACAAAGCACACATCAGCTGCTGATTCAGCTAGTTCTACTCGGAATACTTTGCTTTCAGTGCGTGGCTTTTCCTTTGCTTCCGCATCATAAATCAATGATTAGAAATCCGAATCTTCAAGCAGTCGAATGTTTCTAATGTTTCTATGAACAGCCCGCGTGTGGTCTAAGTGCTGCACAGCCCTCTGGGCGTGTTTAGCCCACGCCTCAAATGCAATCAAATGCAATCAGATGCAATCAGGCATGTATTTTCATCGTGGATGTCTATGAATGATTGATCGATTTTGAATTACATTCTGATAGCAAGAACGTCACAGAACCCTGAGAACATCCTGACATGAATTGACCATGCCGACAAAGAGCGGTGTGTAGCCAGGCACGGCATTGCTGCCCGAGCTACCTCCACCTGCACTTCTTGAGCGTTCAAAAGTGATGTTTTCTCAACTGAAAGTCTGAAGTCAGAGAAGTATGGGGTCGAAAAAGCCCCCCAAAAAAATTCCAGCCTTCTAACGATGGCAGCACCCCTCCAGGCGGCCTTTGATCCCAAGATATTTAGATGATATATGATATGATATATGATATGATATATGATATGATATATGATATGATATATGATATGATATATGATGATATGATATGATACTGTATATGATGATATGATATATGATATATGATATATGATATATGATATATTATGATATTATGATATCGATGAATCTGCATGATTCATAGAGATGTCAGTCGATTCACCAGTGGATTTCAGGGAGGACCTCGGCTGAGTCCCAGGCTCTCTCTGAGACACCAACGTTCTTTGGCCACCTGGGACTTGCCGCAACTCGTGTTCGTGGAAAACGAATGATGTAGGACATATATGGAGTATGTAATGTATGTATATGTATGTATGGATTGTATGGAAAGTTGAGAGATGAAATGAGAACCTTTAGCTGTCTTTGCTAAGCTTCCTGCCGATCTGCTTGAATTCTGCATTGCGGTTGGCCATCTCAACATCAATTTAGGTCAATGTTTTGTGAAAAAAACAGGGCTTTCTGTTTGTACAAAACCGAATCTGCCAATGGGACGGTGAGGTCTGTTCCTTAAGAGGTCGTAGTGGTCAGGCGACACATTTTTTCTGTGTTCCTTAAGAGGCGATATAAAAAAAAGTTTCGACACAGTTTCTGCTCTCAGAAGCTGCGACAGGTCATGTGAGCTTTGAATGTGTAAAGTGTAAAGTTTGTCTCAAGGTTAAATAACAATAAATGGTCCATACCTTTCCATGGTCCAAGAAAAACACCTTGCTAGCGCGTAACTGACTTTCCATTCATCGCAAAGACTTTTTCTGTGCTGGTGCGAATTCTGTGGAGAATAATTATTGTACATAGTCACATAGTCTGACAATTCAGGCTGAAGCTTTAGCCAGGCCTCTTGACTTCTTGTCGGCCAAAAGGTCATAGCGACAGCCAAGAGACTCTGACCATGAACATGTCTTTGACATGGCATGGTCCCAAAAGGGAAACGGTTTTGAATGTTTTTGCAACTGCAATACAATACCCTGCAGACTTTCTGCACGATACATTTTGCAGAGCGCTGCACAAACCTTTGACACATTGCGATTCGATACAAGGCTGTGGCCTTCTTAGCCTTCTTAGGCTTCAAAGCCTTCTTAGCCATAGCCTTAGTCATGGTTTTGATACTTGTTTTGACCATCCTTGGCCAGAGATGCGAGGATCTCTCAGGATATGGCTTCCACACGGCAGCTTCGCTATCACCAACCCTGGATAGCCACTGGTGACGTCGATGCTGAAACTTTTGGCTTGAGAGAGAATGCCCCTTGGGGCTGTTTGAGGGCCCTCACTGTTGGTGAAGGTTCAAGGCTGCCTTAGTTTCAGGGCCCCCAGCTGCAAACATCTTTCATTGCTGCAGCAGCGCACGACGTTCCCAGGTCCTACGATTTGCAATGCAACCTTCATCCTTGATCATCCTTGCTCCTCTTCAAATCTTCTTCAGGCAAAAAGATGTCATCCTTGATGTTTCAAGTTGTGAAGTGTTCTTTACTTTCCTGTTAATATCTCTTTCTGTTGCAAGGAGCTGTCATCAGAGTCTGCGTCGGCTTCCTCACGCCAAGTTTGAAGTGTCGAAGTGACGATGTTAAGCTCCTACAGGGTTTCCGGTTGTGCAAGATTCAAGTCAGCAACTCAGGGAGAACTTAATCACTTGGGAATGCACGGGAGATTCTGGAAACATGATTCAAGAGATTTGCCATTTTTTTCCATCTGTTTTTGGTCGACCCAGTTCTGTGTGAGTAGCAGTTCTTAGCAGTTCTTATGTTGCACAGATAGGCCCGTGGCCCTCTAAAAACTGACCTGCACCAGCACCAAGCACCATTCAGCTCGATCAAACTTTGTCAAAATACCGAGTTCGGATCAATGGGTCAAGCATGGTCAAGCACCCAGAGATCAAATCGCGGTCACGGCATTTTTTGGGGGGCTTACAGTACCCTCTGGTTATTTGACATAGCCATGGAAAATGGCCCATAGAAATAGATGGTTTACCCATTAAAAAATGGTGATTTTCCATGGCCATGTTAAATAACCAGATGGTAATTGTTTTTTTTACCGTGACGTTCACCGAAATTCCAAATGTTGGAAACAAATCTGAGAAAAATCATCAAACATCGATAATTTAAACCATAATTTGACAGTAATCATGACATATCATGGTCATAACCTTTTGTTAGGTGTTGATAACCATCATGTTTAAATTTTGACATATCAGACATACTCTCTGGTAATGACTAACATAGCTATTGTATTGATATCCCATAGAAATAGTTAAGATCTACCTATTCAAAATGGTGATTTTCTCTAGTTATGTTAGTTTATCAACATTTTGATATGGTTATTATCAACATTTCTATAACTATCTACCTACCAGAGGGTATCATGACCATGATGGCCAAATCAACACCGATAAACAGCGGTTTCCAGTGTTGAAAAATATCCCCAGGGCCTCAGTGAGCCTCTTCGATGTTTCAGCACCGGAGCGTTGAATTGTCCTGGTCAGACGGTGGATGTTATGAAAATCTTATGAAATTATACATGTGTCATATATATATATATAATACGTATATAATTACATATCATATATATATAATACGTGTGTGTGTATCATATTCATATCATATTCATATCATATCATCATATATCATCATCATATATACACCAAAGAGAAAAAGAAGACAGTGACATTTGTTTGGATGTTTGGTTCGAAGCATCTCAACTGTTGGTTCAGTCTTCCTTCTGATCCAAAAATGCTGAACCAAGTCTCGACTGAACCATTCGAAGGAGTTCTTTGATATCTCTCACGGTTGCGGTGTTGGAGCCACGCCCATTCCTCAGTGCATCGGAGAAAACACGTTTTTTTACACCCAGTGCAAACTGCCTTTCCAAACTGCCCTTAAAAGAGAGCTCAGCTTCTATCTTGCCCAGCTGATAAAACTCACTCAGAGATCAAAGAGAAATCACTGGGACTCAATATGACTCAATATGACTCAACTGCTGCGAAGCTGCAACATAAATTCGATCATCCTCCTGAGTGCAACTGTTGCGAGCATTTTACAGCTTCAGTATGGTCAGTTTTAGAAAAATATGTGGCGATACTTGCTCGGTCCGTGTGTTTGCAACAAAATCCACGGAGGAATCACTGGGATGAGGACAACGAAATGATATCCTACGAAATGATGCGATGCAGCGTATCGCCATCATCGCCATCGGCAAATCTTGGTGCATCTTGGTGCAGCTCAGCCTCTCAAAGGTCATTGATTCGCCCTGACGCTCCAAATCTTCGTAGACCATCTCCAACATCTCCCCGAGAATCACCACGTCTACTTTCACGCTTGACAAAATGCCCGCTATCTGACAGGAAAAGCAAATAATCAATCAAAAACAATAAAATTCACTAAAGCACATTCACAAGCTATGCCCCGCCCTTGCCATTCGCGGCAAGACATTCCCACAGCACGTGAAGAACCGTCTGTGAACAAACTCAGGTCCTTTGCATGCCATGGTGGAAACACAAAGATTTCCGCCTCTGAATCTGTCAAGTATTGTTGAAAGCTCTCAAGCGAGATTGTACCTTCCGGACTGTGCCCAAGGGATTCCTGGTTTGTGAGCGCGGATTCGAAATGAAATCACTGCCGTGCGCAGCACAAATTCAGCTGTCCAGAGAAAAGAAAAAGGGAAAGGAAAAAGAACATAATACAACACCTTCCCCAAAAAATGAACGGAGAAAGGGGCATCATGTGTTTCTGAATCCTAGACATAACATTCTCGCTAGCTGCAAGGGCAAGAGACTTAGACGACAAAGCTGGCAGGAGCAACTCAGAAGTGTTCAACGAAGGAAACTGTTCATCAGGCGAAACATGAAACTAAAGGCAAAGCAAAGTATGCAAACTGGCATATGCCAAGACAGCGCGGGTCAAAGTCATAAGACTTTCACAGTGACCTTTCTGCTCCTAGCAGCAACAGTTGCCAAATATGTTTCCCGTTTTATCATGTTTTATCCCCAAAGGTGGAGTTTGGAGTGGCCCGGAGTCGAGTGCCATAGACTTTCGGCATCTCTCGACTTGCAACACTTGCTGCGACACTTGCTGCGACACTTGCTGCGACAAGCATCCATTTTGGCCCGGACTGTGCCAGCGACGTAGCTGATCGCCAAACCTTCTTTCTGGGAACTGGCAATAGCTCCCACCGCCTCCACCAAGCATCCTGAATAACACGCCCATTTGATCTCTTGAAACTGCAGCAAAGCTGTGGCTGGCTCGAATATCTGACAAAGACCAAACAAATCCTAAAATAATCCTAAAAATATCTAGAATCTAGACACACACCAGAAATTGTACCAACAAAAACAGCCTATATAATAATATAATATATACCCTCTGGTTATTTAACATAGCCATGGGAAATGGCCCATAGAAATAGATGGTTTACCGAACTTAAAAATAGTGATTTTCCATGGCAAACTGTTAGTCATAACCAGGTGGGGTATTTTTTTTAAAAAAATATGGGTAAAATCATGTTGTCCTTTAAGTCCAAGTGTCCAACCAACATGTAGAGCACGGTGATTGCAACGAGTAGGACATACGCAAGGCCGATGATCCAAAGGATTGGGCTCTGATTTCCCAAGGATTTGATCATGGGCGAATAATCCGCCAGTAGGCCATCCAGCAACAAAGTGTTCATGGCTTCCGGCACCGAGGGGAAGAGACTCATGCCCACCTCGGAGGCTGGATATAAAAAAAAGGTACTACAGGCTACAAAGCTGGTCCTCAAGCTCTCAGTGACTGTGTCTGAGTCTGACTCTCATTTTAAGTTGTCGAAAATGAATAAAATGATCTCCTGTGTGGCTTTACAACATAAGGATCATAAGGCAGAGACTGATTTTACTCCTTGGCCCGGCCCTGTGATGCCCTGCGTAAGTAACGATTTATCATCTCAGCAAGACACTGTTGAAGAATCTGTGGCTTGTCGGAGTACAACTGCAAATATGTAAATGATGACCTTGGTTCAACTTTGCTCAACTTAATTCAATTTCAAGTCGAGGCACGGCACAAACACAAGCCTGGCTACTGCACGGTCTGGATTCAAGGATGACAGTCGAGCTCACAGGAAGTTGCTGAAAGTGCATGCTTGCCATGAAAATGAGACATCACATGACTCACATGACATCGCTCTTGTTCTGAAGCACTTTCTCATGATGGATGTTGGAAAGTCATGGAAAGTCCAAGTGCAAGGCAAGCCAAACGAAGAAGAACACCAGTACTGACCGCGCTGCAAAGCCCATTGCCTGCCAAATCGCTTTGTTGACTTTTTACAGCCAATCTTCTGCAAAGAGAATCAGATAGAACACACAATAACAGTGATAACGTATACAATGTTTGGTAGCTCTACGCGCTGCTGCCATTGGTTACTGCAATCTTATTTTTTCCCAGCAAATCCCTGAAGTGCCTTCAGGATTATGACCAACTCTGGCACTGAGCGGATAAACCTTCTCACAGGTGCAGGACTGGTGCGAGACGCAGAACTGCAGCGAGTGACATCCAATTCATCCATATTCATTCTATATAGTATGATCTTTTGACATCTTTTGAATCTTTTGTGATCCTTGTAGCTTCAAACTGCATCTATGATCGATTCTGCCTTGAGATTCGCGACAATCGAAGCAGTTTCACCATGCCTCAACTGTCACAACTACCACAGCTGCACTGGATCATCGAAAGCATCGAAGGTGTTGCTCTACACTCCGCATTACTCTGCCAAGCTGCGCATCATTCGCAGAAAGGAAATGTTCAGAACATCTGCAGCATCTGTTCCAGCTGCAATAATGATGATGGGAACCAACCACGTCTCAACCACCATATTCATCACCAGGGCTGCATCGAATAAGAACCAAGGGTCCATGAGCGCTCTCCGTTTTGAGGCAAACGCACCAAATCTGATCATGATTTCCAGGAAGAAGTAGCTGCAGAATGTGTGCTCAACCACTTGGAAAACGGTGTCCTAAGAGCCACAGCCGGGCGGCCAAGTCTTTTGGAAGGGAACAACAGATTGCAACAAATAGCAACAGATATCTCTGGAATTTACAAACATTTACTGTACATGTATCATATTGTATCTATTGGCGTGATAGTATAGAGACAAGATCAGACAAATGCATACAAATGCCATATTCATCCATATTCCGCATGTTCTGACATGTGCATTTTAAAACTTCGAAATGGCGGAATTTTGTGTTCTCACCAAGACTCGGCTTCTGTCAAAATCGCACTCTTGTTGTAGTCAATGTCAATAGCAATCCAGATTGCGTTCAGTGCAACAATTGATACAGTCAGATTGTCAAAGATGTAGTGGCGAGCAATAAGTTGGCAAATACCTTCTGTATGGTAAAAGTCGAAGACGTTGTATTGCTTACGCAGCAAAGCCTTCCGAGCTCTTTCCTTGAATGCATCTTTGTCTTGCAGCCCGAGCTTTTTCTGAGAAACCGGCTGTGCCACTTTGGTTTTTGCTTGCGCGAGTTTCTTTTTGTGGTGATGATGATGATGCTTGTTTTGTGAAAAGTCGGCATCTGTTTGAACATGTTCATCACGGCAGTAATTCTCAGTCTGCGCTGAAATCTCTCGAACTCGTTTCATCTTTTTGACTCGGGAAGCAATGTGAACTTCTGATTCTGAAGATTGAGTTTGCACAGGTTGCTCGGTTTCTTTCACTTCATCACAGCTGATTGGCTCCGGTTCCTTTGGTTCAGTTTCCCCTTCACCAGTTTCCTCTGGCACGAGCTCTGGCAGAGGCAAAAATGCGACTTGTGCTGGTAACGGTACCTGTTGTAGAGACACGCGATCGACAGCACCTACTGTCTGCATTGGTAAATAATCAATCTCCAAATGTCTTTGCACTTTCACAATCTCATTCATCAGCATGCGGAAATCCTCCTCAAAGAGCACCATGGACTTTCGAATCTCTGTTGTGATCTGAGAGAAATCAAAGGTCGGAGCTTTCAAGGCTTCCAGTTCTTGAATAGCTAAAGAGATATCAGGAGCTCCAATGGTTTGAAGCTCACGGATTTTCTGCAGCAAATGCATACTTTGAAGATCTAACATTTTTTGTAAATCGATTTTTCCTGCAAGACTTTGCATGCAGAGATCCATGTCGCTTTTTTGATGAACTTTGTTCAATTGCTCTGCCATCTTGGTGAGTTGATCATTAATCTGCAGTATCTGCTCTTCCCTCCGCAAGACGAGTCGTCGATTGGCTTCGCCTTGTTCACGTGAACGGACTGGGGATAAGGATCGGTTGGATTCCTTGGATGCCAAGGATTCTTGAAGCTTCTCTGAAAGCGAATCCAGCTTGGCGGCCAAGGATTCGTTGTGATTCTCCACGATCTCGGCGACTTCTGATTTGATGTGTTTCACGGTTTGTTCCATTTCAGATTTCACGTTCAGTAGAATCTCGTCTCCCATGTAACCCAAGCCTTGACGACAGAACTCCAAAGCTTCTGCATATGCTGACTCCTTTCCCCGGTTGAACGCCATGACTTGTTGGTTCCGGCGCTGTGGGGCCTAAGAAAGCAAATGGTGCAGAACAGCTCAACATAAATTCAAATGATGCATGACTTCCTGCAATTCAAAGTATTTCAAAGTTGCCTAAATCAGCACTTTGTGCAGTCAGGAGACCCTCTCAATGTACGAAACATTGAGAGAATCAGAGCTAGGCATTGGCACGGAATTGTGCATAGTTTGAAAAAGAAAAATGCCAATTTGTTGCAAATGCCTGGAGGCTCAAAGAAGAGGCATGTGCGGCATGTAGATCTTTTCAGATCTCGAATCAAGCATGCTGCAAGAGTCTTGAGTTTATCTAGAGTTTATCTAGAGTTTATCTTCGTTACTGTCTGAGAAAAGTACATCTTTTGCACATGTGTTCCTTCTTGGGCGTCCAAGTCTGAGCCCTCGAGTAGAACGAAAAACAAATGTGGTTCCTCGAAATGTGGTTCCTCAGTGAATCGCCAGTTGTGACCTGAAAAACAAGGACCAACTGAGACCTGCCCACATCTGCCCACACTTTCACGGCTGCCCTCAACATCATGTATCATCAGATTATCATCACATGACAGTTGATCATCATGTTGTGTTTCTTCATCCTTTGAGGTATTCTCCATATTTTTCTCCATGACATTCCATGACATACCTGGTACATCCTGGTACCTCTGCAAGATACTGCCATAGCTGTCACAACACTCCGGGAGGTGATCCACTCATCAAGCGCGATCATTTGGGCACTCTCTGCGAGCAAAATCTCATGGCTTTGGACTGCCACGATTTGGTGGCAATACGCTTGGCATTTGGTGATGGGCGATCCATGTGATCCATTGACATCAATCGCTATTGATGGTGCGTTCAGTTCACTCCATCTAAAACATTCTAAAACACTAAATGAGGCCTTCGACATGCAGAAAAGGCTGTTAGAGTATCATAGAGTATCTATAACGGCTTCAGTTCAAAGAACAGACTACTTGAACACTTTCAGTTTCGATGAACTTCTTTGCATTTCGTTTTTTGGGGACTCCTTCCGCACCACGCACGTGCACATAGCACAAAGACCTTTTCGGGTGCGTTGCTCAGGACGGCGCTCGTGTTAGTATTGTGGTGGCGGCATACCCATCTGTCCGGGGCGGATCATTCCTGCCAGGTTGGCCCAAAAAACATCCCATCCCATCCCACATATCCCACTATCGTCCGACAATTCGTTGCACCGGTTGAAACCAGTGCGTCACTAAAAATAGGCACAAACATTTGTACGATGTTTATAGACCACGAAACAATACAGAAAATATAATCAGAGCTTCCAGGGACCAGGAATACAGCTCTTTGTAGTACTGTGTGCATGTGCTACCAGATGCTACCAGAGAATCGGCACGGTTGCGGTCACAATTGTCACACAGCTCTCCTGTATTCTGAGGCATCAAGCCTCCTGTGCTCTTGGGCATGTTTTGCGCGCCCATACCTGAGCCACTCACCACTTATAACTCCTGGGCGACATGAAGCAAGTTAAGCTACTTAGTCACGAAGTTCTTAGCTCCACACCACAGCCGCCCATGCCTTTGCCGCCCATCCTTGGCCGAGACACGGAATTGCGTGCACCAACAGCTGAGTTTCTCAGATCTCCCCTCAGACGCACATCGCAAGGCTCTGGCCCCATTCCCATGGGAGGGCCCATACCTTTGCCCATTGGACCTGGCAACATCTGGCAGTCATTATAGTCATTGAAAAACATCTGGCAGAAACCACCGGTTTTTTCACAGGAAAAACATGGTGAAACTATGTGAAACTCGCCCGCGAAAGCGCTTGGCATAGGTCCCATGCCGCCTTTGCCAAGGCCTGGACCCATTCCTGGACCTCGCGTTAAAAACATGTGAGTCGCATTGGGAGCGAAAACTCGTTGAGTGTGGAACTTGAGACATTCAGTGCGGGTCCAACTAATATCTAGTCTGAGTATGTCTGAGTCATCTAATTGATTTAAGATTTATTTGAATCTTAGTGAGACTATTCGCGAGACGATTCGCGAGACTTGGCGAGACTTTTTTCCTGAGGCTCTGACCCATACCTCCCATACCGCCCATGCCACCAAGACCTCCAGGTGGCCCCATGCCCATACCTCCCATGCCTCCCATCCCCATTCCACCCATTCCTTTGCCACCTTGGTCCAGGCGCAAAATTCTCCGGTGAGAGGAAATGAAACCCTATGAAACCCTCAAAAAAGCATCCTGGAATGTCTAGAAGAGGCTTTTCCGGCAGCACTGCGTTGGATTTAGGCTCATTTGCTGGACATGAAATATCATGAAATATCATGGTATCGTATGTAACCTGTAGCTTGCATTCCTTCCCATGTCCGGGCAATTCAATTCTTTCATTGCTGTAGAAGAACAAAGGATGAACATGAAGATGGACAGTATTGGCTCACGTCATAGAACATGGCACAAGATGGCACAACGCCAAGAGTGTCTTGCAGATCTTGCAGCTTCAGCTGAGCCAAGAAGAAACATCAAACCGATCAAACTCACAAGAGATTCCAAAGGATCCCGAGGAACCGCACCTGGCATGCCACCTTTGCCGCCAAGTCCACCCATTGGCTGCATGCCACCCCTAAGTTTTATGTCGCCATGAAACCGAAACAAGCATTGCACTTTTTTGGTCTGGCATCGATGGCATTGATGGCTGGCGACATTTGCCCATCTTCTCTCTTTGACATGTTTGTGCTCTTCTTGTTCATACCAAAATGATTCATCCATGTTGATTGGAACGACAAAAGATTGCAAAAAAAATACAATGATTACAACATATTACAACAACCAGCATTCAACGTTGATTGAACACTAGTATTATTAGTTGTTAAAACATATTAAGACATTCTGCTTCACTCAAATCAACGTTTTTCATGGTGTGCACTGAGACCACCACAGGCCACCTGGAGGCTGGTAGCCAGTTCCCATGGCCGGAGCCTGAAAAACCGTCACAAAATCTGATTTCAGTGATTTCAGTTGCGCCATTAGAAATACCCCTATCCCATCTCATTATACTAGTTGGTTGATAGGTTTCCCTACTATGGGTTATTTTTAATAGCTCAGTTGGGTTTGGGTCTCTGATCATGAACAAATCCTGGATATCAATGATATCAACCCAATATCTTTCACACATCTGGAGGGCGTTGAGCTGAGGATGCTGAGGATGCTGAGGCTAGGCCCTGGCCTGGTCTTTGATCCAACTCTGCACATGGGCCTGGCATCCAATTGCTTCGATATGCTTCGATCCATGGTGTTTTCCCAATCCATGGTTGATCGCAAAACAAAGATATAGATTTACGCAATGTGACAATACGTTATCCTTGCTGCCGAATAATAACATGTATATATTTCACTGTATGACAATTTATGATAAACACGTTATATATATATATATAATTATATATGTTTACAATATGTTTAATTACACTATTTTATACCATATGTGCATCAAAAGTACTATCATATCCCAAACGGTGTATCTCTGCATCAGAATCCACATCCACCTTGGCACGCTCTCGTGCAGCAGGGTCAGCTGCTGTGATGACCACTGCTTTTCCGCCTCCTCGACACAATCAACATAATCGACACAATCGACAAACCCTCCATGTCCGATATGTGCGAAATTTTGCCTAATCTCCGAAATGTCCAACTGGCGACTTCCAAAATCCGTTTGAGCCGTTTGAAGATTGCAAGACGATTTTGAGATGTGTCATGGAGCTTCTGGAGAAGAACTCAATCAAGAGTGAATCCCAGAATATTCCAGAGTTTAGCCGTGTTTTTAAGAGATGTTAAACCATGTTATTGCAATAAATTCTGCAATCAACTGCCATTCTGCCTGGCTGCACCACAGAATCCATGTTGATCTGTGCACCAGTGTCTGCAGCCATCTTTTTGATGGTGGCTCCTGCAGGACCTGCAGCATCACCAGATCAGCTCAGCACATCAGCGGAGGGCACATCGCGACATCGCGGCACAAAATACGGCCCACCTATGATCTTGCCGACCAAATGGCCAGGCACAATGATGGTCTTGTCCACCTTGGACAAATGATGCAAAATATGCAAGATAGTAACTATAAGTATCTATAATCTATAAATAATCATATGAATAATCTATAATATAAGGTAACTTCTTAGACTGTTAGTTTGACTATTAAGAAATGATTAGAAATGACTAGAATCTTTGAGTCATTTGATGTGACCTTTTCTGAGCTTTGCACATTGCTTTGTCCCGCTCCAGGTCCTACAAAATTGACATCTTCACAATGCACCGTGGAATGCAAAGAGAAGGGGTCAAATGCGCATTGCATACAATTGGATCAATTGGTATTGACTCAGTATTGACCAATTAATCCAATTAATCCAATTAGTTTGTAGAGAAAGAACGTTAAAAATGTTAAAAGGACTTTCAAAAAGAAAGGTGTCACTGTTTCACACGGTGTTTTTTCTCTGCCACTGAGCTCCTGGTGCAGAATCCATCGTCACCAAAGTCTGGCAGAGTGAAGAGATGCCGGATATGGCCAGATGAGGTGCATAAGTTGCATGTGACTCAGTTGAATTGACACAATTATGACACAAATTATGATAGCTGCTGATAGCTCTGCAAAGCACAGCGCTTTAAGCAGCGCTTTAAGCAGCGCTTTAAGCAGCGCTTTGTCGCACCTGACCACCTGATGGTTGGCCAGCCTCAACCAGGCGTGGGCTGAAATAAACGCACAGCGTCGAGCACCAAGAGACACAAAAACTTGACATAACGGAAGGCGCGGAAGGGCAAGCCGTTCTGTTCACATCTGCCCACCCATCTAGATGCATGGCTAGCTTGAAAAAAAGGCACTCAAGTTAAACCCTGGGCACTCAGAACTGTTTCAGCTTCTGCACAGCAGCAGACTCAGTGAGTTGTGTTTTTCTCCAAAGCAGATGCATTTGCAGCCTCACAGTACTACGTACTGTGCCCAAAATGCATCAGGAGTGGAGGGCTGACAAAAGATTAGTGGAAGATGCCAAAGGGACTTTTGGTATAGAAACGAAATGACTGGTTTGAAATGAAAGCCCACCAACTCAAACTAACAGTGTGCCAGCGTTGGTAGCTGGGTTGCATATGTTGCATTAGCAAAGCCTTAGACCGCTTTGCCCCCTCTCAGCTGAGCTCAGCTGAAAGGGCAGTTTTTTGGGGCAAGCGGCAAGTGATGTTCAACTTGTTTCATCAAAATTTGGCATTTTTATGCCTGCAAGGCTTAATTTTTCAGCACAAAGCCATGTAAAATTCATCACATCAACACCTGGGAGATGGCTTTGTGGGGGCATTGGCTATCAAAGTTCGGAACTGCCTTGCAACAATGCATAGGCACCAGCTGAAGAATGAAGCCTGAAAGTGTCGGTGTAGATGGTGTAGCTAGTTTCCCGACGGATCAATGTGTCATTAATTAAGCCATGTATAGCCAGTTTAGCTGTGATATACCTGCTTTTTACAGACGGATTTTGCATTCTCCAGCTGTTTGATGTCTGAGACAGTGCAAAGTGACAGAATTGGAGCGAATTAATACTGATACTTTCAAATCTATGAAATTGATACCGGATAGTACATCTTGACCTAACGCAGGACATGATCCACGTGATCCCATTCGACCCATTGGATTCCGAATGATCAAAGTCAACAGAAGCACATGGAAGCACATTCGATGGGGCATGAGAGGCACTCTGTAGCTCCCTTGCCCGCCTGTAAAGCATTGGCTTTGATTGTCTCAGCAAATTTTAGCATATCTTAGCATCTTTATGCATCTTAAGATATCTTAGCAGCTTTAGCAGCTTTCTTCTGAGCCGCATGCTGAAATGGGTGTAGAACTCACTCGAAGTCGAGAGGTCAAGACTTGCAAACTGGAGCCCCAAGAAGTGCCATACGTGTTGTTCCTCTCATTCGGCTCTGGGGAGGCAGAAATCGCAGCTCGTTCAGATCGCCAGGTGAGTCCGGGCCAAAAGCCTGCATCGCTCGGCAGTTCAGTATGTTAAGCACATGTGTCGCAATAGAATTAGTAGAACATGCTGAAAAGATCGTAGAAATTGATAGAAATTGATAGAAATAGATAGAAATTCATAGAAATTCATAGAAATTCATAGAAAATTAATAGAAATTGATAGACATAGATAGAAATAGATAGAAATAGATAGAAATAGATAGAAATTCATAGAAATTCA
>Ga0126342_10008328_pt1 | contig 18573 bp, 20 predicted proteins | sample Cyp1metagenome_FD_92528 | JGI IMG/M metagenome (GOLD analysis project Ga0126342, IMG submission 92528) | Coral microbial communities from Lord Howe Island, Old Settlement Bay, Australia - Cyphastrea 1 metagenome | ecosystem: Host-associated > Invertebrates > Cnidaria > Coral ...
TATAATTATCCCAAGGAGCGGCACACAGTGTAGAAGCAAGCCCCAGGCGGCCACAGCTCAAATCATTAAGAACTCTGACTCTGTCTTTAAATGTCTTTATTCAATCTTTATATATATATATATTTATTTATTTATTTAAAGACTTTAAAGACTCTTTCTTCTGATTTGATCGGTTCAGTCCCTTCGATTTGCATTCTGCGACCCTCCTGCGAATGCTTCTCCACGAAGTTGGCGACGGACATTTCCTCACCGACAGTTCAAGCAAACCTTCCGCACAACTCCCCTGCCAGTTCACCCCAAGGAGTCTCCAAACTGCTATGGCTACTGCATATCTTCCGTGACGGTCAGGGACACGCAACTTCCATTGCGGCTTAGCACAATGCAATGCGATAATTTGCTCAATCAATGTATATAAGCTCAAAGCCATTGTTGATTGAAGCTCCCGATCCTGAGCGAAAAAAAAAATGTCCAATGAATGGCCATCAACAGAATCAAAAAAATGGAGCACAGTTTTTTGAGGAAAGAGATGCAAAGAGCCCTAATTCTGTGCCCTCATCTTCCCTTCCCAAATTGATTCAAAGGGTCGTGTCCGCGGAGTAGTTGTTCAAAGCTGAGCTTTTGATCCGACAATAGCTTTTGAAGTTTCTGGGATTCCTGAGGGGAAGCTCAGCTTGAGGAAATGGCTGCCTAGCGTTTGATCTAAAAAGAAGTCAACGGATTCTTTGTATTGGAAACGCGGCGTAGTCAAATGTTTTGAGCGAAGTTCAGCCACATTGTTTCAACAGATTCTACAAATGTTGTTGCTGCATTTGTTCCATTTTGTTGCCAGTTCCAGCTGCCGCACCGAGCAGAAAACCAACCCATTTCGGCAAGTGGCCGATACGATCCTTTCTTCCATAGTCCTCCTGCAGTTCGGAAAGTGATGGAAAATGTATGCAGATGTATACAGTCTGTGACGGGAGACCACCTCTCCGTCAGTTTAATCGGTGACCACCGTGTCAACAGATTAAGCCGAGGAGCAGGATCCCCATACAAATCTCCTCTCGGTCCTGTGGTCAAGGATTCAGCATCATCACGCAAGGGCTTCCAGTGAGCAAACAAGTACAAACAAGGGTAAATCAGGGAAATTGGGCAAACCTAGCATCAAAAGGGTTGCAATTCATGTTGCAACATGTTACTAAGTTACAACATGGTAATAACGGTAATACAGGTAATATATGATATGCAGCGGTTCAACATTGTTCAACTGCCTCAATTCATGCCAAACTCAAAGCCACCGCTAACGTTGCAATGCCACGCAGCGTCCCGATGTCAGCTCCTTAGTCTCCTTGGCCAGTTGCTGTCGACGAAGCTGCCGCTCTTCCACACAGGTCTGCTGCGCCGCTTGAGCCTGGCCAACACGCAATTGCAGAAGCACCCAGAACCTACGCACCATGATGCTTTAAAAAATAAGCCGGTCTTCTTTGAGCATATCTCCACACAAATGCAGTGACAGCACAGTCAGTGCATCGAAGTAGCTTAGTCACCAGTCAATCACCAGTCAAACAGCCCTGTTTTACATATACGTCCGATCCAAACGATGCATTACAGCATAGCTATGATATGCTATGCTCAACTGCTCAACCACGAGCCAGGCACCTCCGACATAGCTGCATTGAGCTTTGTCTTGAAGGTCTCTTCGAACTCTCGCAGAGCCTGCATCTGACTCTTCCCCAGCTCACTCGTCAGCCTCCGGCCACTTCAGCGGGTCTGTCATACGATTTCAGGCAAAAGACTGGGCAATCTCTGCTTACAGATTTCATCTCTGTACTTGTCGTGCGTTGCGCACGCCGTGGTCTGAGAAACATGTGACGCAAACTTGATTGGGAGAAAACGCCAACACAGGTGCTGTCCAAGCAGCTCTTGCAACATGGAGATGGACTTGGAACTTTCCTGCACAACGGGCGATAAGACTATTGCAGATTAAATTCTGACGGATTTGATGGATTTCGATGGATTTCGTAGGTATCAGTTGTTTGTGTGCTGGAACACATCCTATCCGGCAACAAGTCTGGCTGGGGGTGATGTTGCAAACTCAAGAACTCCGCATCATAATTGAAATGCTTATGTTCAATGACAACCCCAAAACGACAGTTAAAGAACGCGAAAACACCGAGGGCAGCAAACGCGAACCTTTTACCATCTTGAGCCAAAAGTCATTAAATGTACTTAATTGATCTTAATTGGACCTTGACTGGAAAGGAAGGGTTTACTAATGAATATGTAGGTGTGTTTATCCCACAATATCCAAGTATCATCGCATCATTTTTTCATGCAGCATCTTGATTCATCTTGTGGACACTGGGTACCATCCCCATCATCCCTATCTCGCACCTCCTGACGCGTCGTAGCCTCGTTGGCCAAAGTTTGCTCCAAGCGCTCAAAGCGAGTGGAGAGAGCTTGCCTTCGGCAAGACAAATCAAGCGTAAGAACACCCTCACATGATCTCAAACAATAACTGTTTGAAGTTTGAACTTCCTTGGACAATGCCAAGCAAAGGGCTTCAAAATGTGCTCGGGATTCCCCGGGTCAACATGAATGATTTGGAGGGTCCTGCAGGAACACTGCAAACATCAGTCAGCATCAGGGCTGTAACTTTGTGCACCACGATGAGACTTCACATGTTCCCGGATGGCATATGCGGTACAAGCTGCAATTCCAGGCTGGTGGCCATGTCGGTTTCTGCAGGCCTGTTTGTGTTCTCTGCGGCAGGTTCTCAACATTTCTATCTCACCCAACGTGATTCTTCCATGCCAAATGTAGCAAAGAGTCCTACATACAGTGGACGTCAACACGAAGCAACACCATACAAGTACCACTTTTGGAGTTGCACATTTAGCAGTAGCAGTTTTCTACCTTCTTCTCACTGTTTCTATAAGGAAGGAAAAATAAACGTTCATGGACACAGTCAACACAATGAGACCAACAGCAAAAGCTCCACAAGAAGCTATCAGCTAAAATTCTGACTCACTTGATTTAAATTGATTCGATCAATTCGCACCTCTCAGCCAACTGTCGTCGCACTTCTGCGCGAACCAAGTTTTCCGTGATTTCAGCCGAAGGCATTCCCATGTCCTTTGTCGCTGTCACCAGCACAAGTTCTTCAGATGATATCGGATTACTTACTGGCACGAGCTCCAACCAAACCGCTACACTGTGTACACTGTACACTCGTGCTCAGATCAACTCAGACCAAGCAACTGCTTTCAGAGCCCCACCATGATTGCGCACTTCGTCGATCAACCTGACAGGTCGTCCATGTAGCCAGGCACACAATTGTCCCAAGATGTCCCAAACAATCGAAAGGTTGACAGCCGATTTCAAGATGACATCATAACGGCGGAGCTTTATCAAAAGGAGTACTGAGTACAAAAATGTATTAATAATGTACCATAGGCATGGCAGTCTGGCAATAGCTATGCAGTATGCAAGTGTATGCAATGCGCAGATGTATTCAATATGCTTTGCAATTCACGAGATCGAAGCTAACCGGATCAGCTGCGCCTGGAGAGATCAGCACTGGCCCTTCCAATCTCCTGTTTTTGGGCATTCATCTCCTGCTGCAAGCGTTCTCCTTAGTGCACTGCGTCTGACTCTTGGAGACAGTGGCTCTGGGGAGTCCTCGGAGTCCTCTTCTTCAATGTTGCGGCATGTTGTGGAATTGTTTTGCACTGAGGAACTGTTGTGGTTCTTGCTGTCCAAGCAACTCATTTGCACGAATTCACCCACTGCTTGCTGAGCCTGACTTGTGGCATTGCCTGGCGCGGCGACGACATAACTCACTGTCCTCACTGTCCTCACTGTCAGCGGCACATTTTGGATGTCCATTGCAAAGCCTGGCGGATGCCTTTGCTGCTTGGATCTAGGTAGATTGCGAGAACTATGGATATATGATGACAATTTATAATACACACACTATCTATGTGTATATATATATGCAGTAATCATAAATACATATATATATATATATGTATATATATATATGTATATATATATAATTATATACGTGTATGTGTGTGTGTCTGTGTGCAATATACATTTATCATCATTTATGCACTCTCAACTGTCAAAGCTGCACTGGGCGGCACCTGCTTCCAGGCGTGCTTCTCGTTGCAAGGCTACCAGTCGCGCTTCCAAGTGACTCTCCACCGCTCGACGCAAAGACTTAGAGCACGGTAGTGAGTTGGCTTGAGATGCTTGAGTCAATTTGAGGCTCCCAAATTTTTGGCTATAAAAAAAACGAACGAGGCTTCATAGGATGCAAACAAACGCAAGACATGCAAGATTCTCAACAGCGAATGACACCGCAGAAATTTCTTCGAGCCACAGACTCCTCCTTCAGTTGGCCTTGCCAGCGCTGCTCAATCTTTGAATCCTGCTCCTCGCGTTGCATCACCGCCTGGCGAATTACCTCGGGCCAGGTCCGTTGGTCCGTTGGTCCGCTGGTCCATCGGTCCACCTACATCTCCTTTGCATTGTTCATGCATTGTTTGTATTGAATTGTATTGAATTGTACTGAATTGTATTGGTATGTTTGAAGGATCTTGAAGGTCTGTTGACTGCAAGAACTGAGTTTGTACGGCCTCGTCTCTCTTCTTCTTCTCATCCTGTAGGGCCGGGATATGGTGTCTGTCCCCGTTCACATGCAGGTGACTGGCTGCACGCAACATGTCCCAAAAAAGTGAAGCCTGAAGCAAACGTAGCAAACCATTCAGCCAAGACACCAGGAACATGGCCTCCATCTTCAAGCTGAGCTGTTTCCGGGCTTCAGCTTCAAGCCTGCTGTTTTCCATTGTTTTCCGGTGGCACAAAGCAAGAGACGAAACGATCTGCAACCGATCTGCAACGATCTGCAACAATCTCAGCCGCCCCTCCATGGCCCATCCTAAACTGGCGCCTCACTTCCTGACGCAAAGCGCGCAACTCCTGGCGAGTCAATGGTAGCTGTGGTATAGCTGTGGTATAGCTGTGGTATAGCTGTGGTATAGCTGTGGTAGCTGACACATGCTGAGGGGGTTTGCAGTTCGGCTCTCAACCCAGCGGAGATGCCTGCAACGTCGAGTCGTCTGGTGCGTTCGATGTGTTCGATGTGTTCGATGTCCCAATGTTTGGTGGTGATCCGAACTCGGTCCTTAGGGTCTGGCCGCATGGCATCATTGCATTGAAACAAGTCCGGAAAGCACATAAACATATGATAATATATGAGTGGCAGGTAAAATTCCCTTTTACTGGCTAAATTGGGCGGCCCCCTAATATAGACAATATTGCAACATAAAGCATCACTGTGTCACATGTTGGTCAGAAAATGTCAAAACATCATCACAAAACCTCATGCAAATTACAATCATCTAAATACCTCATTCATGTGCATCAGAATTTCATCATAAGCATCACAAATCATCAGAAACACCAAACCATTGTGTAACCCCACTCATTTGTAGAAATGATCATTGCTAGTATTCTTTTGAATAAACATGGCTTTGTCCTTTTCATAGTTCTTAGCAAACAACACTATTGTTCCTGCAAAATACTTGTGCCTCAGTCTGTTCCTTGCTGCTTGGGTTTTACTTATATGATGTTTTTTCTGTTGTATGTGTTTGCGTCATGTGCATTCATATGCGCTCAAAGTCCCCATGTGTCTTTTCATGGTCACAGAGGGAGAAGGCATGTTCCCCACTTTAACCAGCACTCCTCTGTGACTATATGCATTGCTGTGATGTGATGCAAAGAGTCGCACGTGTCATCTACTGCAGCGAACAACATGAACATTGCTACTTTTGGTGACAAGAGTCCCATGTCGCTCCCGATCTGCAAGCACCTTCTTCAGAGCATCAAGGACCTTGCAGTCCGGCTAGGGTCCAATATGCCCAATTCTGGAGAAAAGTTTCAGATATATTTTCGTGAGATCGAAAGAGACTTTGATATAAATAATTTCCGTTATTTTTTGGACGTAGTGTAAATGTGTGCGTGTGCGTGCGCGTGCACGGGCGCGGGCGCGGGGCGCGGGGCGCGGGCGCGGGGGCGGGTGCGTGTGCGGGTGCGGGTGCGGGTGCGGGTGCGTGTGCGTGTGCGTGTGGGTGTGTGTGTGTGTGCGTGACACATCTGTACAGATGTAAAACTTCCCAAGGTTATCATATGTTTGCAGGGGGTGCCCGGGGCACTGATGAGACCGGCACTAACAAAGACACTCATCAGTTGCCTGTAATATCGATGGGGACGCTCATCGACGTACCTGCTCCAATTTTTTCATGTCAATTTTGTCTGCAATGGGACGTGGCTAACCCGAGAACCACCATGCCGTTGTTTAGTCTTTACTCTACCCTATTTGATGACGTTTTTGGTCTTTATTCTATCCTATTTGATGTCGATTCTGGTCACGATGCCATTCGGGAGAACTTCCATTATTCGAAGGGTACTACGTAGGTTAATTTGTGTCCCATCTACTGTAATTTGCACGTTTACAGGACTCAGTTCCTGATGGATCTCTTCAAAGATTATCCAATTTTGTCTAGTGTGTGTGTGTCTTGGGAAGTGACACGGAGTGTAGGCCTGTAAGGCCAGCCTAGTACCGCCACTAAGAATCACAAAGCTGTGGGTTTGTGGGTTCTCCTTTTCAGCATCGAGCTCTGGAGTGTGGAGCTGCAGTCGGAAACTCTGTCTTTCAGAGTCAATCATCAGCGAAGTCATGCTGAATCCATGCTGGCAAGCGGCCCAAGTACCAGTGGCCTCTGAGTCCATTTCATCACTGCCACCATTGTGCGGTGGGCCAATGGATGTTGCAGCGCCTAAGCATCTGCAGAGACTAAAAAAAAAAGTCCGCGACCTGCTCCATTTACCACTCCAATCAGTCAGCGACCTGCTGCATCATGCCATGCGAGGAGCTAAAGTGCTTTGTGCAAACTGTGCGATGGTCAAAGCAGGAGCAACCACATTTATATACAGGATTATCATGATGTATAGAAAGAGAATTTCAAAAATGTGCGTGTATATATATATACACTATTTATTATCATTATTAGAGTTATTATCATTACTATTATTATTGTTATTATTGCTATTTTTTATTTATTTATTTTATTAACAATATTATTATTATTATTAATATGTTTATTATTATTTTATTATATGTATACATTAGATTTTATATATATATATATATATCACTATACATATATATATATATACATATTGTGTGTGTACGCGTCTGTGTGTACCAAAAAAGTTGAGAAATTCTGCCGCGGTGCTGCTGGGAGCCTTCCCGGTTCCATCCAGACTGGGACGGACAACACGCACCTTCAAGCCCCGGGCACTGCGATCTTGGACAAAGTGCCATTGGGATGCGAAACGACTGGTCGATCTGATGTTGAAACACAAACTGCTTATCATATTTTAAGTATATGAGAATATTGAAAACATTTCAAAACTAGGATGTGGCTTTGTGCTTGAAGATCTTTGAAATATCCCATCCACATCGGTCAACTGCAGATCTCTGCGGTCAACTCTATCAAAGTAGCATCATTCATCACATTTCGCTTTGCCTTCCATTGCCTTTCTTCTTTGTCTTGTTTCCTGATTCCTGCTGTTTCCTGTGTATTCCCACAGCTGCCTCTTCTTGCAGGGCTTCAGCAGCAGTCCTGCAGCAGTTTCGACACAATCAGTTGGTAAGGGGATGTCGACCTGACATGACCGTGCGTGGAGAAGTGAGCTTACCATCGCCCACCTCATCTCGGTCATCTTGGAAGTAAAGGATGCCAATTCGCTTTCCAAATACCTTGGGGCCATGTTTCACTGACGTCCAGATCATTCTTGGTAAAGCGAAGGTATGCCAGACCAAGCTGCTGTAAACGGCTCTCTGTTGGAGCCTGGGCCCGTGACAAAGCACCAGTTGAAGCACTTGCCACGCACAAGGCTAGGTGTGGCAAGGTATGGCAAGTTGTGGCAGCTTGGAGCGCTGAAGTTGTCGACACAACATGCATCAGCGCAACACAACCCTCACAAATGCCTGGTTCCCTTTCTGTGGCTGTGCGCTGGCAGGACCTTGGCCCAAGAACTCAAGCTGGCAGAAGATTCTCATAGAGTCGCCCCGGTCGCCCCGGGAATAATCTTCAGGTTCCAGAGTGTTTTGTAGTGTTTGTGACAGTTTTGTGGCGTTTCCTACGGTACCTGTGCATCGAAAGGGGCTCTCTGCCTTGTGATGCTACAAAGATCTACAAAGAATACAGTACAAGTAGTGATCACACCATATCATACCATATCATACCATATCATACCATATCATACCATATCATACCATATCATACCATATCATACCATATCATACCATACACACCATATCATCACATTATACTGCTCGGGGTACAAGTAGCAAGACCGGTGCAGCCAAGGCCACGTTGTGGTGACGGGCCTCGAGGAGCCCTGCCCACCTCGCAGCCGAACGACATGCGACTGGGACATAGACATATTGTGACGATTGCGAGCTGCCGGGCCTCTTCCTCAGCAACGATGCCCAAACGTGGCCCCTGTACAGAGCCGCCTAGGTGCAAATTCACTTACATGGCCTTTCAAATGACACCTGACGCACTGAATGCACTGACGAAACGTTTGAAGGTTAGGTAGGTTAGGTGAAGATAGATGAAGAGCAATCTCCGTATTACGCCGTAAACGCTTGGACTGTTGGATTCACAATTCGCAAATTTGCTCATGTTCACACACAGCTTCCTCCAGAAGCATTTCTTGCTTGGTTGCAGACGCAAAGCTCAAAGCAATGTGCTTGCCAGAACTGATTTCCGGCAGATGTAACGTATATATATATATATTATAAATTATGTTATGTACTTTTTTCCCAGCCGCGCTTTAAGCCCACAAATTGTAGCAAACAACCATATAAATGGGTGAAGTCTGAGCATCGGAGAACACAAACAGCGCAAAAATCTCATATCTCATCTAATTCCGCACCTCGTCCAGCCCCCTTGGGCATTCCTTCAACCGATGAATGACGCACCTAGGAAACTGCAGTGTAAAAGATGCAGGACATGGCCGGCCTGGCCCATGTTTCGTGGGATGTGTTGGTGCCCACTGAGTTGTGACGGTATGTTGCAGATGCGGTACCCTGACGGAATATGGCCCAGTACGGTCGTGGAGTTTACTAAGACAGTCTGGTGACTATCTGACACTGTCGGTAGCTAATCAGAGAAGGGCAGCACCATGTCAATGCGTATTGTCCTAGAATGCAAAAAATTCAACGAATCGATCACTGCAGTCTGCCGTGGCACTCGTCCAACAGAATTTGAAGCGGGTTGTTGCTGTGCAATGGGAAGATTTGGACTCGACCTCGGCGAAGCATTCCAAATATACATCACTTACATATACATATACATATACATATACATATATATACATACATTGCATATGCCTGTGACTATACATAATATAACCTATAACTTATAACTACACAACGTTATAACTATAACACGTTTAGATACATTCCCAATTCTTCAATAATCATTCCACAAACCTATATTATAAAGTTGCCCTGTACTCACTAAATCGAAGCCTTTCCCAAAATGCTGCATGATCCACGAGGTGCACACCTGTAGCGTACTTCTTGTTGTTGTGCCCGGTTGAGACCTGTCACCATCTGCAGTCCAGAAGGAGAACTTCACATTTGTTGACATGTTTAATCCATTTTAGTAATTATATGTACTTATATTGCCATATTATATATATAGATATAGATAAATATAGATATAGATATTATATATCGTAAATATAATATATCATATATTATATAATATATATAATATATATATTTAATATATATTATATCATATGTTATATTATTTATACATACTATATATATATATAATTGATACATAGATCATGAGCCAATGTTGAAAGGTGTGAATTAAAACATCCAAAACTTGTGACCTTCTGTGGAGTGTAAAGTGTAGAGTGGAGTGTCAACTGTAAAGCGTGATGTGTAAAGTGTAAAGCGTGAAGCGTGAAGTGCGGCGCAGTGTAGAGAGTGAAGTGCAAAGTGTAGAGTGTCAAGTGCCAAGTCTAAAGTGCGAAGTGTAAAGTGTCGAGCGTGGAGTGCGGAGTATAAAATGTGAAGTGTAAAGTTTTTAAGAGTAGAGTAGAGTGTAAAGCGTAGAGTGGGGAGTGGAAAGTCTAAAGTGTAGAATGTGAAGTGTAAAGTCTAGAGTGTAGAGTACGGAGTGTAAAGTGTAGAGTGTCCCAAACACTGTGCCTGCCACACAAAATGACATTCCACACACAACGGATCTGCACTAAATACTGCTCTTGCCACGCAAAATGGCACTCGCACGATGTCCCACACCTGCCACGCGATTTGCACGTTGTCACCACTTGATGCATCCCTGACAATGCAATTCGCAGAAAACACGCAACGCCACACGTCTAAAGTGCTGCGCCTGCCACACAAATGACGATTGCTCTAAAGTGCTGCGCTCGCCACGCAAAATGATGATGGAGGTCTCCAAAGTGCTGCGCCTGCCACGAAAAATGCAACTCATCTTCTGATAACGACGCAAAAGGTTTGCGCCTGTCACACGGAACAGCTTTTGACACGTTATGAAACATGTCGCATCATGTCGCGATGTCACAAAGTGCCATGCCTGCCACGTGAAACGAGGTTCAAAAATTACACTTTTGCAGCACTCCCCATAGGCATTGCCATAGCGACCTCACACGGACACTTGCGAACGGTTGCGAACGGTTACGAACGGTTGCGAACGGTTGTGTTGCGCAACGTCTAGCGAACACATCCTCAACCCCCAAACCCCCAGAGTGAAACGGGAACCCTTGTTACGCATTCGCGAAAAAGTCCAGCATATACCCAGCTTGATCTTGCTTCCGAGTGCTTCCGGCGTGGTCCCTGGACAACAACAATGCACAGCGCTTCGCAGCCTCTGTTCTGCATCGGCGGCGACGGAGATGGGTACCCTGTGTGGCTCATGGGCATTGGCTGTGGGTGCGGAGTCCTGGCATGGCGGTAGCGGCAAATGACAAGCGGTTCCAGCCGTACTAATAAGCAAAAAAATGCACCGACCAATTCATGCTTGTGTGATCTCGTGCGTCCAACTAAAAAGGTTGGCTATGCAATCTACTACAAAACCTTCATGGAAGTCCAAGGAACTCGACACAGAGAATGAAAGAACCAACACCATCCAAAACCAAGAAAAGGATAGAAAAGGAGTGTTGCTCAAAGCGGCTGGCACCCCGACCTAATCATCTGATGCTGCGCGCCCGGGTGGCTCACGTGTGATGAGGGCGGGATTGTCACTTGGGTCCTTCACAGTGCAACCAGCTCAACACCATGTCACCCGCATGTCACCGCACCTGCCCTGTAGTCTCAACAGTCTCAACAGTCTCAACAGTCTCAACAGTCTCAACAGTCTCAACAGTCTCAACTGCTCCCTCAATCTCCCATATGATCTCATATCATATGATCTCATATCATAGTCATATCATAGTGATATCATAGACTTAAAAACATCTTAAAACATGTTAAAACCCAAGAGCACACCATATCCACCAGTGTCACACCATAGTGTCATCAAGTCTTGCCATCGTCCTGTTCAGGACTGGTTTCATAGGCGATGGGCGCTGCATGGCTCGTAGCTTGTGACAGGACTTGAGTCCGCACGATGGAGGGCAAAGGAAAAGCCAACGCACCAACGAGGCGCAAAGGAGAGCGAGAAGGCACAAAAAAATGAACCGAGTTTCAGATTGATGTGAATAAAGAAATATTGATACCGTTTCAGAATTTTAGCCGAGACGAGGCAAAACTCCTACGCTTGCGACTGAGGTTCAGCGCAAGCCGCTAGCCTTTGAGCAAAGTGGCCGAAAGGACAGCTGAATGAATCCTGCACTTTGCCTGATGCAGTGATAGCATGTGATAGCTCTAGCTTAGAAGGGCGAACATAACCCCGAAGAAAAATACGCAGGCTCGCGAAGTCAGTGGTGAGTTGTCCCTGAGCGATTGTCCTGAGCCTTCAGGTCCATTTCCGGTCTCCTTCCCTCTGATTTGGGCAAAACAATAATTGTAACATGTTATTACAACTGACAGGGCTCCAAAAGAAAGTATCACTTTGGAAGCGCCTCTTGCCCAGTGCCGGTCCTCCAGGGTCTGACCATGCCGCCTGGACTCAGCCCATCAAAGAGAGACTCAGCCGGCAAGTATTCTGTTTCATTGCCATTAGAATCATTCCAACACTGCAACTTCCCCGCTCAGCTCTTTTTGACATTTTTTGACAATGGTCATCTTCATTGTCATGTCTCACAAGCTATGGGTATTTCACCCCAGAAAATTTTAGTCCGGACACGCGGTCCAAGGTCCAAGAAGCAAATTGGTGTCACTGGCACTCACCAGTGAGGCTCCCTTGCCAAATCTTGCCAAAATCTCATGTGCGCTTCTGGTGTGCAGTCCGGTAGCCATGGGACGAACTCTGAATGCGTCGAAATGATGAGTCTGGACATCGCCAAGGAGCTTGCAGATAGCTGCACTCTGACAGAAGTGGATGAAGGCGACACGTGGTAATTGGGAATGTCTTGTGGGCAGCGTCCACGGTTGAACCGAGCAAGTGTCACAATTTCAAAGCACTTGTCACTACTGCAGCCACCTCTTTGGCATGCGTCAATGGCAAGGAATACCCATCCTCTTCCAGCCTTTGCAACGTGTCAGAATGGAACTCATGCCAGTCCCACTCGCCATCACTCTGGTCAGTATTCGCTAGTATCATGCTCACGCAAATGAATGCTCACAGAACTCAAAGTCGGTCCACACTGCAGGCTGCTTAAATTCCAACATCTACCAACCTATTTTATGATATATAAACATACTGAACACTTGCTTCATCCTCTCTGTGCTCAGTAGCTCCCCTCACAACGCATATCATTAAAGCTGGCCGGAACATGTCCACAATTATGCCGGGGAAAAAAAAAACTGACAAGGGTGCTTACCACTTCTTATATCTCCAGGAAACATCTTGAAGTAGTGGAGCTTTCCTGTGCTAGCAAAGGCCATTTTCAAAGCAAATGGTTGTGGAACTCTGTCGTCAGCGTCACTCAGAAGCAGACCGCTGGGAAGCGCGAGATTTGAAATTGCAGGGTGCAAATCCAAGGTCCACAACCTTTCATGGCAAGCTGTTCTGCAACCCTCATGCCTGCTCTCATGCCTAGTCATAAGGATGATAAGGGAACATGACAAGGTGTGTGGGACCAACAACAAAACTATTTCATACATGCTGCTGCGGCACATGTCACTAAGATTCCGCAGGGCCCAGTCACTTTGGGCCTGCCTCTTTGCTTCTAAAATCACTCGTACCACGGGGTACGATGCATTAGAGCCCAGTCGTCTGGAGACTGATGCCTCCCCAGAGAATTCGAAATATGCCAACAGCTCCTCTGAGCACAGCGTGCCGTTGATTTGCCATGTTTGGAAAACTGAAAACTAAAATATCTGCTCTGATGTCCAATCCTAGTCATGTCATGTGAAAGATTGAAGAAAGAGAGGAGCACAAGGCAAAATAGCGTCCAGAGTAGAAGTGTCGAACTTCAATGTGCAATTCTACGGGGCCAGTTCCATCAGTTCCTTGAGAGAACGATAGTATCATATGCTATCCTGTACTATCCTCAGATCCAAATCTTTGAGGAGGACACGGAGGCTAGTTTATGTGAAAGGCTACTAAGGGCCTGCTGTACATATTGGTTGCCTTCCGTCTTATTCCACGGATCTTGTTTTGCACTGACCCTCTGTGCTGGATATTTGGCAGATCATGAACATACTTCACGGTGCTCAACCATGCAAGCAAAACTGCTCCCTGTCCGGAAGTCGCACTGCAGCAAAAGCCGTTGCCATTTGTCGCAAGCGTTCTTTCCCAATGGTTTGCTTCAAGTTGCCTGCTGTGCATGCAACACATACGAAGCCGAAGGGCAGCCTGGCACTGGGCTATACTTCACGCGGAAACAGAGGCGATGCGAAACAATCAAGTAGAGCCTGAACACCAGCCACGGAAAGCTGCCGAAAATTGAGTTATATAACGGTATATGAATAGTTGACTGCCTCTTCAAATCACTAACACAAAAGCCAGGGGCACAAAAAAAAATGAAGCCTCTCGGCCGCGCGCTTTCTATACTCAGCGAAGTACTGAAGCGCCAGAAAGCCACCAACACCATGGCCAACCAACACTCCCTGGGATTGAGAGAGCGAGCATGTCAAGATATGTCAAGAGTTGCAACATGTTGCAAGGGCATTCGATTTCGGACCTGCGGCAAATATCTAGATGAAGGGATAGACTCGACAGACACAGGGGCAGAGAGCACCTAATCATAATTAATCATATCTACGTATCATCTACTCCATTTACGATAGATTGAGGAAGGCATTGCAGGGCTGCACTGCAAAGCTTGGTCATGTTGCCACATTTCTGTCAGAAAGGAAGTGTTCTGATCACAGAGACCCTTTCAGCACAACCAGCACAAGAGAACTCCTCAGAACAAGCCAGAGACTACCCACACCTACAGAAGACAGTCCAACCAATTCCCGAACAAATCGTGCTGTCATGTGGCCTGGCTGACTTCAAAGTGATCCATGATGTGCTGAATGTCTCGTGTCAGCGACGGAAGCACCAAAGATCCAGCGGTCAAGTTGCTCTCTCCATGCCTGGCAGTTCACTCGCACTGGCAGGTGCACGGGTACTGCATAACACCAAGACTACAGAAATTACAGCACATAGGGGCGAGCAAAGCGTCAACTGTTCCCAGACTGCAATGTTGTGTCCCCAAGAACGAATCTGTTCATAAACCACCCCACAACGCCGTGAGGACTTGGATGCAAACAGAAGTTTGGTTTTAAGTGGCGGTTTTGTATATAATTGCGCGTTTTGCTTATAAAGAAGGGGGAGAGAGAGAGAGAGATGGAGATGGAGATGGATGATGGATAGGGAGGGAGGGAGAGAGAGAGAGAGAGAGATGCACATGGAGATGGAAATGGATATGTAGATGGACACAGAGAGAGAGAGAGAGAGCGTGTCTCAAGTCCTATCATATCCTCAAATAGGCGTTTCTCATCTCTTCTCATGGCAAATGACCCAGGCCCTGACCCTGGCAAGTCCACAGCGATGATTCGATGTCCATCTTCTCTCAGCAAGTCCCACACTGGGGACCAGGTCTGGAGTCTCATCTTAACGTCGTGGATTAATACCTGGAAAGCAGCAAACAATTTCAAATCAAAGATCTCATCTTAGGCCTCTTAGGATAATGGACGTCCATCTTCACTGTGCACACAACCCTTACATCCAGCGCAGCTGGAAAATGATCCAAAAATATCCTCACATCAGCATGATGACAGCAGGGGAGGCAGTACAATCACGCTATATCATCAGGACAGGAGTTGGAGAGACTCCGGTGAGATATAGGCTTTGCATGGCTTTGCGGGATTGTTATGTAGAAAGGGTAGGCCATGGTAGGCCGTCACATGATTGTGAAGGTTTTTTTCACAACACAAGGTGCCTCCTCGTGCTTCTGCCTCGAGGACCAATCACCATGGAATCTTGGTTTTCTAAAGTGTTCTAGCCTTTACAGACTCTTTACAAACCATTGAAGCCTTGAATCTGCAGATGCTGAATAGAATGAATAGACCAGGACAGACCCTCAGCTTTAGCCAAAGCACTACAGTTTTGCCCGACCAGCCGGGTGGAGTTGAATGCGCATTGATCTGTCGAGCTTCTCCATGCCTCAGGTCCCAACAGGGTTGCCCTAGGTTGCCCTGGCCTTGGGCCCCCTACAGAGTTACTGCGTTCAAATCTCTGGACAGATTTGATCATTGGTCCCATCCAAAGTTTCATCAAAGGAATTGGATGCAATGTGCGGAGTGTCAAGACAGGAAAATGATGGGAAATGGCTAAGGCTTGGAGGGCCACACGCGCACAGACACACACAAGCGACCCTCTTTCTTCCTGGAATGTGAAAAGCTGTTTGTCACTGCCGTCTAAGCGGCCTCTCAAATTCCAAGCGGTGCTGTTGCCCATCAAGCAGTGGCTGTGTCAAATCTTCGTATGACAGATCCTTGACACAGAAGTGTGGAAAAATGTGTAAAGGCAAAACAGCGTGGTGTAATTTCTTGATTCTGGATTTTCAGGATATCAAGATTGATTCCTGCGAACTAGGAAACTTGCAAAACATCTGCTTGCAAAACAATGCCATCCTTTGCAGGCCTGCGGGGCATTCACCAGTTTGCGGTGCGAACGCCAAAGGTGCATGTACAGAGCTATGAAGACTCCCAGCCAACTGCGCTTTGGCAGAAGCCCCATGGCGCAGGCTTTCTATCGCAAGCCTCTGGGTCATGTGCGCTCCGCAAGAATTCCATACTACAAGCGGTACCGAGTAGCATGCTATTCTTTCATTGAAACGAAGCTCATGGTCTGGCTAGAATAGGAGTTCACTAGCTGTGCTGTGCTTGGACTCTCTGAGAATAAAGAGAGATAAACAAAGGTCTGGATTCAGCCAGTGGAGTGTCACATGAGAAAGGAAGCATCAAGCATTGTAAAGCATCAGCGGCGCTACTTAATTATATAATGTGTTTTCAAATTCAACGTATTCCAAATTCCAAATTAATATACTGTATCTATATATTAATTACTGTAGTGCATGGATAATGCATGGCTTTCAAAAATGCTGCCGCCTCCTCCCAGCTCTGCCAGTCTGCATGTTTGTTCGATCAGGAAGCTTGAAAAATCTTGAAAAGCTGAAGTGCCGGCAAACTCTTGCCCACGCAGTGATACTTCCCCGTACTAGTTGTATGTCAGCCTGTCTTAGTCCACACCACTCACCACAAGCAGCTGTTTAGGATTTGTTCAATGCATGTTCAATGCTGTACATTCGTAATCATTAGTGCACCTAACGACGGCTGAATGAATCTCATTCCATCAAGTAGAAAGAAGCATCGGATCAGATGCTTTTGCCGTTTCTCTGCCTGTCACTATCCACCAAGTTCAACAGCAATTCTCCTCAAGAAACTCAACTGTGGAGCTTGCAAAAACCTGTCCAAAATTGTGCCTTAAAATCCTTAAAAGCATCGAGTCATATCGAGTCCATGGAACGCATGCGTGGTCCCACACCAATCCAAATCAAGTGTTGAATGAATCCGAACGTAAATCCATATCAACCTGAGTCTCCAACAAAATCCAACAAAATCCGTTGAAAGAAAATTCAGCCGCCCTCTTCCCAAAGCACGAGACTGCCTTCATGTCTGACGTCATGTGCGCGATGCCCGCTCCCAGCGCTTAGAGCATCTTCGAGCCAAGGGTGGGACAGCAACGTGAGGAGTTCACAGTTGACTTTCATCATGATACAATCTCGTAGCCGTAGCGTAGCCACCAGTAATAGGCTTCCATCGCACTGATGATGGAGTCTGTCTCACTATTCTTCCCGCACTCCAGATGCCACTAAACACTGGAACCATCGTTTCGTAGTGGTGTCTGGCACATGAGATCCAATCGCCCTCCAGCAGTGATAATCAAATCAGGCATGGCGTGCACATTGATTGCAATTGCATTGACTACTTAGCGCCCCCACTGAGACTGCACCACCTGCAGCATCATGCTTTTTGGGAATATCCCTGAATGATAAGAAAATCAAACGTGAAGCCAAGCATAAATAGCAAAGCCGGCTCCAATGCCAAAAGGGATTGGGATAACTGCATGCTTTGAGCTCCATGTGACAGGCCTATGGGAACGTTTGCTCCGGGACCATACGCACCTAACAAAAGACATCAAAGATATCTGGGAAGTGCATCAGAAATTCTGGTACATAGTGATGGTAACAAACACATTCGTGTTTGATTGGAACCTGGTCACATCTGGGCACAAAACACTCAGTGATTCTATGCCAACGACACCCTGTTGCACCACGAGTTGAGTGATGATGATGCATAAGGTCCTCCACTTTTCATGTACAGCAACCTGGGGTCATGGGACGGAAACACCGGGAAAAGCATCTTTACTATTCTCCAATCCAAGTGGCAAGTGTTCTCGTGAGAACTTGCTTCCTGGGAGGAAAAGAGTGAAACGTGAGAGATTGCTGTGGATGGCTGTATGGCACAGTACGGAAGTCTGACCAAATAGCTTGCATTCAGAACTGTGTACCTCTTGCATCCTATACATAGTGTCATTAAAGAGCCCTGGGATACTCCTCAAAGGGCTACTCCTCAAAAGGAAAACTCCTCAAAGGGAAAAAACGGAACAAATTCGAAATATATTTGTTTCAAAAAAGTTCCAAAAAAACGAAACAGTTTGAAAGAAAAATTCGGAAAAAATAACAAAGTCAAAAACGTTCAAAAAAAATCCGAAAAATCAAAATAAATTTAAAAAAAAAAACACACAAACAAAAAAAAAAAAAAAAAAATAAAAAAAAAAAAAAAAAAAAAAAAAAAAAAAAAAACAAAAAAAATCCGAAAAAAAAAAATAAATTAAAAAAAAAAAACACACACACAAAAAAATAAAAATAAAAATA
>Ga0126342_10008329_pt1 | contig 18573 bp, 11 predicted proteins | sample Cyp1metagenome_FD_92528 | JGI IMG/M metagenome (GOLD analysis project Ga0126342, IMG submission 92528) | Coral microbial communities from Lord Howe Island, Old Settlement Bay, Australia - Cyphastrea 1 metagenome | ecosystem: Host-associated > Invertebrates > Cnidaria > Coral ...
AGCTTGAGTTTTGGTGATCTATTCGACCAAAGCCTGGAGCGGGTGACCTTGCCATCGAGCCTTCAAAGCTTGAGTTTCGGCGATTGGTTCAACCAAAGCCTGGAGCGGGTGACCTTGCCATCGAGTCTTCAAAGCTTGAGTTTTGGTTGGGAGTTCAACCAAAGCCTGGAGCGGGTGACCTTGCCATCGAGCCTTCAAAGCTTGAGTTTTGGCTTTCATTTCAACCAAAGCCTGGAGCGGGTGACCTTGCCATCGAGTCTTCAAAGCTTGAGTTTTGGTGAGAATTTCAAGCAACGCCTGGAGCGGGTGACCTTGCCATCGAGTCTTCAAAGCTTGAGTTTTGGCTTTGCATTCAACCAAAGCCTGGAGCGGGTGACCTTGCCATCGAGTCTCCAAAGGTTGAGTTTTGGCGATCAGTTCAACCAAAGCCTGGAGCGGGTGACATTGCCGCCGAGTCTTCGAAGCTTGAGTTTTGGTGAGAATTTCAACCAAAGCCTGGAGCGGGTGACCTTGCCATCGAGCCTTCAAAGCTTGAGTTTCGGCCGGGATTTCAACCAAAGCCTGGAGCGGGTGACCTTGCCATCGAGTCTTCAAAGCTTGAGTTTTGGTTGGGATTTTAACCAAAGCCTGGAGCGGGTGACCTTGCCATCGAGTCTTCAAAGCTTGAGTTTTGGTTGGGGGTTCAACCAAAGCCTGGAGCGGGTGACCTTGCCATCGAGTCTTCAAAGCTTGAGTTTTGGCGATCGGTTCAACCAAAGCCTGGAGCGGGTTACTTTGCCATCAAGCCTTCAATGCCTCAGTGCATGCAGGATCTGCGTCAGCATTGCAGGCTGTGATTAGTTTGTATGACATGTCCTGCAATAGATGGGGGTTTCCATAAATGGGGGGACCTCCAAATCATCCATTTTAATAGGATTTTCATGGATTTTCCATTCTAAACCATCCAGTTTCGGAAACCCCCATTTAAAACCCAGACTAAGAGTATTTTAGCAAAAAAGATTTGCGTCGCAGGGATGCTCGAGGCATCCATTCTGGGCTGGTAGGGGACTCGAATGGGGTTTGTTTTCCTTTAGCAGTCAGTCGATGAATATACCTTCCATTTGTGGGTGAAGATTTGGAATCTGTATATGTTGGATGATTCTTTCTTTTTGTTGGGTATACTATGATCAGTATTATCATGATGAGAATCAAACATTTTTTAGTAATAATCATTACATTAAGATACATTAAGTATTTATATACATTGTATATATATATATATATATACACATATATATATACATATATATATATATTAATAATTAATAAGTACTCCGACACAACATCTATGATTATATATTCAATATTATTTCATTATTATTACTACTATTTGTTGCTGTTCACTTTTTAGTAAATTAGACATGTCAAACATATATATATATATGTATCTATGTAAATACATATCATATCAGGTTGGTGAAATATCATTATATTATGATATATTATGATATATTATGTTTATATACACCAAACTGTATATATATATATATATATAGAGAGAGCTGTTATAACACATAGATATATTCATTAAGATCTCCGTATTTTTTTATGGAAATATCACAGCTACCGTTCGGATCGTTCCGATCGTTCCCAGGCCTTCGTGGTCAAGGATGCTGCCGCTGCGCGGCAGTGCTTGACGCACCTGAAGGATCGCCCTCACGGTTCTCCGTGAAATCTTGTTGGATAAGTTGCATCCTCCATGTTTGCTGAATTTGGTCATGCATGGTCATGTTTTTTTTCCCCCGAGTCATGATATCATTCTTTTATTTTGGTGATCTCCCAGTCGATATCATGGTTTTACACAAATTTGTTGTTGAATCTCCAATCTCCCCATGTTGTGGGGTCGGAAATCCAGGCTTTTGCACGTCCGATTTTTGTACTCCCAAATTTTATCGCGTTCCCCCAATTTTTTTCCTGATAAAAATGTCCTGTTTTTTGGCAGCAATTAGAATTTGTTTCAATATTGCAAATTCCCCATCAATTATTCCCACTTATTTTTGAATACTATTATTCGCAATTATTCCTTATCAATTATTCCCAATTCTTTGAATATCCCCATCAATTATTCCCAATCTTCAACATGTCGGATTTTTACCAAATCATTCCGCAAGTTTTCTAGAAAGACCAACCTTTTTTTCCAGGTTTTTTTTCCCCAAACATGCTAACATGTTGGATCAAAAACATGTCGATCACGACGACAGGCCCCAAATCTCCATCTTTTCGTTGTCATTGAAGAACCAGGAGGGCCGCATCTCCTCCGAGACCTTCCTCTCCTTGGATCGCTTGGACGATCCCAAGGCGTGGGGTGAAATCTGTTGGATTGGACAGAAGGTGATTTGATGGTGATTTTATGGTTATTTTTGTGGGGAATATGTATGAAGATGTACTAACCAATCAGATGTTCCACGGGATTTTCCATCGATTTTCCAATTCTTTGGGATGAACATTTTGGTACCCAGACATTCGATGAGGTTCTGCAGTTTTTTACAGATGAAAATATGATTTCTGTATGCCTTAAGGACTTGAGACACTTGCCAGAAAATATACCCTAACCCTCCATGAAAATGATTGAAAATGCAGGTCTTGGCACTTCAAGAAATAGGTTTAGACCCAAACTAACCCATTCATGGTGCAGGTACATATTTATTCACGCGAAAAAAACAAGCAATTATCATAATCTCACTAAGAAACTTCCTACATTGTCTACATTTCCCGTGAAAAGGCACCCCAAAAAAGTTGAGGGTCAAATGATCAACAACAGTTGCTCAGATCATGGTTGAATCCCTAATAGTGTTGGTCATCACACCATGTCAGATGGATTTTATATCACCATATCCCCCTTTGCTGGTAGAATCCCCAATAAATTTTCAATTTATCAGGGTTGTTCGAACAAAATTATAAGTAAATTATAGCCAAAAGGGCCAAAAGGGTGAACATTGGTGTTTTTTTCCCTCTTTATCCATGCAATTTTCTCCCGAAATCAGGTCTGTTGGGAACTAAGTTGCTCGGCCATGGGGGACAATAGGCCCTCTTGGGGATGATATTTGACATGACCCCAGTCATGGTTGGTTACTGGGATGGTGGCATTGGCTGAATCCCACATTATATCCAGAAGAATTCCAGCACGTTATTTCGATATCTAGTGAAAACAACAAGTTTTACCACCATTTTCACCAATTTTCCATGTTTTCATGTTTTTTTTTACCGACCTTTTTCCCACCATTTTTCTCATGTCAAATCGCAGCATTTCATGGTGGTCATTGGCATCTCCAGGTGGGTGACATGAGCTCCTTGACCCAGGGCAGAGCTGGGCGCCGCCTGGCCACGTCCAGGAAGCCCAGTGAATGGCTGGCTGGAATTTGATGTGAAGTTCTGGCTGGTTTCGAGTGTTATCTAAGAATATCTACAGTAATATATAAAGATAATATACATATATATATATATATAATACACACATATATATATAATATAATATATATATAATATATATATATATATATAATATATATAATATATATATATAATATATATAATATATATATATATAATATATATATAATATATAATATATATAATATATATATAATATATATATAATATATACATATATTTGGACAGATCTATCGATATAAAATGATATAATTACATGTATATATTAGAAAGCAATGATATATATATATATATAGTGTAAATCAATAATATATTCTAAGATTCTAGAACCAACATCTGATCTGAAGCAAGATGTGTACGGTTGGATTCTTACTCAAGATCGGATCTGATTGTTATTCCAAATATCAAGTGCTGAAGCAATAACCCTGGGACAAGACGACTTAGGAGACTATAATAGCAAGACCCAACTCGGTCCTCCATAATCCTGTCATGTAGGGTATATGCAAATTTGATATAGTTTGGGGATGTTTGGGGCAAATATTGGTGAAAGTATGGAGAGTGGTGTGTACGGTAAATAATTAATATAGTTTTGACGATAGAATACTACCTAGTCGACCTAGTGTACTTTTTCTCATGCATAGATATCTACGTTACCTTCACATGACACCGGATGTCACTGGGATGTCACTGGGATGAGCCCCGACACAACGAGGTTGTGTGTTCAGCACAACGACAAGTTCCTGCAGCGGCAAGACTACTGGCGAGACACCGCGCCTGCAGCCATCGACAGGACCGCTTAAAGTGGTGTTTCCGGTGTGGCCACTGGAACACAAACGTAGTTAAAACATCACGAAAGGTAGCTCCAGTGGTGCTACCTTGAGTTTTGCTTTACGAAGTAAAGGGGAGGGTGGCCAGCCCAGTTACCTGATTATTCAGGAGGTTGCTGTTCATTTTAGATTTCCCCCCAACCTCCCCCCTCCACCCCGTCACAAACCCTAAAATCAAACTCATTACACTGTAATTTACAATGGGTTTTGTGACTCTTGCATGGAAAAATCACTTCTTGCAACATGCCTAAAACTGTGCAAATACCCGTGTTTTTTCTCGGTGCTGTTCAAAAACACGGTAAATACCGCGGTTTTTGCTACCAGAAGCAAAACACATGGTAAATACCGTGGTTTTAGGCTTCCGAGGCGCACGAAACATTGGTATTTACGGTGTCTTTTGCTCCGAGGGTTTCAAAAAAACGCGGAAACACAACCTATTATTTGACGATTTTCGGCCACTACGAGACTGAGAAAAAAGCTGCTGGGGTAACAACAACAACAACAACAGTAACAGTACCGTGGTTTTTGACCTGTGATGCGCCAAAAACATGGACAATTGCTGTGTTTTTTGTCCCGAAGGCTTTTTAAAAATAGGCTTAACACAGTCAAAATGACGCCTTGTGGGACCCTGCGCGCATCACCGCCATCACCAACAACGTAACGACAGCAAACATTTGAGTTTGGATTCTTTTGTTTTATTGTTCTTTTGCGATTTTGCTGTGGTGACGCATTTCGCATTGATACGCTTCTACACACAGACGACGTTATTTTGTTTCATTGTTTTTTGCGATGTTGCTGTGGTGACGCATTTCGCACCGATACGCTTCTATAAACAGACGACGTTACGCACAGAAACCTTTACACAGAGCAGCTTTTATGCGCAGATACTCTTACACAGAGAGAATTGTGCACAGATAAACTTTTACACGCAGACGCCTTTATACACAGAGTTTTTTACGCAAAGAAGTTTCTACACACAGAAGTTTTTGCACACCGATGCTTTGCACAAAGATGCTTTTGCACGCATAAATAAAGGCACACAGGCACTTTTACACACAGAACCTTTTACACAGAGAAACCTTTGCACAGAACAGCTTTTACACACAGAAACTTTTACACAGGAAAGCTTTGACACCGAAAAACTTGCCCACACAGACTGCACAGAGAAGTTTTTACACACCGAAACTTTTACACGCAGAAACTTTACCTAGAGCAACTTTTACACAGAAACTTTTCCGCACAGAAACCTTTACGCACAGAAGTCTTTATGCACAGCAATTTTTACACAGACGCTTTTACACCCAGATTCATTTACACCCAAAAACTTTTACACATAGAAATTTGATGAAATTTGTGTATAGTATACAGCACGCTTTTACACACTGCCAGCTTTTACACCCTCAGAGGCTTTGCTTCCCCTTCTTGATCACCAAGCTTTCGGGGAGTTCCCAGCCACGATTTGATTCACCACCAAAAAAATGCTGATTTTTTTCCTCCACATTCGAATGAGTGAAACATCCTGAAACATGGTGTTCCCATTGATATACCGAATTGAATTAGCAAATTTCAAAGTGATTTGCTGAATAAATTACTATTCCTTTCTCATTCATTCTGTTGAAATCTCAAAGTTGCCACATTTTCTTTCCAGGATTATGTGCTGCATGTGGTTGAGATCTCATGCACATAAGCCTTGACTGTAAACCATCCCGCAGCTGGGGTTGAATCGTTCTGCCAGAATTTAGGTGCATTGATATCAAGCATTGACACTAATATATAACAAAATATAATACCACAAGTGGTATTAGGATATATGAGGTCAATATCATTGATGGCCTATGATATGTATTTATATAATTTTATATATAGTTATTTAAAGTTATTTATATGTCAAGAGACAATTATATATATGTGAGGTACAATATGTTTCTACATCATCTCTATAATTGATGATCAATCTCCAGTAGTGTGATACATCTCCGCCTTGCCAGGACAGTGAACTTCCTGCTGAAGGGCGTGGTTATTGCAGACACTTTGGAGGAGGCCTTTTTGATCGGCGCCGAGTGGATCACTTCATCAGTTGGGAAAGCAGTTCAAATTATGGTACCTTCTGCTTATGACTAACATAGCCATGGAAAGATCCACCTTTTTATAGCTAGGTAAACCATCTATTTCTCTGGGCCATCTATACCATGGCTATGTTAGTCTTAACCAGATGGTACCTGTTCCATCCTGTTCCAACTGATTGCTGGATGGATGACTTTTTTTTTGACGAGTTCATCTTTTTGGCGAATCGGATGGGGAGAGATTGACCCACTGCGGGAGTGTGAAAACTTTTGGAGAACATGCTGCTGCGAAGCAGTGTTATTGACACACTGTATCATTGGCGCATTATGGCGCATTTTACCATCTGGTTATTTAACATAGCCATGGAAAATGACCCATTTTATAGATGATGTTCCCACTAACCTCCATTTATAATGGATTTTCCATGGCTATGTTAAATAACCAGATGGTATTTTGCAAAAAGCCGCTGGTAGTCTAAGCTGGCTCGGACATGTCAGAGGATTCACTGACCTACCACGGGGATGAGTCCATCCCCAGTACATCCGATGTCCCCATCATATCCCGTTGGTAAAATCCATGGAATCCATGGATTTTCTGTAACCCAGTGAATTCATCATGTTAATGGTACTGTATTTCTTTTCACGGCATCATTTTCACCTACAATTCCCATAAGCGAATCTTCAGTTTTGTACCAAAAGTGCCGAGGAGTGAGCACGGGAATGGAGTGGGGTTCCCTAAAGAACCGGGATAGAGCCACCATCATCAGAGTATTCACAAATGAGACTGACAACAACTGGGATGCAGCCAATGATGCACCATCTGCAACCCTATCAAACATCAGGTATCAACAAACCAAGCACACACATTTCCAGCCTGCCGGGTGAATCAGGCCAAGCAAACCTCCTACGTGGATGCCAAAAAAATGAGCTTGTTGCAACTAGACTCTTCAAGGTCAGATGGGTGTGGGTCAAAATTCACTGAAAGTAACGCACCGATTCAATGCAGGTACATTAGAGGAAAATATACACATATAGACAGCATATCCTAGCAAGCTTGAAGATATTGCCGCGCGTCGTAATTGAAACAAACAAGAAGACCACTGGAGCTACAACCAAGAAACATGGCATTGCATCGTAGTTACAATTCACCTCCAAATTTCTCAAGTTATTGCGAGAGATGGGGCCCTGGGTCGAAGTTCATGGTGACCTTAAACTTTCCTCTGTGTTCCATTGCCAGTGGTGGTTGAATCCCGAGGATGTTCCAGATGTTCCAGGAACTCACCAGCCCCGATGATCAAGGATGGTAAGATCAGCGGCCAAAAACAGCACAGCAACAGAGTAAACATCACATCACCAACATTCGAAAAACTGGATAAAAACTTGTAATTATATCTCTCTAATTTATATATCTCAAGTCTCTAAGGGAGTATTGGTTGCTAATTCATATACGCATTCCGTATTTGTTGGTGTAGTGCTAATTTATACAGGTATATATAATGTCAACCCTGGATTCATAAACCCCGAACGGCTGTTTAATTGTGTGTGTACAGTTCCATTTAAGTATCAGATGATCTCTATTTGTGGAGTATCCCCCCTAATGAATAAACCCATGGTTTATCAATGTTTATCATAAATCAGCTACAAATCCCATACAAATCCCAATTTTTCCCATGAAATCCTTTCCAGCCCTGAGGCCACGTGTGGTGACCTTGGAGGGCGAGGTGATTGCACCCAATGGCAACATGAGTTGGAAGCCCTGGTGATTGGGGATGTTTCTTACGGTGAGTCAAATCGTGGTGAATGGGATTGAATGGGTGATTGAATGGGACTTATATAATGGTTGTAATATTAGCAGATCATATATGATTTATACTGGTTAGTTATAAGTTTTATATAGTTTTATAATAGTGATATTGCTAGTGATCATGGTGATGCTCATAATGGTGAGCTGGTTCAACACATGGTTAGAATGGTTATTTAGCCATCAAACATGGATATTTAGCCGACAAAACTGGTGGTATGATGAGCACATGATGGGATATCATGATGCTTCAATGATGGACACATGAGCATTTGACTTCAGATGACTTCAGCAGAAATGCGGAATATATTATCTTATGTTATCAAATGAAATAAAGCCACCAAGTCTTTCCGCCATCTCAATATCCGTTTTTTTCCTGAAGATAGTATTTAAGTAGTTTGTCAGATATATCCCTTGCTAGATGTATGTATGTGCATCTATGTATAGCATCTACACATGCACATATCTTATATAGCATAGACAGATCTCCCAGTTCTGTTGAGGATTCTCAGGGAAATTGTTGTGTAGAGTACATCCCCAAGGTTTCCAAAGTTGCTTGGTAGATCTTGGTAGTGTATACTGTATTTGCTTCCTACGTCGCACATTTTGCTGTTACTGGTTTCTCACATCCCCAAATTATCCAACTTTGTATTCATTCTTCGCTCCCAAGCAAACTTACATAGATGTGGACCATCGTCTGGTTTCCCACTGGAAAATAATTTTCGACTGATGTATTTTCAATATCATTTTCCTTAACTGCTGAAACATGGACTTGTACTTGTAATTGTCTATAGTCATAGACATTACTTGTATAGTTCTTGGATTGTCCAATATTTTTCCATAAATTCCCATGAATTTCCCATCATGTTTTCCATGGAATTTCCCATCATGTTCCCATGAAATTCCATAGTTTTACCACTTTTACCATGGAAAATGATGGGAATCTCATGGGAAATGATGGGAATTTCCATATGTTTACCATGGAATTTTCATCGTTTTTCCAGGATTGGACCCATCTCCCTGCTGAGGTGTCAAGAGCCTGGCGGCCGGCCGCGTGGAGTTTGGCGGGGCCGAACAGCTCCAGGAGATGCGAAACAAGGCGCGAAGACGGTGCACCGCGATGGACCGGGGAATCCATGGATGAAAATAGTGGATGAAAAGAGTGATTTATAGTGATTTATAGTGATTTATAGTGATTTATAGTATGTTATAGTGAGTTATAGTGATTTATAGTGATGAATAGTGATGAATAGTGGTTAATAGATGTTAATAGATGTTAAGAGTTACAGTAATAGTGGTTAATGGTGGTTATATAATGTTATATATATATATCTATGTAATAGAAAATTGTGATGATTACTGGATGATTGGATGAATTGAACAACTTATAATGGGATGACTCTTATGATCAGTGCATGGTTATTAGTGGGTATAATGGATGAATGGATGATGGATGATTAATGGACGATGATTGGATTGAGTTCTAATTAAGTTCTTGTGAACTGTTAATTCAATAATCATAATGGATGATGGACTAATCATCATTGAATTTTGGACCATGAATGATAAATGGATGATTATTGTCAACAATGGATGATGAATGGTTTCACTAATGATTATATAACTATTGATTATTAGCGGATATTAGCGGGTTAAATGCGATTAAGTAGTGGGATCAATGAATAATCACTACTTTTGCATGAATCATATTCGATCACGACTGATTATCCATTAATCATCCATTAATCCTTGATGATTGGTGGATAATTAGTGAATAATAGATGGATAATCAAATATGATAAATAATCATTGATGATTGATGATTGGATAACTAGTAAAGAACCACCAATGATCCACCGCTCATACGTATGAATGATATGGAGAACCAATGAATAGGGTTGATACTCAATTGATGAATAGATGGAGAATCAATTTATAGTAAGGTGGTCGGTCATGAGTCATCCTCTTGATCGGCATTGGATATCATGCCTCTTGGTGGAACTACTCCTGAACGGACCCCGTAAGCCAACTCCGGTTGGCAAATGTCCACTTACATACTGTAACTCCCTGAACTCACGAAGGAAGACACCCTTCCGGACAATTATCCTGGTTGGAAAGTCATCCCCCACAGGGTTGCTTCAACCCACTAAAAGTGAATGATAGCCACAAGGGAGGGAAATTGGGTGATTTTACGTCTTTACCTACTCATTTACTTTCCTTGTATTGGTAGTTAAATCTCCAAATTTCATAGTGAAGTTAAATCTCAGTTGGATCCAATTTCTTACTGCTCAGTATGATATATATATATATATACATCCCGATTTCTTTTCATGGCATTTCATGGTGAATTTCCACGTCCTCCACCGAGCCAGGAGAAGAAGCTGCAGCAAGTGACCCGTGATTTGACCACCCTGGAGGAAGACATCGAACGGAAGCTGCAGAAGGCGGAAGACGCCATCCGTTTTGGATTTAATACCTATATGGTACTGTATATATATATATAATAGAAATATATATATATATAATAGAAATATATATATATATGTCTATATACATATGGTATATATACATAGATATAATATACATGGTATATATGGTACAGTATATAACCCACTAAAACTGGATTTGGCCAAAACAAAGTCCAATAATGTTGGTTCAACAAAGGACAAACTGGGATTTTGACCAACCCCCCAGTTAAACAACAGGGACTAGAATCTAGAAACATGTCGATTGTCAACCAGCAAATATGGGGCATCAACCAACGCATATTGGGACTTCGACCTGCTAACATTGAGAATGACCTGCCAGTATGGGTATGGGTCCCTGACCCACAGAGTTTGGGTATGTTCTCCAATATTTTGAACACCAATTTTGACCCATATCCCTACATATGTAGTCTATGTACGTCTATGTGGAGGCGTCATTCATCCAGATAGGATGACATTGCCCAGCCATTGAAACTCGTAGCAGTTCCTCGATTGAAACACAGCTGGGATCTGGGACCTGAAGACCGACAACTTTTACGTTCGCAAATGCAGGCAGCTCACCAAATGTGAGTCCTCAATGTTTGGATTTTTTCCCCATTAAATTCATTAAATGGGCTAGTTCACAAAAAGTTGCCAACCAACTACCAACTATCTCCATTTATCCTAGGTGATCTCCAGAAGCGGGCTCGACATTCCTTGAAGCGTTTGTTGGTTGATAGGGATTCCATGGAATTTCCAGATCAACCGATAACAATGTGGTAAACCCTGGCTGAAACCTAGCATTTTGGATCCATTTGGATAATTTGAGGATGGTTTATGTATGTTTACCACCTATATTTATGTGATTCATGGCCATAATTTTGGATGGTTGATAATTGGGTTTATCACATCAATCCCCATCAACAGCAATAAACCAGTTTGTACAATACAAACCCAAACAATAACGTCAGCAATTATTTGTAGAGTCCCCATCCTTGCTGGATTTAACCTCTCTATTTTTTTTGGCTCCAGAACTTTTTTTACATCGCCATTCTCAATTGGCTCGCCCATACGTCACCATCATTTGTGAATTATACGTGATTAGATTTTTATAAAAATGTGGTAAACCCAATATTAAACCATCCCCAAGTCATCACCATAGAGGGGTGGTATAAATATCCCAAATGGTAGGTTTATGATTAGATTATCCAGATGATCCCTATTTTTTCAAGCTCATTCAAGTTGAATCCCCTTTTCCCAGTTAGAATTTCCCGTTTCTGTGGTTTGGGAATCATCAACATTCAAATTTCCCTATGATTTCCCTACTATTTTCCTACTATTTTCCCTATAATGTCCCATTCCCCCGTGGTTTTTCGTTTCTTCATGCAACGTTGGAACATTGTTCGTCCTTGCGCGTAAACGCCCAACGGAGGTGTCCGAGCTTAAGGCTGAGGCGCGGTTGAACGAAATTCACCATCAATACCCTCTGGTAATTTGTTACATAGCTATTGAAAATGGCTATTTATAGTGGATTTACCCATTAAAAATGGTGATTTTCCATAGTTATGTTGGTTTACCAGAGGGTAGTCAACAGAATTGGGGATACATGCTATATATTATATGATAAGCTATATATTATGCTATATATCGCTATATATTATGCTATGATATAGTCTTCAATATGATATGATATATGATATACAAACCAAGAATAGTAGGGATCTTGATTTAACCAATACATAATGATAAAGAATAGAGAATGGATAGTGGTATTTTTCGTGGGATTCAATTCAGAGATTTGACCACCATATGGGGATATTTTCATGGATCTCATGAGTCATTATGATGTTGATATATTTCATGGGATACTCTAACATTTCATACCAACTTCTGGTGTTTTTTTTGAGGGAGCGGTTCGGAGCTACACGGGATCTCGTTCATCATTAGGTGGACTTAAATTAAGCATACCATGTCTTGACCATTGCTCATATTGAAAAGAAAACATATATGATACTATTGATGTTACTGCTGATCCTAGTATCATAATGGATTATCCTTGCATTTTCAAATATGATACTAGTGATGATACTAGTTACTGGATGCTCATCCTTGCTTTGGAAAATCCGCAGAAAATCATGTTGACTCATCCTGGTGTCGCGACTTACATGCACCTTTTGAATCGTCAAAATATTGGGGATAGCCAGAGCAAGTGGGGATATATATACATATATATCCACACGGTACTGATGGGTTCGATTTTCATGCTCATGACCGGACAGATTTCGACCTTTTTTTCTTACTAAATCCATTCTAGGCCTAATGAGACCCCAGTGTTTTGATGTCTGTGCCCTCTGGGTACTATCTGATAATCTAGCATATCTATACTGGTATGGAAAATAACGGTCTATCAATCATCATCAATCATCTATATAATCTATATATAAATGGGCCAGTTTCCATCGCTAGGTTAGACTACCAGAGGGTATCATTCCTTACGTCGGCATTTCAGAAGAACTGATCCCGCCCTGCCACCGACACGGTCAAAAGACACACAGCAATGGCAGCATTGGACCGTGCAGAGAATGGTCAGGCGCGAGGTTTTTAGGGTCCAAGACAAAAGCGAAGGGATTGCAAATTAGATGAACTTGGGAAGTGTAAGTGGGTTTGTACAGTTGACAGTTGTACAGTTGTACCTGATAGAATTGAGACTACTTGGATTTGCTGTGATTGTCTCTACACCATTTCACAAATCTATCTCTTGTTTTGCGGCAAGTACAAGACTACGGGACAGTACGGTATGGTTGAAGATGTTGCACTTCCATCCCAATTCGCCACCATTTTGGAGAGGCAAATCATAAACCTGTTTCGCGGTGCTCACAAGTCGGTAGTAAATGTAAGCATAATATATATATATATATATAAATATTAATACATCCTGATTTTGGCTGGCAAATGTCCCCATCAGATACCAAATTAATTATACGCTCTTTTTTTGGGTGAGTCGCTTAACCTCAGAGTGGGACTGATCGTTCCAGTTTTGTTTTTTGGTCAGTGGCTCCCATGAAACACAATGAACGCAATGATTTTGATGAAGCTCCCCCGTTGTGTTTTGGTCATTTTTTTGCATGCCGTGCTAATATTTGGTGGCTGCCACATGATTGGTTGCATCCACGTGGTTGGAGGAATCCCAATGTTTTGGCAGAATCGCAGTTTTGCTGATGAAAAATAGGTTTTTCAATTGATTCAAATGAGTTACAGCATATTTCACCACCACCATTTTCCAAGTAACACCTAAAATCTTATTGGTGAATTTCGGAGTTTGGGGTTAGTCTAGTAAAATGCCATGTGTGTTCTTTCTCTTCTACATGTTTGCTGGATATCCCTTGTTGTTGTCTTGGTGAGCGTTCCATTCTTTAGTGGCGAAATCTTGCACCATCGCCATATTTTGGCCTCAACAAGTCCATCAAAAAATCCCAATGTTTTTGGCTCTTAAAGTCAATTCATTATTTTTCCCTACTTTTCCTAGGGACTTGACCAACAATGAGGAATTTGAGATACTTTTCCATACTTTTTCCCTACTTTTTCCCTACTTTTTCCATATTTTTCCATGTTTTTCCATATTTTTCCATGTTTTTCCATATTTTTCCCTACTTTTTCCATATTTTCCTAGGGCGATCCAGCCATCCAGCCCCAATTCCCCGTTCTTCGGGCGGTTGCCAGGCCATGCCAGTGGTGCAGGGCATCCCCGTGCAGCCTGCGCCAGGTGTCATCGGCCTCCAGATAGACCCAGCAGCTTGGCAGACAACAGCAGCCACAACAGCAATATAGGTGTGTCTGAATATATACTGTATAATTATAATAATATATTGTTATATATAATTATATGATATATATATATATATTATATATACCAATATCAATATATATATATATATATCAATATATATATATATATATATGATGTCCATCCATGTCCATCCAGTTTCCCCATTCTATATCCATGACCTCACATTTCTGAAGAGCTAAACTATAGCAGTAGCAAGTGTCTGGATATGATGATCCGCCATTGAGGTGCCTGTCACGATGCTGGACCTTCCCATCCAGGCCTTCATGGCCATGGGCCATGGTGGGGTTCCATGTCAAATTTGGTGTATCAGTGTACACTCTGGTTATTTAACATAGCCATGGAAAATGGCCTATTTATAGATGGTTTACCTATTAAAAATGGTGATTTTCCATAGCTAGTTTACCAGAGGGTATCCCATTTTAGGGATATAAAATCATAAAACCAAATGGTAATACTTTGAGCATGCAGCAACTACATGGGCATAGAATGGGGATATGTTGGGGATATGTAATATTTGGGAGGTTTCTTGAAATTTGGATTTTGAGGAAACTGTCATTTGAGTTCGTCCAAAAAAGGGGAAACTTGTAGTAAGTGGGGGGAGATGATACATTTCTGGATGTTTGGGTATCTTATTTTCAGACAAACCCCTTTCTGAAGAATATCACGCACAGCTAAGCATCCAGTGGCGTAGCTGACATAGGCCATGCTTGGGGGGCGGGGAAGTGTGACAGCTTGAACGCATTGGCGAGCAATGTGACTTAACATATTTGGAAATTCTGCAATTTCCCGAATATGAAATACCTATAGCTCAATAATGCTCAATACACAGAAATTATCATATTCCACAGACCTGATACTGTATGACATAGATGTGAATGAAACTCCTGGAACCTCTCAAGAAGATGCTTATCAACGATTCGCCTTAGAAGTCAGTTTTGTTAATGCTTGATAGGGCTGAAGGTGTAAATTATGTTGCAGTACGATGTATATAACCACAATATACCACAATAATTGCACCCTTTATTGCAGGAAATTAATTTGTATGGCTCAAGTCCGACCGTGCCCAATATGGGATGCTATCCTATCATTGTTAGTTTGACCCATACCCTCTTTTTTCTTTGGTCTGGCAAGTGTGAGAGCATGTTTGATGAAACGATGGTATCGGAGAGATATTTCTGTTGCCAGGGAATACCAATGCCAGTTTTTTTTTTTAAACCTATGTTATTGGTATTGATATTCCCTGGCATTGGTATTCCAAGATGGGGTGCATTGGTATTCGAGCCAATTACCTATGTTCAAGGTATTTGTGCATGGCTCGAAGATGGGGTGCCAATGGATTCACAAGATTGGTCATATTCACTATTTTTCGCTGATTGGAGGTCGACACCTCTTTGTTGGGATTTGTTATATTGCAAATTGCAATTGGTCAGTACCCCCCCAATCTAATCCACTGTTGAAGTCACACCTGTTTGTTGGTTCTAGGTCACTTGTATGCTTCAATTATTTGGTTGTATATGGTCGTATCCTCAAGACGTGTGGTCCTTATCCCATTTCGCGGACTAGGCCACAACTCATATTTTTATTGGTGAAACATCCTATTTCTGTTGATCAATTACACCTTGCAGGTTGAATAGACAAATTGGTGTTGTTTAAATCCGAATTTTTGTGTTCGTAAAGCTACCAAATTTGTTGGTTAAATCTCCATGTTTGTTGGTCAAATTCCCATATTTTTGTTGACCGAAAAATGGTGCCCCTGTCGATGCAAAACGCCCCGCCCCACGTAGGTGGTCTTGAGCTATCGCACAGCAGTGACCTGCTTCGCAGTGCTGGAGATCGGAGTTCTTGCAAAGTTCATGGGAGATTCATGATGATGGCTAGTATTTGGGGAATCATGCCAAACATATATAACTACAGTAAGTTAATCAGCTCACAAAAGTTTAGCTAGTCTTTGGGGAATCATAACTTCTTGGTTAGATCCCAGCCCCTGCTGATGAAATTCACCTTTTTATCGCTTTAATCCAGAATTGGTTGAAGGGATCATTTACAGGACGCCCCAATATTTGGGGTAAAATCCTGCAGCTTTGTAGGTTTTCCCAGCAAAATCAAACCACTCCCATAAATCTCCCAGATCTCCCCATAGATATCCCAGATGTTTCCCATAGATATCGCCCGTGGTTGGCTGCGTCTTCCCCATGCCCATGGCTTCGTTGCGGCACGGGGTAGGACATAGCCTTCACGGTGCTCAACGTGGTGGCGGCCTATGCCACGGGCTTGGTGTGGAATTGGTGCCTCGCTGGAACTCGGTGGAACTTGCTGCATGGGGATTCAACCAAAAATAGAGCCAGTGGCTCTTGATGAATCCAAAATATGGCTATGTGATCTATGTGGCTATGTATATTATATGAACCATATATATATAATATATACATATCATATCATATCATATCATACCATATCATATCAAATGGCTAGCCCAAAATGTTTGAGCAGCTGCCAAAAGCCCCACGAATTATAGAGCAAATTTGTGAAGCAAATTTATGAGGGGTTTAGTGGCCGCTCATTTGGGTTTATATATATCGACCCACCTGGCGGGGGGGGGGGGGGTTGACTCCCAGTGACTCGAGGATTAATGGGGGATTCACCAACATGTCTTTCGAAAAAAAAGGGACTATGTTGGGGAATATCATGGGATATGTAGATAAAACAATTTGAGATGTTTTTCACTTTTTGGAGAAAATTGCTTTTAACGGGAAAACTGGAACAGAAGACACAAAGAGGACAAAGGGAATATAACCAGAGGTAGGAGCAACTTTGATAGGATGAAAAACATGGATGTGGTGAAAACAAGTTCCTTATTTTCCCCTATTTTCCATTGTTTTCCCATGGTGCTTAATTCATGCACCTAGTTGGGGGAATCTACTATTTAGAAACATGTTAAAGAAATGGTATCATGATACCATGAGATTGGTTGGTTTATATAGCTTCCCACTTCATGGGTCTACTCGGGAATCAAACGCGGCTGGGAAATACCCAAATGATGGATTTTCCATTGCTACTGTGGATGGCTGCGAACTCCTGCACCACCTTGAATGGTTGAAACCCTATAAATAATGGGCTAAACGGCTAAACCATCTATCAACTGGTGCTGGATTTCTTCCATTCACAGTATTATGTTTGATTACCAGGGGTAATTCCACCTACGAAAAGTCGGTAGTGTAATCCCTGTTTCGTTTTATCTACTCATTGGTATCTGGGCATTGCTCAAATGAGCCATTAAACATACCAAAATGTTGGTTGATCAAACGTGTACGACTTGGGTCTGCAAGAAGGTGATGTTCATAGCCTGGAACAGGAAGATACAACTACTAGTGACTATACTGTTGAGTTATAGATATTATATAATGGTATAACTATACATTATATGTAATGGAATTGGCAATAGTATAACCATATATTATAGTTTAGTCAATGTTCGGTTGGATTTATACTGTTGATAAAACTATAGTTGGCTCTTTGTGGTTGATGTATGTTGATATAACTTGAGTTAGTAGATGTTATATAATAGAGTTTATAAACCTCTTGGTTGAAATCCCCTCTTCGATAGGTCGAACACCTCTCCTGTGGGGGTTTGAATCCCCAACGCTGGGTGATATATGCGATGACTTTTCCTGGTCAGAGTCGTCCATCCAAGGAAAGCGTCCCTTGTCGAATCCTAGTCTTTGTTGGATAATTATTGATTGGATATTTGATTGATATTATTTATTATTGTTTGATTGATAATCCTAGTCTTTGTTTGATATTTGATTGGATATAATGATTGATTGGATTGTTATTGTATAACCACAATTGGAATTGTGATCTCCCCCCCCATTGTGGTTATACAATTCTCCACCTGTTGGTGAAACCCTAGAATTTTCCTGATCCTAGTCTCTTGCTGGTTGATTCCCAATTTCAGTTATTTTAAATCTGTAAATCACCACTTTTGCGTGGTTGAGGTTAAATCACATTTCTTTGTTGGTCCTTCCGGAACCCTGTCGGCGCGCACGGGGGAGAGCGTAAAACTGCCTGTCAGGGCGCGTTTATCTTCATTTCGCTCACTGTGGGCAGTGTTTCGTGGTGCTGCGTTGAAGTTGTGCCCGTC
>Ga0126342_10008330_pt1 | contig 18571 bp, 15 predicted proteins | sample Cyp1metagenome_FD_92528 | JGI IMG/M metagenome (GOLD analysis project Ga0126342, IMG submission 92528) | Coral microbial communities from Lord Howe Island, Old Settlement Bay, Australia - Cyphastrea 1 metagenome | ecosystem: Host-associated > Invertebrates > Cnidaria > Coral ...
AAGAAATGGGACGAGGGCTGAAATCCGTTTTGAATGTAACGAGGCGAGGACTGAAGATTTAATCAGAGGGGAAAAGTAGATTTAAGACGAGGAAACCGTTTTGAATTTAAAGTAAATTTTGCATATATATATATATGTGTGTTGATTGGTTTTTAGCTGGATTTGAATGGGGTTTGAGCGGGAATTCATTGGATTTACACAGTAATTATTGGATTTACTGGGGACTTGATGAAGTGGGACTTAATGAGACTAACTGGGATTAATAGCCAACTATGCTTCGATCAGTTGACTGGATAGATTTATCTTGACAAATGATTTGGGGGCATGTATTATATTTGGGGGCAATCTTGAAATGACTAGACTGTATAGATCAAAGGAGAACACGATTGAAATCCTAAGTTTGGGCTTACACATCTGTCCACTTATAGCCATATAGATCTAGATGTTTAGCTAGCTGGATGGATTACAGCCACACAGATTCTAAATCCTGTTTGGGGCAGTTTATCAACAATCTACTTGTTGAACGACTGGTCAATGGGCGTTGTGCATTATTGTGAATGGCTTGGTTTAGTTGTTAATGAATGTTTATAGTTATTTTTGGCTGGATGACGACTATACTTTGCAGTCAGTTGATTTGATGGTTGCCATACAAGTGTAGATTTCCTATCGCAGGTTAAACCAACCAACTTGGGTATGTAGCATCATTCCACTATCATCTGTACATGTGCAGGACGCATCGATTTTGGTAGGAACAATTTGAATATGACTCGTGATACAACCATATACAACCCGGTCTATTCCTTGTATATATAATTACCCGAGTTATGAAGTCGGGTCGTTAACGACTCACTCACTACTCATTGGAATGCACCCTCAAGAACAGGGAACTGCATTTTCTTGGACGCTGGCTGAATTTGGTTGATAACAACGGATCAAACAACTGAAAAACCCGCTGAGACTGCCGATAATCAAAGAAGATGGTGGAAGCAACCAAAAAACCTGGATTTTTGGCTGACAGCAATACGGACTTCAAGAGCATGAGCTCAAATGAATCATTCAAAAAAATATGAATCTGGGACACATAGTGACGGAACTTTTCAAATATGGGAACATGTTGGAACGCCTTGATATCGGGAGAGCAGCACATGGGACGCCCTGAGGTACCTGGCCTTACAACAATTCGAAGGTCTCTTGCAGCAGTGCTCCAGGTCTTGTTTCGGTGTTCCTGTCGACCCAGTCCAGTTGCAACCTGGGGTTGTTAGAAAATATCGTAACCCCGAATCCATGAGTGATCGTCATTTTTCGTTGAAAAGGTGTGGTTATTGTTTTTTCTTGGCGTATCCCGATTTTGAGACAAGCCCACGTGGGCTTGTCTTAAGTACATGTTGCAAATCTGTTGGGGATGTTTTGAAGCTTGGAAGAGTGGCAGTCCACACCATTTCCTGAGACCCAAATATAATGTTTCTAGGCTGAACATGTGTCTATGCTGAACATGGTTTTCCCTAATCACAAAGACATCGATGACTAGCACGATTGAATTCACACGGCTTGCTTGCTGGATGGGTTGTCGCCAAAACCATACACCCAGTTGATTGTTTCTGGGTTTACCACGTTATCCAGCGAAAAAAGGGTTGATCAAAGAATTAGCGCACCAGTAAGGTCATCAAAGTTTCCTAGATGCGTGTCCCATCGTGCAAGAGTTGACTTTTTTGGGGTTGATACTTGGGGCTGCAGTTGGGCTTACTAATGGGTATAACTATGATGGTAGTAAGCCACATAGGTCATAAGTTGGGATACGGGACCCCTATAACTATGGTTAAGTATTTAGTGACAACTGTTGTAACTCGAACTGCACCCCCAGGTAACCCAGGTACCATCCCCCAAATCAAATTTACACCCTGCCATGAGTCAGAGGTTGGAAGACTACATCCCTCTCAAAGATAGTCATTATTCGGGTCTACGTTAGATTATGTTAGTTGGTATACATATTATATCTGAGAGCACTGACATATACAGATACATATGTATATGTATATACATACACATACATATATGCCACATAACTATGGCAACTATGGTTCCAGTTATGGTACATCTACCAGATACCAAATGTGTATGTATATATATAATGATATATATATATATACAAATATAGTGGTTCGGTATCTATGGTCGTATATCATTATGTATCAGTTTAACAATAACTATGTAACTGATTCAAAACTATATCATGTAAGACTGTAAGGGTTAGATAACTATATGCATGTAACTATATGTATGTAACTATAATATAGATTATTGTAGTATATCTACCATACCCAAGTGACTGACCTCTCTGGTTTTCAGGTCACAGTTGGATTTTGACCACCTTGGTGTGCTCAATCTATTTCGCAGCAGTGCCTGGACGCCGGATCAACTGGATGTGTCTTTATGAGTTTATATGAATTCTTTTTGTATGTACGTGTATATATATATATATGCAATTTAGGAGAACTCAAAGTATCCAAATTTCAGCAGGTCTTTTTGTACGAATGGTTGACCTAGTGAACATAGTATTGGCATAGTATTGGTGCACGTAGGAGTTTAACTCCAACATTGACGCCCAGGATATATATATATATATGTATACCCTCTGGTAAACTAACATAACTATGGAAAGTCACTATTTTCAATGGGAAAATCCACTATAAATGACCATTTTCAATAGCTATGTTAAATTACCAGAGGGTACATATATTTGAAACCATCATTTAATAGGAAAAATATCGGAAAATCCGCTATCAATGGAGGTTGTACAGAGACTAATGGGTTTAAATTACCAGAGGGTACCATCTACGTGACTTTGCAAGAGAAAGCTGAAAGGTCTGCTTAAGGTGTCAGCTAGCTGTTGGGAAGGGCTCTATATATATATATGGTCACATCACAACACGTCATGACGTATCTAGATGCATATATCCCAGATACTCCATTTATCGTACGTGCGTGTACCTACAATGTGGGTCATTCTTGGGTAAGATGTTGGGTATGAAATATTCCACAGGAAACCATGGTTTTATCAACTAAATATTCAGGCTTTGATATTTGCTTTTCCCTTCAGACCAATTCTGTCGGTTGGTGGTTTCAAATATGTGTTACTTTTCATCCGATAAATGGGATGGTGATCCACATTTGTCTCACCATATTTGGGGATTGCAACGACTGGCTAGAATTATGTATGTGCCTGGTAAGACGACTGGTTGCGTAGATTCATGTATTTTTTTAGTGTTCTTTCCATAAACGGAGGACTATTACAGTAACTCAGCCAAACAATGAGTTCTTGTAGGGTATTCATGATCGGCCTTGCGCAGGGTTTCCACATGATTCCAAAGAGTTCTTTTTCTTCCAACATGTTGTAGATGATACTTACCTTCTGGTAGCTATTGAACATGGCCATTTACAGTTGATTTGCCTCCAAAAATTGTGATTTTCCAGTTCGCTTTTTGTGTTAGTGTACCAGGGGATACTCACCACATCTTCCGGTCCAACTTTCCAACGCCATGGGTGGTGCTCTGCCTGCCTGCCAAAAAGGTGGTTCTTGTCTTTGTCAAAGCGCAGAAGTTTGCCGGCGGATGATGCGGGATGAGTGAATCAGTTCTTGGATGCCGCGGGACCCAGTGCATAGTGATCCCTTTTTGGGGCCTATTTCACCGGCGTCCCATGAGATGAATTCAATATTTTTCATGGCTGAGTGAAGCAGGGATCATGGCTGATAGTTGTTTTTACCATAATGTTTTACATATAAATGTGGCATCGTGATTTCTGAGATCAGATCCAAGATATCCAAGATATCCTATAGGAGCGATGATGGTGGACCTTTGGACCTTTGAAGACTCAGAAATGGATCTCAGAAACCAGCAAGCCGTATGAGATAAAAATAGATGCCATCTGGTTATTAAAATTAGCTATGGAAAATCCATTGTAAATGGAGGTTTATAGCTGGGAAAATCATCTGTAAATGGACCATTTTCCATAGCTATGTTAAATAACCAGAGGGTAAGAGATATACATGTTACATATATATATATATGTCATCCCCCAAAAAGAGATCATGAATTGGGTGATTTATCGCTATTTTAGGTAGGAGTTCACTGTTCTATATTGTTCTATCTATATTTGGGGATGATTATATCTACCAGGTGGTGCCCCCGAGATAGCCAAGTTGGTTTATAACTCCAATTTCACTATGCTTTATATAGGTGATATATCGAACTAGTTTTTATGGGGTGAATCTAAACCAATAAACATAGCCTTTTTTTTTTCGGGCACCACCTTGTATACATATGATATTCAAAAATTGTACGAATTCACCACTTCAGTCAGACTGGGACGCACCTCCAATGATTTCTGGCTGAGCCCTCCTTCGTACATCGCTACGAACATATAGGGCGCCCCGGGAGGAGCGCTGAATCAATCGGAGCGTACACCACCGATTGTTTCAATGGATTGGTTTTGTTGGGAAAGTACCTGAGACCCGGAAAGCGTAGCATCGTGATTTTCTTCACCATGAAATACACTCTGGTAAATTAACAGGACGAGCCTGAAAATCGCCTAGTTTTAATTCAAACTCATCTTCCAACCCCGAAAATAGCCAGGGATTGCTATGTTAGATTACCCTCTAGGCATCCAAAGGCTGGAATCCCTCACGAAGTTGTGATTTGGAAGAGGATTTTCAGATGGGAACCCGAGACGGCCATTTTGGGTTTCAGCCGTATTCCCAGAAGGCGACTACAAATGGTCCACTGCGGCCAGAGAGACAACACGTCTCTAGCAGAGAACAAAAAAAATCCGCGCGGATTCGTGCGGGCTCAAAGTGGTAATTTTCCAACGGGTTCCCTTGGATTTGGAAACTGAAGGTATAGTTGATTTGTTATTTATGATTTGCTGGTTGGTGGTTTGGAACATTTTTTATTTTTCCATATATTGGGAATAATAGCCCCATTTGACTAATATTTTTCAGAGGGGGTGAAACCACCAACCAGTTTGTATATTGGACGCTTCGTTACTGACGTTACTTTTTTTGAACGCTGAATTCAACCCAGATGGTGGTGTGAGAATGTGTGATACTTGTATTCAAGACGAGTATACACAACATAAGTTCCATTTGTTTTACCTCTTACCGTGAAAGGTGATTCTGCGTAACTGGTCCTGTGTATTCTTATTCTTCAAACAGGCTACAAGCACTTGAAATCGGGAATACATACCGTGCAGGGCTATATGGTCCTAAACTGATGCGCCCTCCGCTTGTTGCGTTGGTAAACGACCACGGTGATGTGATGTTTCATGTTTGAGCGGGAGGTTTCACTCCACGGATGCAACAAGAGTTCATCATATTTCATCTGGTATTTCCCTTGATTACCTGGTATTTACCTGACATTTCATCGGGATTAATGATTTGTCATCCCATCCCCCTAATATTAAACAACCCCATTCTATGGTTTCAATGTAGAAATTCCCCACCAAAGCATGGTTTCGTCTGGGGGTGTTTTTCAGGGCTTAGGGGGAAGAGATTTCCCGATCGGCGCGAAAAAAAACCCAGGAGCTCGAAGAAGAAGAGCGTCGTCCAAGGCCGTGAGGCGCCGTGGCCAAGCCGAAGACAAGCGACAGCATCGGTGAGCTGTTTCTATTGGAATCCAATAAACATCCAACTTTCTGGGATTCTATGAGCATTGGTTGTGAGGATTCATTATCGGTAATCGGATTCTTCATTTCATTTTTGGATAGGAATCCAGTTAGAGATGTGATATACAGCTGAACCAATTAGTATAAACCAATCCCATAGGATCCATGTATGCTATATATGGTAACATTTACCATCAATATACCCCAAATGTTAGCATATATACCATACATGGATCCTATGGGAATGTATAAACCAACTGTAGAAAAACCCCGTTACGTTAATCCACATGATTTTCCCAAGGATAGGATGATCCAAAGATATTTTACAACTTTTGGTTTCTGTCAGGGGATGATTGAATACCCATGACGGATCCATGGTGCTGGGATTTTAATGCTAACATGACTGGGGTATATCGATGGTATCCATGTTACCATATATACCAGCAATATACCCCAGTCATGGTATCTCCTATGGTATATTGATGGTACCCATGGTATATATTCCATACATAATTCATATCCCATGACGGATCCATGTGGATTTGACGGGATGAATTGTTGTCGATTTCTGTCGTCAGCGATAACGTTGCTGGCCATACTAACTGGTTAACGTTGGCGTTTATGAGGAATATCCAATTATTGTAATATTTAGTAATGGTTTATCCATTGGCGTAATTGAATATTGGCCATTACATTTATTGGTTTATATTTATCCAATGTTTATTACATTATATATAGTAATTTATAAATGTATACACCAATATTCAATAATCATTATAAACAATTATTATACATTTGTGTTTATACTATAGTATAATCAATGGTGTTTATAAACACGGAAAACTGATGGGCCTCACCTTGTGTGGTTCCATAAACCCCAACGTTCAACAATTAAACCCTTGGCTTATCATGGTGGCTTAAGGAAGTGTATAAACCAACAAACACAACTGCAATTCCCGACCTATAGAAGTTATGGTGGGTTATGTATCGATAGTAGGCTCTGGCATCCCTCCCATTCATAGGGGTCAGTCGGGGTCAATATACCCGTCATAGGGAATCTCGAATGGTGGGATGACCAGCGGGGGGCCATGCCATTTTTGCAATGTCTTGACCATGGCACATATGATGATATGAAGAGGATGATTATGACTATCATTGTGACTAATTATGTTTTAATATGATGTGATATATGATGTATAAACATATATATATACACGCAATGACATACATATGTATATATATATATACACATAATAATGGGCTTATCCAGTAATGATTGCACCCAGACTTGGCAATTTCAACAGGACACACATGATGGTTAGCCATGTTGGAATGCGGGGTATCGCATTCATAGACAATGCTGAAAGATATAATAAATCTAAATCTAAATCTGAATATAGTATGAATTTAGATATGAATATAAGTATGAATACATATAATATAAAATACATATGTACACAATGTTACGTGTGTGATAGTGATGGTCATCCAAACAATTCCTACCATCCTCTATACGTTTCCTGGAATTCAGTCAAATTTGTTCCGTATTCCATGGGAGTGCCGGATGGGTACCTACCCAAACCGATCAGAAAAGGGAATTCAAGCATCAACCATGGAGATTTAGCTGGAATGGAGATGAGTTGTGAAGCGGATGATAGAGCTGTATTCATTGTGAATGTTTTCCTCAACGCTTCTGGTGATATTTTCAATGAACTTGGGCTACCCGCTTGTAATTTTTCACATAGCCATTGAATATCACCTGGTTTGAGCAGGTAGATCATATATATATATATAAATATATATATGGGCCATGTTTCGCTATATAGCAAATTACCAGAGGGTATTTTGAGCACCTAAAAACTTTGAGCTTCATTCGTCGGCCACACCGGCATCACCGGCCACAAGCGCCATGGCAGTCCGTTCGACTCTTCGGGGGGTTATGCTCAGATGCGTGCTTTAAGATGGAGGAAATTCAAACGACGTGATGTCGATAGATGTTCAATTGTCTAAAGTTGTATGGAAGAGGTTTCATGATGTCTTTGCTGATAGAAAAATAATGTTAACCCAGGATTATTAAACCTGCAGTTTACTTGTGAGGGCATGACAGGAAGTACCATCTCTTCATAGTAGCTTAGACAACTGTTTTTGGGTATTCCCCGCAATTATATAATCAACATAGTTTATCAATCTGGCGTTTACATTACAAACTCTGCTGCTCCTGCCAACTTTTCTTGGTAATTCAACATAACTATGGATTTATTTTTGTGTCTTAACTTAACTTGTAAATCATCTGTAATTTGGCCATTGTCCATAGAGATATGAAATTGCTCGTGGGTAAATCCATCCTGCTTAGGTGATTTGGTGACCTTACTCTTTCAGTTTATGATCCATCACCCTCCGCAGTCATCGCGTGAGTCCGTTTCTCTTTTCACGTGCAAACTGCCGAAGGAAGGATGGCACGCTCATGTGTTCCCTTTAGATATATTACATACATATAATTTGCACAGCAAAGCCTGAAATAGTCATGGGTCAAAATTGTTGCTTTGCCCTGAAAATGGCTGAGATGCTAAAATGGTGGGTCCTTTGGATCAACCTGGTCAAACCAATAGCAATTCCCATCAAGTCAGTTTGGGCATCACCACTGACGTGAGGATCCCTACTTGATGCTTTCCAAGGGGTTGTGGGCTGGGCCGGTACTTGTTTTGGACATGTGTTTGTAGACTCCAAGACTTCAGTTCTTTTGTTGGCGGCTTTGAGCAAAGTGCCAAGTTTCCTTGATGATTTTTATATACTTTCTTCATCAGGGTTGCTCAATCCCATTTTTGGGTTGAAAAAAATAGCACAAAATTTTGTGGGAGTCTGGGGTGTTGGAAGCAACCCTGTTCATTCTTCCATTTGAAATAGCGAAGCTTGAAGTCGAATGCAAAAAGGATCTCACATTTCTTCGGATTTGCTGCTCTGTACCCTGCAAAATTCACTGAAGAGTCAGGTAGGTTCCCCTTTTGTGCTCCCTGGTGCCCAATGATCCCTGGTGATGAGTCTGGTGACGTTTTTTTTTGTTTGGCCATGGTGAAACTTCACCACCCTGGTACATAGATTCCATTCTATACCCATAACGGATCCATGGTGCTGGTATATTAATGCTAACATGACTGGGGTATATTGATGGTAAATGTTACCATATATAGCATACATGGATCCTATGGGATATAGTTGAAACGGTATTGTTGGCATTTTTCAAACGTCAAACTTTGAAGAGTACATAAGACGCTTTCCAATCACTAAGACCTTATCCTTCGAGGTTGTTACTCCCTAGCCCCCATTGGTGGCTTGTTGAACATCGTGGCAGGTGAGGGATGGTAGGGTTGGAATGGAAGAACCAGCGAAACATACGATGGAAATTAGCTAAGTTGCTTTATAGCTAGATCAACTATGGTTTAGGAGATATATAGAATCTAGATTGGTGAACATAAATAGGGTCAACATAGTTAATCTAGCATAGAATATAAATAATTGTTGGTATGTAGCTAGGTGACCACGATGGGTCAACATAAACCATCATCACACATTTCATGTTTTGGAGGCAGCATCATGCAGGAAACCATCCACTTCATGCGGCTGCAAGTGAACCAATCAGCATTTGTTGTATTCATTTTGAACTTGTTTTCATAGCTCGACTGAAACACCAAAAGCCTACAGTTGGTTGGTTAGCGTTTGACAAGCAAACCTGGCAAGCTCTTATTTTTCTTTTGCGTGGTGTGAGATCGCCCATCGACGGAACTTGTTGACTGATTTTGAAGCAATGATTGCCAAGGTATCCAAATCATTTTGCAGACAACCAGCTTCATCAAAATTGCATCACTGGTCAGATTGCTTCACTTCTATGATACAAAACAGTAAATGGCTCCGAACGCTGTAACCCTTAGAGTGGTAGTGGGCTATAAACCTGGAGGCTTTACCAGTTTATGGCTGTTTCGATCCTGTTTGCTGACGAAGATGAGAATCCCAGACGGCGAAATCTTGTAGATTTCATGTCAGGTCCCATCAAGATCATCAAGAGTGACAACTATTCTGTAGGAAATCCAAAAGCCCAATTTTAGTAAAAAAAAATTGAAAACATGATCGTATACTGAAAGCCATCCAATAGCTGTAAAGTGAGCAATCGTGAAAAGAGATGTTAAAATAAAAGCCAATCAACTCCATCAAGACTCAAGAAGAGCCAAACAGCAGCCAAACAACCCAAACAACACAACACAGTACACAGAGAGTCAAACACGCAACCAAGACAAGAAGCAGCAAGCGAAAAAAACGAAAGTGAGCTACAGCGGCTCTCACAATCAGTACATGAGGAAGCACTCTAAAACTCGTCATCGTGGTCATCATTTGCGCTCAAGAGCTGGTGCTTCAAAGAATGCACTGGAGCAGAATGGTACATATTTGTCAAAGAAATCCTTCTGCCATGTTACTTCACTGCAATGTTACTTTGCACATCCAGAACAATCTGGTTGCTGATCCTAATTTCCAGTCCAACTTCAAATTTATGTTCCAATGTTAGTCAACTTCACATATTTTTCCGGGCAGGTTGATACTCCGAATCATTGCTGCCTGTGTTGAAATCTCCGTGGCTCATCGACGTGCGGGTTTCGACGTGCTCGTCGAACATCGAAGGCTGCCATGTCAATGGTCTTTGTTCCTCCTACCTTGAGGCCAGGAGGGCCCAATCTCAGATCCACCCAGAAGGATCGTCAATACTCATGGTTAATAACCATTAATAGGGGCTAGTCATCCAATGGTTCATAGGGATTTATAATAACCATTATAAGGATCCTTATTATAGATGGGATGACCATCAACCATATATAGTGAGTATTGACCATGGCTCATGTGTAGCGAGTTAGTTCCAACCCCAGATTAATAATCCCTGCAGGATGGGGCCTTCCAGTTATAAGTTGGTTTGTACACCATGATAACCCCCATTAACTATAGTTATATCAACCATAAACCATTTTTAAGCCACTTATAAACCAACTTTGCTATCTTGGGGCCCCCATCCTGTGGTCCCTGTTTGATTTAGTAGGGCTGGTCACTCCAACAAGTGATATCTTTTGCTACTAAAATGATTCCCTCCCAATAATCAACAGCCAAGGCTTGACTGTACAACATGGTATACCACAACAAATCCCCATAGCCGCAGCAATATAGAAGCCTGAATACTGTGAGCTATTCCATAAATGTCAAAATGTCAGGGTGAAGCACACCATACTCAGATTCACCATACTTTCGCACAATGTCTGCAATTCTATCCAAGTCTAGTTAAGTATATATTCCATTGTCAAAAGATGACAATATATACCCATATTGCGGGATGGTCATCAATGCATTTTCATAGGGATTGAGAGGGAAACCCACGAATTGGTTGGATTCCCATGGAATGGGATGGATGAACGGGGGCCCCATGAATCATCTTATATAAGTTTTATTAAGTTTCTGGGTAAATTATAACGACCTCACTGTTCTCCCTCACTGGAATAATGGTTAGTAAGGGAAATGATCCCCTTTTATGGCCGAACTATTCAGGTTAGTGAAATATAATAATTTACCCAGAAGTTTGTATATTCCAATTATATCCAACAAACCCACATGAATTGATATAACATATCCCCATGAAATCCCAGAAATTCCATTTACCAGTTCTAAGTGGATAGATTTTATTATAGTTATAGGGGCCCCATTTCGGGGCCCCATATCCCAACTTATGAAGTTCCAGGTATCCCATGGTGAAAAACCTGGAAAAGCAACCTCAACTGCACCCAAAAATAGTACGAGTAGGTTATATTAGTCACCAAGCCGCATCACCATTCCATCCAATGAAATCCCTAATTAAGTCACCATTTTCCCTATAGTTGCTAGTTAAATCAGCATTTTCCCTTGTCAAATCACCATGTTCCCCAAAAGTTGAAACACCATGTTCCCCAAAAGTTAAATACCATGTTCCCTCGTAAAATCCCAACTTATGAAGTTTAACATTCCTCAACTTTGGTCTAAGTTTCTACTTGGTATGGTTACCATGGTTCATTCCCTAGTTTTTTGGTTACTTTGATAGCTTATACCATGCTTACTCTCTGGTCATTTAACATAGCCATGGTATAGATAGCCCATTTATAGATGATTTTCCCAGCTATAAACCTCCATTTAGGCAAAGGGTTTTCCATGGCGAACTGTTAAATAACCAGATGGTATACCCTCTGGTAAACATACAAAAAGCTATTGAAAATGACCATTGAAATAGTGAGATTTCCCATGAAAAATGGTGATTTTCTATAGTTATGTAACAGTTTACCAGAGGGGACCTAAAAGTAACCTCCACCATGGCTCCATTGCCAGCGCTGGGCCTAGGCCTCCCAGCATCGTTCCGGGAGGCCCCAAGAGCACCCAAAGACAACGTCTGAGGGATACGGGAAAAACCCATATTAATTCACCATGAATTCACCATTCCCCAGTGATATTATTCACCATTAACCATATAAACGTCCCAGTTGGGATATGTTAACCATATAATTCACCATATTAATTCACCATTCCCCATATTGTGATATTATTCACATATTCACCACATATTCACCATATAATTCACCATATAATTCACCATATAGTTGGGATGTGATTCACCATTAATTAACCATTTGGAGGTGTGCTAAAATTGGGGGGTATCCCTAAATCATGAATTTCACGAGGAATTTCCAAAAAATAAACCATCCATTTTGGGGTACCCCCCATTTAAGCACACCACCACAATTTTATTCTGATTTCCGTATCAAAATAATGGTGATTTTTCCAGGAGCTACCTTAGATAACGAGAGGGTTTTTATGGGATAAGAGGGGACAATTATAGGGATTTCATGGGGATTCACTGGAAATTGAATGCTGATTTCTTGGGGATTTAATGGGGATTAATGGATATATGCCCTTTGAATCCCTTTGATAATTTAGCTTAGCTATGGAAAGTCACCTATTTTTTCATTTCAAAATCATCATACAGCATCGAAGAAAAGGGACAATTTTCCACAGTGATGTTAAACAACCAGAGGGTATAGTTACTACCTTCTGGTTAATCCGCTCCATGGCTTGCTGGAGAATTCCCCAGAAACAGAAAAACCGATCAGATTTTCCCAGCTATAAACTGTGTAAAAATCTCCATTCTTTGGGAATTTCTCAGCCAGCCACGTTTGATGATCGGAGGTGAAAAAATGCTGGAAGAGTCATTGAATGAAATGAAGGTTTGCGAATGATTTTGCAATAGCTGAACCCATAGGACCCATGGTGCTGCTATATATGGTAGCATGGATCCCATCAATATACCCCGAATGTTAGCATATATACCATACATGGATCCGTCATGGGGAATAGAACTGGTGTCTCATCTCAAAACATTCGGTTTGCGGGTTAGTTTCATGTTCACCCAGAACTGGAGGATCAGTCCAGTTACGACCGTCCTGGAAGAACTGGGATAAACTTTCAGGTACCCTCTGGGAATTTAACATATGGAAAATGGACCATTTGTAGATATGATTTACCTATAAAAAATGGTGATTTTCCATAGCTATGTTAGTTTACCAGAGGGTATTTTCGAATTCTGAGGAGGTCCTGGGGCCACCAAGCAATTTAGAGAAATTTTAGTCATAATTTCAATGGTAGCCCAGGATTTAAACAACAACTGTGTACTATTACAGTAATAGTGAGATATCACCTTTGAGAGTAATTTATCATTATCATGTCGAAAACGGCACCCAAGCACAGAGTAGCCACCAGCAAAGGAGAGTGCCAGGGAGAGTAACTTATCAATAAAATCTTGTGGTGGCTCCCTAATCAAATCATTTACTCAACAGAATGTATTCATGGTTAAACTGATTGATATTAGTTGGCTACTTCAACCTTTCATCATATTCCAAAGTTGCGGTTGATACGCCACTTCTGGCTGATTAAACTTGAAGTGGGTAGGTTCTGTAGAGGGCACATCCCTACCCTCTTAAAAATGGAATTTGAGGGGGGAGTCGTACTGAAATTTCATTTTAAAATTCCATGTTTGCAATCATGTTTTCTCAATGATCAATATTCGCTGATCCATCAAATTGCGTCGATGCATCCTTTAGCAAAAACACGACATGGACCGACATGGTGGATGTAGACGTTCTATCAGGGCTCAGGGGTCTTCAAATGTCACTATTTTGCTGGGTTATTTTATCACCACTTGAAATGATGGATAGATAGTCGTGAAGCCGCCATGAGGGTGATGTGTATACTGTTGGTGTCTTGAAGGTGGGTCAATTTTGGAGTAGAACCTATAGAGCTTTGGACGGCAAAAAGTCGATGCTTCTGGGATAGCATTCCAGCCTTTTCGATTTGGTTTCCCTACACCATGCTGCCATGTTCGATAGGTGTTTGCTCTACTGTTGTATGATATATTAGAACTCCTCTGGTTTGAGAAATCGATAGCATCCAGTGGTGAGAAGCCCATGACCCTGGCATTTCTTTGCCTCAGGCTGCACGATACCTATGCAGGGGCCTATGCCCCACTTTGAGGCAAAGAAAGTTCATCGGATAGCAACGTTCCCCCTGGGCTCTTAGCACTTGACCCTCTGGTTATGACTAACATAGGCATGGAAAATGGCCCGTTTATAGATGGTTTATCTATTAAAAATGGTGATTTTCCATGGCAAACTGTTAAATAACCAGATGGTACTATTTTTCGTAGCAAAGTATCATGAATTTTCACCATTTTGGGCGGTTATCCCCCAACCAGAGTTGAAAGATTCGGGCTTCCAGCGATCCATTGCTGGAGATCCACGAAGATTGAAGGGATCTTGTAACAGATGTGTCATGGAGCTGGTCAAAAATCCCATGACACATCCCAATTCTATAGCCCATGACGGATCCATGGTGCTGGTATCTTGATGCTAAAAATGACTGGGGTTTTTGTTGATGGGATCCATGGCACACCATATATAGCAGCACCATGGATCCGTCATGGGTAGCCATTTAAATGAAAAACCTGCCGCAAGAACGGTCCCATCAACCAAGCACGGGGGTCGTTACGATGGTCAACGGCCGAAGGCCATGCCGCTTGATGGGATGACGATGCCTATGGCAATGCAACCAAACTTGAGCCTTGGACAACGATGATGATAACGATTGAGTATAGTAGAGTAGCAGCAGTAATAAGCCTGCAATGGATAGAATATGATATATTGATTGTTTCAAACGTGTTTTCAATTTTGATCAGTTATTTTGGATTTTTCATGATTTTTCTATGTTTTATCTGCTCCAGGATGACTATGTACAATACATGTATATATATATATATACATACACATGAGTAACGGATAAAAATATTGTAATGTACTTAGTCTTCCTTCGCCTTAGTCTTCCTTCGCCTTAGCCTTCCTGAGGGTGTGCAAAACCTTCATTACCGATAGGGGACGACCCTATACCTATACCTAAATAACCAGAGGGTAATTGTAGCATGCTGTTTTCCTTAAGTCATACTATAAAATACTATAAATAGAACTCTTGAATCTATCACTTACCCTCTGGTAATTTAACATAGCTATTGAACATGACCATTTATAGATATGATTTACCTATAAAAAATGGTGGATCTTTCCATAGTTTTTTGTATGTTTACCAGGCCGGGTAACTCAACTATCCCTTGAAATGGTGAGCCCTTGAACTGCCGGGGAGGGCAGGAAATCTCCGACAGCCCCAAAAAACCGAGGAACAATCCATGCTTACTGCGCCAGCTCAGAATGCCGATGCAGCCGGGTCTCCCGGTCTCCCCAGTCGTACATTCCGTAGCTACGTTGCGGTGGGCCCCCGTTGTTTAATGAGATGGTTATTATAGATGGTATAAGTGAGTTTATAACATTTTATAACCATAGAATTATCCTCTATAACTAGCTAGTTTATCCCATAAACTGCTAGGTAGTTTACCAGTAATGAGATGGATAAGTTAGTTTATAGGTAGTTTACAAGCCCAATTCACTGGTTCGTTGATTGCCGTATAAACCATAGAATTCACCAAGGCATAAACCAGCTTAGCTATGGGGCCCAACCTTGTACCTCCCTGTTTGTCCGAAATGTGCTGCCTAATCACAAATTTCCGTGCTAAAATGGCAATCTGGTGGTATACCCTACAAGGTAGTGCCCCCCAGTTATAAGTTGATTTATAAACCATAGAAAGTATAGATATATCAAATCACCTATAAACCATATAGTTATTGGAGTTATGTGAACCCCAACTTAGCGATTTAGCTCACTGGGGCACCACCCATTTGGTTCAGACACATCCAAAACTTTGTGGAACTGAAGGCTGGTGAGTTCCAAAACTTCGCCAACAAAATTCGACAGATATCCCATGATGGGACCCCATGTTTGCTCGAACGATGTCCTAATTTTGGTCAGATCCAAAGGCCCCTTACGCTGGCAACATCAGCATTCGGAAAGGCGTTAAAGGGACACCTTTTGGTCTGCTGAAAGTCGATTTCTGTTTTGCTGAAGTTGGTTCAATCCCAATTCGGCTGGTGAAAATCTGGGATTCCTGTAAATTCACTGGGAATCCCCATGTTTTTTTTCCCTGGGATGCGTTCGTCCCAGGTGTTACTGGCGGGTTTGACAACTCCAAGTTGTCACGATTCACCCCATAGATTTATAGTTTTGGTGGGTGATTTTCCCACCAGTTCCAAGGGCAAGGCTCCGGGTGGGTGCAGTCAAAAATAGGGCAAGCTGGGTGCCACATTCGATTCGATTTGGGCACTTTTCAGCAAGTCAAGCATTTGTTTTTTGAATGGAAGCCGCATGGAAATCGTGGTCAACACCTATGAAATATAATATTTGGGGGAACGACATCCATAGCTGCTACAAGGTGGGACCCTCTTTTGTTATGCATGTTTATAAATTCCACGATTACATCCAGTAGCTATAGTTACATTCCCTACCCATAGGATCCATGTATGCTATATATGGTGTGCCATGGATCCCATCCATATACCCCAGTCATGTTAGCATATATACCAGCACCACGGATCCGTCATGGGCTATAAAACCCGGTTCACCTTAAGTGATCTAAACGAAAACTGAGCCGAAGTTGCTGCTTCTGGCCACCACCATTCTTCGTGGACCCATATAATTCACCGTTGGTGAATTCACAACAGACTTAGCGATTGGGGGCACCAGATATGAAGTGGTAAGTTGTACATGTTATATCACTATCATTAATATCATATTTTTGTGGTATATTCACCAGACTAGGGATATAATGTTATATAACTGGTTGGTGGTTTCAAACATTTTCTATTTTCTGCCACAATATATGGGATAATCATCCCAACTGACTAATTTTTTTCAGGGCGGTTGAAACCATCAACCAAATAATGTTATATACCCTCTGGTAATTTAACATAACTATGGAAAATCACCATGTTTAATGGGAAAATCCACTATAAATGGCCATTTTCAATAGCTATGTTAAATTACCAGAGGGTACCACATACCACTCAGTATATCCCTATATAGTCAACTCCTCGTTTTGAACAACTCCCCCACCATGGCCATGATGGCACGCCGCCGCGAAGGTCTCAGATGGTCTCGAAGGCGCTGGGTTTGTTTAGTCGGTGATTTGGCTTGCTAAATCCCAATGGAAAATCCACCATGACTGGGGAATCTACAGTGAATATTTAGACCATTTTTTTTTTGCACCCCTTCTGGGCAAATCCAAGTTATATTAACTATTTAGACTTGGAATTTGAATTGACATAATTGAATGGACTCGATTTTTTGAACTGACTTATTTGAGTTGAAATGCAAGTTTATCTGAAAGTGAGTTGAAATTAACTTGACATAATTGGAATTGAATTTCATTGAGACCTGGCTCTTTGCACTTCCGAATTTTAAATGAAAATTACACGAGTTTGAAGTTAAACTTGTATTGACTTGTCGTTGGATGCTTAGGAAGATCCCAAGATTTGGGAACTGTATTTGGGGGTCAAAAATGCTGTTTATTTAGGTTCCGCTTGTTTCGATCCGTCCTCTTTGCGAGTTTGCGGAAGGATTTTGAAAGTCAGATTACAAGAACAAGATATCCAAACGAATTGGTCGTCTATTTGTTACGGATGTTTGCTGACGGTTCCACAAACAGGGAGTTTTGGGGAATTTTATTTGCGGAGTCAAACACTGCAGTTTATGTAGGTTCCTGCTTCTTTCTTGACCACCAGTTTGTTTGGCAACGTGTTTGAAACAAGATGCAGTAAGAGAACGCAACTTCAAGATCTTGATTGCTTTTTGAGGTTTGATTCAAAAAAATAAGGGGGAAAAACATAGGGCAAAATCAAAAGACAAACATGTGACACAACACATGACTTCCCACAAATGTTCGCTTCCTGTGTTGTGGGCCTGGTTTACTCATCTGTCCTGGGATTTGGCTTTCTTTCGGCACAAAGTATTGACCGGAATCGTTGAACATACGGTGGATAGTTGAAAACAGTGGTAAAATGTGGTAAACATCCCATTATTTCTAGGGTTATCATCCATTTATAGAATGGGATTTTCCCTGAAATAAACCATCCAGCTATTGGGTACCCCATTTATGGACCCCCCCATGTATAAACTCCATAGCCGGTTTATCGGATTTCGCTGGCCCATCCACTGTAGGTCCAGTTCAGCTGATCAGTGGTTACATTCCCTTCCTGGGCACCGTGATCCCGTAGAGTGCCACTCTATTGTCATCGTCATCGTCATCATCATCACCACCATCATCATCATCACCACCATCATCATAGTCATCACCATCGTTATTATCATGATCATCATCATCATTGTTCTGTTGGTCTGACACATACCACCTAGCTTCTTCACTCTCCAT
>Ga0126342_10008331_pt1 | contig 18569 bp, 16 predicted proteins | sample Cyp1metagenome_FD_92528 | JGI IMG/M metagenome (GOLD analysis project Ga0126342, IMG submission 92528) | Coral microbial communities from Lord Howe Island, Old Settlement Bay, Australia - Cyphastrea 1 metagenome | ecosystem: Host-associated > Invertebrates > Cnidaria > Coral ...
ATATATATATATATATATATGTAGCCTCCTTGGGTCTCTGGGCAGGGGATGCATGCACAGTGTTCAGCACCTACAGTCATTGTATCAGGCTGGGTGTGGGCTGAAGATTTTTCAACCTATTCCATTCAGAACACATAAACTTGATATGCAAACTATAATGTATATATATATATATCGGATCATGATGATATGTTATGCCTCCTGATGCAGAGATTTTTCTGTTGAATCATTTTCTGGACATAACAAAACTGCCCGGATGTTGAAACTACCCAGCAACAACTCGCAACCTGCCAGAGGCCCACCCTGCCAGACTTGGATTCCTACCAAGCAAAGTTCCTGGATGCATATCCTCAGTGATGAGTTGCTGATGCTGGAAAGGACTGCCGAAGTGTTTGGGAAAATCGAAGGGGATGCACGTTTGAGCTACAGCCTCCCTCGAAAAAACTCTTTGCCTGGTGCCACTCTGCGCCACTGTTACCAAGTTGTCGATCGTCTTTTGGAAAAACACTGGCCATGCATCTACAAGATCGGCTACTGCCATGATCCATACACTCGATTTTACAACCGAAAATATGGGTACTACTTTGACAAGTATGACAAGTGGGAGCACATGAAAGTTTTGTACATGGCATCCGAAGCTCTTACACCTGGGTTCGTTGAAGCAGCATTGATACAGAGACACAAGGGAGCCTCTCCTGCCATTATCTGCCTTATAATTTGTTATATGTTGTTAGTCTGTCTAAATGTAGTCTATATATACAATGGTTGGCCACCAAAAGATCACATAAATTATTTGATTTGAATCACCTTCCCGTTCGGCTGAGGAAGCTCAGGCTGTCGCAATGAGAAGGATGGAGGCGAAACAATCGATGGATCTCAGCCCGGCCCATTCATGGTGTACATGGTCTTTCGCTATGTGGGCTGATGATATACACTGCACGGTCCAAGTGGAAAAAGTATGTGCCTTTTGTATCATTTCACAATTTCTTCCCAAACTATATCATAATAACATCCACGGGTCATGGAACTCTTGAAACATCCCAGGTTGAAGGATGAGGTTTGCCAGGAGAAAAACGTGGTGAGACAGCTGAGCCTTGCATGGAATATACATGTAAACACTTTGGCCATTCTATCCAAAGTTTCTTTGTGAAAAAGTTGAGGAAACCAAGATCCAATAGTTTCATATCTGGTTTTCTGACCACTCAGGTGCACTGATCTGATGTCCCTTGAAAACACGTCCAAGCAGGGCGCTTGGATTATAAATTCCTTTATATGTCAACCCAGCTGTGGCTGTCTTTACATGTGAAAGCACTGTATATAGTAGGTGTCCCCCATCCTTCTATCATCGTCATTCTGAGGTCCATGTTGAAGGATGCCAAGCGTGCCTCCCCAAAGACCAAGCCCAGGGCTCCCAAGGGTCCCAAAAAACCCAAGACCCCAGGAGCTTCAAAGAAGCCCTCTGCGTCTGGGAAGAAAGTCCCAAAGAAACCCAAGTCCCAAAAGGGCAAGGGCAAGGGTGCTGCCGTTGATGTCTCGGTGCCAGAAGCTGAGCCCTCCACTGGCAAAAAGCCAGCGGGCAAGCCCAAGCGTCGCCGCACGGCCTGAGTTGAACATCCATGCAAGATCAGCTTGAAGAAAGCACCCAAGAGTTCCAAATAAAAACTCAACATATGTGGATGCATGGGACCTAGTTTGCTTTATATATATATATGTGATCATTCACTTCATGCATGCTCGTCATATAGTATATCATGGCAGTGTTCAGCTGACTTGTTGGATGTCTTTAGGGGTTTGCATGTGAGAAACACATGTATTTTGGCATAATTCCTTTATTCGCACCCATGGCGATTTTGAGCCTGATTTGGGAGTGAAGGGTTGGGCGTCAGCCTGCATAGCAAAGAGTGCTACAGCAGTCCTAACTGCTGGGCTATGTCATGCCAACCAAAAGTTGTCTCACTGAGCGCAGGTGTGTTCACATCTTGTTGACAATATATATAAATATATATATAGATAGATTTATATCATATGTATGTGAGTTAAATACTATATATAATTCTACCTGCATATATCAGTTGGCCCATCCCAGTTACCTGACTGTTTTGCCAGGTGCCTCCCACAAAGCTCGCCAGCTTGCATGGCGATATGGCAAAGGAGCAGCTTGGGAGAAACGACGCAGATTGTTGCACTTATACAATTCCCTTTTTTGAGATTCAAATATACATCGTTAATGCTATTCTGATGTTGCAGCATCTGCCACTGCTGATCCCTGATGTCAAAACATAAACCAAACTGCAATGTTGGTGTTGCTTGGGAATTTCCCACATGCCATTGTTTTTTTTGGGGGTTGAAAGAGAGTCTGGATGGTGAACCGTGCTATATATATAACTATATATATATATATTCCCCGTGTCAAACATATATATATATATATGTACAATGTATCCCATCCTGTATATATACAAGTGTATCTCTGTAGATATAGATTTGTTACCTTGTTGTCCTTTGCACGCTGCTCAGGAACCATGCCGTGAGATCATTGCTTTTGCTAAAGCGGATTGGCGAGATGCATGCGAAAGTGGTACCCACTATGGCCTTTGCCCTGTCCTCACAGGTCTCCGGAAGTCTAGTCCAAAAAAGTCAGAGACCTGCTTGGGTAATTTCCAATGAAAATCTTTTCTCTATGTCCATCAGCCTTTATGAAACTGACATGATTCAATGTTTTGAGCTAGAGCCCCCAGGAAAGCATTATATTTATCTGAATTGACCAATGTTTGAAAGGGATTCATTCCATTAGTTCCAGCTCAAAAATGGCCAGCCAAGGAACAAGAAGTACATCGGCTTTTTGCAAAACATGGCTTACTCTATGGGGTCCCCATCACTGAAGAGACTAAGCCACCACTGCAAGGATTCCCTTGGATCCGGCCTAGAGATTTTTTGAGGGCGATGCACCAGCACCGTGATTTGGGACATATATTAGCAGGCTTTGACACTGTATCCAGTGCAAGACATGTCCTCCACACATTTTGGACTCGCTACAGAAAAATTCACCCTGGATTTCAGCTGTTTCAGCAAATCGACCAAGGGCAGAAAGCTATGGAATTGTGTGTACCTCTTTATCTGCATGGAGACGAGGGGGTTACATACAAACGTGGGGGTGTGCTAATCATGTCATTTCAATCCCCGTTGGGATTTGGCACGTCAAAACGTGAGCAACAACTCTCATTAAATCTTCAAAATCTTGGAGAAGCAGGGCTGCCTTTGAATTTCTTGAAGAGTGGTATGTACACTCGTATCCTCATGGTCATGTGTCAGAAGGACATGGGTTTTTAAGGAAACAGAGTTTTCTACATTGTTGGTTTCTGAATGAATCGTCCTGTTAGTATATATTGTATGAATTTTGAACCTTTTGTGTGACATGGGTTCATGGTTTTCATTCTTGCGTGTATATATGGGCATGTGAGGGTGTGTTTCGGCATATGGTTGGGACCCATGAGCCCTGAAAGGACATGTACAAGGATGATCCTCGCATTTGGCACGCTATTTTCGAAATGGTTGTAGCTGATTTTGCAGACCTTGAAGAACATGGGATAGATTTTGGCAGTGATGGCATGATGTACCCAATCATCATTGGCAACAAGGGTGATTGGTCCTACCTCGTGTCTTGGTTACATTGACCTTCTGAAAACTATTTTCTTTGCAACCTGTTGTTATATAATACCTTTGTTCATGTGTAATCACCCAGTATATGCACCTCAGTGAAATCATTCCATATAGTTTTTTACCCCTCCCTGACAAAGCCTGCAAGGTCTCCTCGGGAAACTTGGAAAGATCATACAGACGCAGCCCAAAAGGTGCGAAAGAAGGGCAGCAGGACGCAGATGAGGGGGCAGGAATTTGCCATTTGTGCATGGCTGGCCATGGGGTCGATTGGGAGAATCTGTAGCTAGTTTGCATTTTGAAAACTGTATTTTGTTTTAGTTGCCGTTATTGTGGCAAAGGTTGTGCTGTATGATTTGTATGTATGTTGAAACTCTCTGTGTAATTAAAGGATGAACCCAATTCCTCTTCATATGCCCCTGACCATCAGCATTTCATGTAAGGAAAGTGGCAGAGCAAGCAATGGCAGAAAGCCGTCAGCAGCAACTTCCCTTGCCGTGGCGTCGTGAGTCCCCAATCACAAGGTTACTGTTGCATGATTCTTCCTTTGGGGGGAAAGCACGGTTCTACAAAATGGACTTGTGGCATGGGTTCCATTTGGGAATCGGAAAATCTTGGGCAGCTGGTGGATTGCTCATGATTCAACAATTTGTTGAGGGAACATCCATTGATGAGCGATTCAAAAGATTGACATGTATGTACCAACGGTATTGCAAGGAGAACCACATCAACAAATACATTACAAAGATCGACAAGTTTTTGTGCGGGGGAGGTGGGTCTGCTGAACCGCTTGGCACCTGGAGCAAAGCAGCTGTTACTACAAACTTGTGCCTCTTCCTGGAGTTTTTTTTTGACCAGTATCCAGATGTCATCAACCACGATGAAAGTGTTTACTACATGGAGTCTTGGATTTTGGATTGGACTGTTTCTTGTTTCCCATATATACTTTTTGACTTTTTTTGTACCATGACTACTTCTTAAAATAGCATGCATGGGTCTATGCCAGGCACATGGAACTCGAATGATCAATTCAGTTTTTCAACGGCTCTATGCGGGTGATTTGTGGCTTCGGCGATCTCTGGGCCTCGAGATTGCACATGGACTGTTACAATTTGTCAGGGCATACTCGTTTGAAGCTGCCTTCTTCTATGAACAGGGTCTTGTCAAGTTTGGGCTTTATCCGAAGCTTCATTTGCTTCATGAAGCGTGGGAACAAATGGTCTACGAGTCCACCCAAAGTGACTGGATATACAATCCTATAGCAGAGACATGCAGTGTTGACGAAGATTTCGTGGGTCGCTGTGCTGTTTTAAGCCGATCCGTATCCCCTAGATTAAATTCTTTGAGAAGTTTGCAACGTTACCTTGCGCAGATTCAGCAGAGTTGGCAACGCTGAAAAAACATGATGGGCTCTGGGTGTGGCTGTTTGAGGATGGTAGTTCCATTAAAGGTGGTGTCTGGGCTGTTTGGGGCTAGTTTTGCAAATGCCTGGAACCTTCATTTGGGATGGACATGTACATGTCTGAGATGCCAATATATGTGCATGCATGTATGCTACATATATATGTGTGTTTTTTTCATAATTTTAGCCTTTTTGAGGGATTATTTGGAGCTACCTTGTAGATACGTAAAAAACCGTTCCTGCACGTAAAAAACCGTTCAGGAGAGTAATTGATATACCACAATGGTTATTATTAATAATCTGCAGCCTGTAGTATAAAGACACTTACCAGGGGGCTGCAGGTATATATTAATATATAAATATGTATAATATCATAATTTTGCCTCATGGCCAGTTGGGGGTGTACATATCATCATTAATATTATCCTTATTTTCAGACACACCTATTTATCATCTTGTTGGTTAGATATCCCATGTCCCAAGTGATGTTCCCATTTCTAGATGGTTTTCCCAGATACAGCATTCACATATTCACATAAAATCGCGCATGGTCCAATTGGCCATTGACCCATAGGATCCATGGTGCTGCTATATATGGTAACATGGATCCCATCAATATACCACATTTATGTTAGCATATATACCAGCACCATGGATCCTATGGATTATAAATTCAACTTTTGTCGAGCGAGGTCCCGACTTGATGATGTACGAGCGAGTGAAGTTGCTGCTGGACGTCCCAAAAAAGGATGGCGTGCCGTGATGGCACGGATGGCGTGCCGTGCGAATTTGTTGCCAGGGGAGGTGATAGGAACGACATGTGGGAAATATGGGTAAAGCATCTGGCTCATTTTTGGGCAAATGTTGGTAAATAGTCCATACATGGAGCATATGGGCATGGGAAACCAATATTTATTCAGGAAAATCACGCCAATGAACCAACCAGATCACTGGTTTTATGGACGTTTCAAGATTCTTTTCCGCTGGTCAAAGTCTAAAAAATGGGAGAGATGCTGCTAGGTCAAGAGTGAAAGAAAGTATCCACAGATACCGAAGTTTACGGGTGACTCCTGCAGTGCTGGTCCTTTGATTGCGAAATCCGTGGGAATCGGTTAACAAAAAGTCCCTGAAAGCAGCATCGGCTGAACCACTTTCCGCATCAATTGTGAACCCATGATATGTCCATTCAGTATATATATATATATATACATACACGTATTATGTATATATATATACTGATTATATTGCAGGTTATTTTTTTTGACAGCAGGTTATTGCTCTTGAGGGGCAACCGGCCAAGTAATTACTGGTCACAGGTTGGATGGTGTAGCATCATTCCGCTAGCCATTTGCCAGAGTCCCAAAGTACAACACCAATCATTAGAATCATTAGACATGCATGGAGCAAGATCACAGACTCAGTCTCTTCAAATGTTGTCGTTTGCATCCAGTTGCCCTTAACCTGCATGTTTGCTGCAAGTTTGCATTTCATTTGGTACACCAAGCTTACATGATCAGATTCCAATCGCACATTTGAATCGTAAGAACAACAAAAGCACTGAAGCCGTTGCAATTTCGCCCTATTTCGCCGCTGCCGTCCGCCTCTGAGATCGCGCTCAAAAGAGCGGCTTCTTTTGGGATCTCCCCATTTTTTTTTTGCGGCTTCACCGAACTTGGCTTCAGATAGGGAAGTCAATATAAGCTTCACCTTGCAGGCAAACCTATCAGCTGGGTAACCAAGCCCAATTATCGTCAGGCAACTGGCAGGATGGGGAATTTCCCCAGCCAAAATTGGGAGGAAGACAGGCAATTGGAGCCCCCGGGATTGCTTTACAAAGCACCAGGTGGGGCCCCGGAAACAATAGGAAAATGTTGATTTAAGCACTAAAAATGGTGATTTCATGGGATTTAGAGCTGATTTATGACAAAGTTGAAGCACATAACTTGGCGCACTGTTGGGTTTATGGAGGATGCAACGAACTAGTATTTCATAGGTGTCATAAACCGACTTGTAACTAGCTGTTGGGGCCCCACCCTGCGGAATCCAAACCGCATCAAACCGCAGCGTCAATGCGTTGGTCGTAACTAGAAACTTTAAGACTCTAAGAGGTTTGCTGGCAATTCTTGAGCTTGCATATGCGTCATGATGTGCAATGATGTAAATAATATATTATATAGAGATGAATTTTCTCTGAAGTAAGGCATGCGAAATATCTTAAGCCTCTTGATTTTGATCTGCAAAAGAAGTACTGCAGTTCAGTCTGTAAAATTCGATCAGCAACTAGGAGCCAGTGCAGAAGTTCTGCCCAGTTCGGGTTCCTTTGAGGCGATTTCCGCGATTTCGTCATGGCGTTTTGCTGCATCGCAGCCTCGAATGAGGACTCTCAATCTGCTCCCGGGACACCTGTCCCGAAAAAGGGTGCTACAGTTACAAGGTGCTGCCCCCCAGTTGTAAGTTGGTTTATAACACCCATCAAGTATAGGTATATCTACCATAAATCCAAGTTATTGGAGTTACAAACCAACTTAGCTACCTATGGGGCACCACCTTGTATAAATCTCCATACCATCCTGGTGTAAAATTGCACCTTGCACCTTTGACCCCCCAGGACGAGCATGTGACGTATATTGACGCTGTGAGTGCCACTGCGGTCGGGCCACCCAACTATGGTTTATGACTTGGGGTAAACCAAGAGAGATAAGGAAAACCTATGGTTTCCCTGTCTATAAGTGGTGGGTTTTCCACATATATCTTAGTTTACTGTAAGCCAGCAATTGTTCGGAGACACTATGGGATCTAATGGGGTATACAAAATGATTTCGGGTGTTTGATTTGAAAATGGGGCATGCCCCAAAATGGCGTTCTGATTGGGAATGTGATGACGAACCACTGTTCTTTTCAGATTTTTCAGTCAACCCTGGGTTGATTCATTCATTTTTCACTGGCGATTAGCCATTTCGGTGATAATTGATTGGATGCAGCATCCATTGTTTTCAATAATGTGGGCAAAACAATGCCATAAACCATTCCCCGGTCATCACCATTTTTATAGTTGGCATGTTTACATGCATGTTTACCATTCTTAAATTTTAATTTATGGGTGGTTTATGATATTGTTTTACCCACAGTTTTACCGTAAAAACTCCATCAAAACATGGACTTTTGAAGCTGAATTTCAGAAAAGGGGTAAATCATAGCGACTTCAAATAGGGGCGACCTCACAGACTTGATGAAACCATGGTTTAAGCCTTTATTTGTTTGTGAGGTTAAATCATATTATGTAACCACAGTAATTTATGGTTAATCATGGTTTTACATATTAATCATATAAACCATATAACCATAATTATATGTAAAATGGGAAATTCATGTAACAGATCATCGAAACTAAAATGGGAGTGTTTATTTTATTTATTGTAGTCACCCTGGTGGAGTTACCGAGTCTCCTCTTCTTTGATTTTTGTTGATCAATTGCCAGTTGAGGGACTGTTGTTGATTCTCGACTCCAGGATGGTGCGTATTCTGGGTAGTTTCAGATCATGTTTGTTTTCCTTTGATGCCGCATGCTCATCTCGAGTTTCTCAAGACCATGGCTTCTTTTTCACATTGTTGTGACATGTTCAGACCATAAGCCCTCGCCCACCGGCTGGGACTTGCAAAGCACACAGGCATTGTAACCTGCCAACTTCGCTTGATATGTTGTGGTAATTTACAGTAACATATAAAGCTTTTGAAAGTTACCATCTTTAATAGGTAAATCATCTGGAAATTGCCATTGCCCATAGCTATGTTGAATTACTAGAGGGTTACTATGTAGAGATGTCATGCACTCTTAGACTCTAAGCAAGGCTGGATTTGCTGATATGCTCCTAGTTAAACTTGACCTTTTACGCACACAACGAGTTTCTACCTGTTCCAGATTTTTCATGGGCTGAATGGCGTTTCATACTGCGGTTTACTGCGGATTCTCCTGAAAAAACCACGACTGAACGTAAGTTCTACACTTCCAGAAACACAGCAGCTGGAGCATAGATTTCGAATGATTTAGATATCCCTTTCCACTGATTGGTTGCCTGAAAAAGCTTTTTTTGGGTTGACACCGACTGTCCAAGATTTTGGTGTGTTGCAGAGCTTATCTTGTGCAGGCAGCCCTGGCCACCTGAGTGCATGAAAATTTCTAGAATCGATCCCGGAATGAACATGACGAGTCGTCATTTAGATATGAGAACTGCAGCACCTGTTTTGATCATGTTTCAAATAACTATTCTTAGTATGTTTTTATTAAATATAGATAAATATAGCATGATCAATTTTAAACTGCAGTATACTACTGTATTAAATCACATTAATCCATCCACTCATAGAAAAACGACACACAGAATTTCACACCCACCGGATTCAGCTCGTTGATCCGACGAGCTGCAAGGAAGTTCCCACCTCTAGGGATCCTGTGACTTTCGCAGATGGTTCCAAGCTCAGTCGCCGAAACAAAACGTCGTCCTTTGACGTGCTTTAAAAATCGCAAGATGTTGGTGAAGATCATTCCAGTTTCACCTATGTAACGATAGTTACTGTTTTTTTTTGAAGTTTATATCAACGTATGGCTGATAAAACTATATAGTTAATTACTGGGGTGAAAAGAAACAAACAACCCAAGGGGCCCCACATTGAAACTATGTCATACTATTTATATATAATACATATAGGATTCAGCTAGTTCAAGCAACTTAGCGATTCTGAACTGGGCATCACCTCGTTCTTGGAGCGTATTGTCTCATGCAGATGTATTTGGACCTCGGTGGATGTTTGTGTATGGACATTCATACCAATTAATGTACCCTCTGGTAATTTAACATAGCTATTGAAAATGGCCATTAATAGTGAGTTTTCCCATTAAACATGGTGATTTTCCATAGTTATGTTAGTTTACCAGAGGGTACAGGAGGTCACAGATTGATGGCCCCGGTAAAAGTTAAATCGTATGCCGTATGCCATCAATACAGAAAAACAACGCCTTCAAAACGAAACTTTTTTTGCAACACTAAGATGGCACAAAGGGGTCTGTGACACGTATTTCTCGTGTCGGCAAAACCATAAATCACACTTAGAGGGCATGTATAGGCTATAAGGGTTGCATTGTGAGCCATGTTTGTGAGCAAATCAGACCAGTTTATCATAATGAAAGCAAGGAATTGTAGCCTTGTCCATGATTATTCAATATTAGTCCCTTCTCGCTGATGTCAAATAGCCTGGGTTTACTACTCCATCCATTCAATTTGAGTCGCTTATGCAGGGTTATTTGATATCAGCAAGGTAGGATGCACCTTCGCCCGCGGTTTGCTGAAGTTTCACAGTTCCAGGATTCCAAAAGCAAGTTTCAGATCCAAGTGCGCGCAGAAACGCAAAGCATGGGGAAGAACACAAAGATGTCACACACACACAAAACTTGCCCCTGTAATGATATGAAGGGGTTAAACAAGATGCCGCATGAGACATGTTGGCTATATGATTTTTTCGTGCCCAGCCAATTCATTTCAATATGTTCAATTTGTGGAAATATATCAAGCTTGAGATTCCATCCACACGGCATGGAAAGGAACGCTCGCAAAGATGGCACATCATCGAATCCCCCATGTTTTTGGCAAAATGTTGCAAAAAGATCGGAAAATCAGGCCGCCCAAAAGTGTTCAATCTCTTATTGCGTCCGTCATGTGAAAAGGGTGCTTTTGAGGCGCAAAAAAGTCGGTTTTGAGGTTCTGCTGTTCTTTTTTTTCAACGGAAAGGGAGGAGAAAAAAACACAACCACCCAAACGTGGTCCATCATTAAAAAAAGATGACATTCGCTTGATATGCCATCTTGCCGGGCGCAGTGAAGATGGCATCTATTCGTGATCCCCTATATATAGACCTTATGCCTTATACATCTACCTGCACATCTATTGACGCATCAAGTCTGCCTACATGCCAGAAACAATTACCGTGTTTTCCAAGGACGGTGTTTGTATGGCCTTTTTTGCTGAAGATTTTTCTGTTGGTGTCTCTTCTTCATGATATCTTCAACTTTGTTGTTTCATCTCTCTACCACTTACCACCATGTCTTTGCCCAACTTTCTTGCTTCCAGGAATTCCCGGTTTGCTTGCTTCTCGTAAAACAATGTTGCAGGCGAAGTTCTGATTCTGTCTATTTCACATCAGACATCACCACGTTTATGGACAAACATTGGTCAAAAATGCTTTAATACATGTTTTTTTGGCATAAATGAGAACATGTAACCAGTCAAAGAGATCCTGTCACCATTCGGAATTGGTATCCACAAGGTGGTGCTGCCCCAGTCATACATGTTGCTGGTTTATTTTGCCAATCTAACTATAGCTGTAATCGCCAGAAAGTATAGTCAACCTAGCTGTAAACCAACTTAACTCACTAAATCACCCTTAAATCCCCATTAGATCCCCATCAGATCCCATCAAATCCCATCAAATCCCATTGAATCACCATAAAATACCATTAATTCGCGATAATTTCCCGTAAAACCTCATTAAATCCAATTCAAATCAACATAATTCCCGTGAAATCCCATGACATCACCAGTAACTCGCCATGAAACCACCTTTACAAAATCCCATGTTTTTTCATCAGAGGCTCTACCTACAGTGGCCAGTGGGCGGGCGATGAACGAAGCGGAGAAGGGACTCAGGTGGGACACCGTGCTGTGGCCATGATTACCCTCTGGTTATGACTAACATAGCCATGGGAAATGGCCCATTTATAGACTGTTTACCTATTAAAAATGGTGATTTTCCATGGCTATGTTAGTCATAACCAGATGGTATTTGATATAGTGTTCATCTTCATCTGGTTGGTGATTTCAAACATTGTTTATTTGCCATAATATATGGGATAATCCTTCCCATTGACTAATATTTTTCAAGATGGTTAAAACCACCAACCAGATAGTAACATGTGATGATAGTATGAGACAATGTTATGGAATATAACATTTGATAATTGTGTTTATGTTTAAAGTCATATAATAACATAGTATAATGATGATACAATGATATGATGATATGATGATATGATGATATGATGATATGATGGCATAACAATGATGGCACAATCTTTATCTTGAATAACATGATGACATTACTATTATCCCATGATATAGAGTTTATCTTTAATAACATATATAGTAAAAATACCAACATATTATATATTATCTTACAATAGTTGTGATAACCCATATATTTGTTGGTACAATAGTTATGGGATACAAATAACATCAATATGTGATATAACACGCATATCATATTCGAAATCATTCCCATATACTGAGATACTATAATATAGTTACGCGCAGACCCCGTGGTTTGCCAACAGAATAGCATAAACACCCATGATTTTGTTGACAGTTGAGCGTGGCATTGTGGCAAGAGAAGTTGCCATTCGGGTGCATTTGGAGTTTACATAACTATAAGTTTGCCACCTCCATGGAGCAATTAACCATCAAAACCATGTCCAGTTCCGGGCAAACCATAGGGTCTTGCCGCATAGTTACAATGTGTATGGGATATAGTTTTAGTATTCATGGGGTTTTTAACTATAGTATTCATGGGGGTTACTGTATATCATAGATGGATATAACTATAGTATTCAGGGGATGTTAGTGAAGCATGTGGCAGGGTAAGACCTTTCTGGGGATGGGAACTACCTCTGTGAAACAGATTATCGAACACAAAAAGGTTTATTGTACCATAACTGGGATATCATAAGTATTGTACCATAACTATGTAACTAGGATTATGGGATATCATTCTGATGGTTTATGATACAATAGTTATGGTACAGATGATGAATTTTGAGGGATGGGAACGAATCAAAGCAATTTTCATGGGGACTTAGATTAGCCTATTATGGCAATAGATTCCCATGGCCTGGGAGGACCTTTTTGGGAAGCCAGGGCCACAGCTAACGAAATGTTGATCTGAAGGTTTGTGTAAATTAGGTTGATAGAATTTGATAGATTTCGTTGATGTCACAGACGCTTGATTTTATAAGTATTTTTTAAGTATTTGTTTGAAGGATATGAGAGAGCTGCATGAGGTTGCTGTTGCCTGCGCCGGGGAAGAGAATGTCCAAATATGTTCAAAACCCTGGGATGGACTAGCGTTTTCTGTGGTTATCCCAGAATTTTCAGACAAAACCATATAGATATATCATATATATATACAGTGTATATATATATATATATTAATGTCCATGTGTATATATATATATACACATCAGTTAATACCCACATCAAGTTCAGAATGTTCCTGCCAGCATCAGAAAAACTTGGCCAGGTATGGAAGGATGGTGCCAGATACCAGGGCACTTGGCGAGCCGGACAATTTCATGGTGAGGGCAGGCACGGCCTCGAAGGAGTGAAGCAATGGTTTCGTGTACCCGGCCTGGTAAACATACAAAAAGCTATTGAAAATGGCCATTTATAGTGGATTTACCCATTGAAAATGGTGATTTTCCATAGTTATGTTAGTTTACCAGAAGGTAACAATTTTAGAAGCCAAAATTTAGTGGTTACCCTAGGGTCAATGAACAACACGAAGTGGAAAAGCAATGGTGTCCCGAAGGGGGAAAATGATCTGCAAATGGTGGGTTCTCCACATCGAACTGTTAGTTTACCAGAGGGTAATCGTCATGAATAGCCTATTGAAATAGCCCATTTGGACCATGTTTGGTGGTCAAAAAGAATCAGACACAGCCAGTTGGATGTGCACATCCCAGGTATATACCAAGGATTTTTAGCGCATTTAGTAAGTGATTGATAACCGTGACACAATATGCATATGTAGTCATGTATAGAATATACACAGGGCAAAGAAACCGCAGTATTTGCCAGTTCATAGTTGGGATGCATACCAATGCATGAAGTAAGTTCGTATAGGGGGCCAGGGGAGGTCCCAGAAGAAAAGGCACCCAATCTTAACGCCTCACAATATCCAATAGAGTCCTGGATCTGAGGTTGTGCGTGGGCATTTTTTGATAGCTCGTTCCATATATGTATATTATATAATTATATATTATATGTATTATATATATATATCATATATTATATTATATATACATTACATATTATATATAATTGTATCATAATATATTAGATCATATATATATATATATTATTTATTATAAATATATTATTATACATGTTATATTATACATATTATTTGATTTTGTTTCAACCCATGGATCCGAACATATATCAAAACGTTTTTTGTGCTTTCATTTGTTGGTCTCCAATTGTTAATTCCTTCCCCCTGATATTAAATACAACCCCAGACTCCAGACAGCATAGTTTACTAATAGTGTTATTGGATCTCATCTAATAAAATTGTGTGTTCCACGATTTAGGGGCGTTTCATAAACCTTTTGGAACCAGCCGTACCTGCTGAGCGAGTGGAACCGTTGTTTTTCTTTCAAGGTGGCCGGCCGCAGCTCGGGAAGTATTTTAGGATCCATAAAAGCAGCACTTGAGATACGAAGTGGGGATTTCATTCATTTCATTCCCACTTTGCTGAGGTTCCAACATAGCAACGGAGACGTCTATGAGGGCGGTTTTGAGAAGGGAGCAGCCCACGGTCGAGGCGGGATCCAGCGGTAAGATAAAGTTGGCCCGACAGGCCCGACAGGTGTGGAATCAAACATGTCGTTGGCCTAAGGGTATTGTACCAACTGAATCATTAATAATCAATGAAGTATGGATTTTAGTACTTTCTGGATAGCTTGAAACCACTGCAGTTCACATTGTGAGAATTAATATTCACAGCTTGGAAACATATCTGGTTGGTGGTTTTGAACATGTTCTATTTTCCCATACATTGGGAATACTAATCCCAACTGACTTTCATATTTTTCAGAGGGTAGGTATACCACCAACCAGACAGCTTGGAAACATATCTATTACCCAACCTGGTTATTTAACAGTTCGCCATGGGAAATGGCTCATAGAAATAGATGGTTTACCTGGGTTTACCTATTAAACATGGGTGGATTTTCCATGGCAACCAGCAACCAGCAACCCAACAGCAGCTTCCAGGGTTCCAGGATGTCCAGACATGTCCAGACATGTCCAGACTCCTGGCACAGCCAGTTCTGGGTGCGAAATTTTTCGGTTCCCACAATGTGGTGCCCCTGTTTGTTAGCGAAGTTGGTAAACATCACTAGGCTATATAGGGATATCTAGGGTTTACGGAGTTTACGGTAGATATACCTATAGTCTATAGTTAATCGGGTTCACAATGCAACTTCGAACTGGAATGCACCACATTGCAAGATGTGTCTTTCAAATCCACCCTTGGAGTGCCCCGAATCTGCAGACGCCATGTTCAAAGACTGGTCAGCTGGGCTCGATTTGTGCTGGTTAGGAAGCGTGGATGAACATGGAGAGGGTAGGGGCACGCCCTTGTAGCGGGAAAATATGGCATCTATGAGCCTATGAATCTATGACAGGCACCTACAAGCAACTCTCTGGTGCTACTTATTCGGGAGAATGGTACAAGGACCGCGGCCTGAAGCTGGTGAGGCTCGTTTGGCTCGATATCTTAAGCAGTTACTGGAGCACCTCAGTTGTTCTTTATAGCTGGTTTTTGTTCGTCCTTTGAATCCTGATTGGTTGGTGGTTAGTAAGCCCAGGGCAGGGCGCCCTCTTCCAGCCCTCAGAAAAGTCCTGTAAGGTAAATCTTTATGGGGGCTGCTTGAATCCCCATCTATGTCTATGGCATAACTCACTACCCCATAACTCTGTTTGTAGCTTAGCAAGTAAGCACCACTTGAAACAGAGTGGTCTGCAGCAACAGATATTTTTGCAGATCTGCACCCCAAGATACGTTGAAGAAAAGACTTGGTATGTCTTGGTATAATAATCTCCAAAGGTGTTGAGGTTGGTCCTCAACTCCTGCATGTTGTTTGATCATGACAACATTGATGTTGTCATGTTTGTCCACTGTGAAGTCTGGTGACTTGTACCATCCATCAGAAAAACCATCAGCATATGACCCAGGAAAATCCGCCGCAGGATCAAAAACATGGGCGCGGCCAAGAAGATTGGCCTGACGGCACCAGGCCTGACGGTTGATCATTTGACCCTTGTGGGTCATTTGAACTTCAACAGCCCTAAACTTTGCCTGGGTTTGAGTCCAGGATCCATGAGAATCCATCAGAATCCATCAAATCCCCCAGAATCCACCAGAAACCCAGCTGTTTTCGAGGTGTCAGACCAGCACTTCGCAGCACCATTGTGCCAGGTATGAGGGTGACTACGCTCACGGCGACAAGGCAGGCATCGGCAAGTTGAGTTGGTCTGATGGGTCAGGAGCTAAGGCGCACGTGGGCATCGAAGAGCTGGCTGTGGATGATTTGGCAACCATTTTCCCAATGGGAAATCCACTGGAAATGGGGAATCTATGGCAGCCATGTGTTGAAACCTTGGCCTTCCGAATTAGCAAATCCGTTGGATGATTTTTGTAGGTCAACTGGCAGGCTAGTTGAATACTGGCTGATCATCTTTGATCCGTTGCGAGAAATGGATGTAATAATGATGAAGTTGAAAGCTGATAGCCAGTTTTTTTCCATGAATCTCTTGCTGGGCATAGCTATATAGCTGATCTGCGCATGATTCTGTGGGTCAAGAAGCTAGTAGCTAGTATTACACACCGAATACCATTGTTTTAGTGTTCACTAGGGTGGCACAGTTTTGGCCCATCAGGTTTTTTTTTTTTGGCTTGGGGATGAGGTGTAATTGGAAGCCATGAGGCATAGCCAGGTCACTTGCTTGGTCCTGCTTGGATAATCTGAACGCAGAAGCCATATCCGATATCCCGCAATAGACTAACGTTCAAAGCAATTTTGAAACATTGGTTTGGTATATTTAACGCGTAACGCAATTATACACTTCCGATACATATGCCCCTAGTCTTCTTGCTAATTCTTGCTAAGCTGTCCAGCAAGTAACCAGGGGTCGGCGACAGTTTTTGTAGGAGCTGAGCTGCCAGCAAGGATCCAAGAATAGCAGAAGCAAGTGTTTTTTTTCTTTTGCAGGGTTTCAATCTTATTCCAACAGTCCCAAGGTTTTTGTCACAGTTGCAATGCCTTTAGTCACTATTTTGTTACGCTTCCAATCTTTATACATCAAACCTTGGTTGTGGAAACTGGGTTTGCTTGCCTGTCTCATGGGTATGTAAAGTTTTTGCCTGTCCCAGAGATGACGAGGAAGGCTTGGGTACTATTCATGGCTTAGTAATGCTTAGTGTATCATAGGATCCTGTTTCTTTGGAGACATATATTGGAAACCAGGAGATTGGTACCGTAGATCTTCTTAGTATATTGGGTTTTAAAGAATTATCAAAAGAATTATCCATATGCTATCCATGCGTATAATTCCAGATAATGCGGTTAAAACAATTAAACACCATCCCCCGGTCACCATGAATAGGTGGTATAAACCATTCCCAAATGGGCGGTTTATTATTGTGTTAACCACATTATTATATAGGGAGTAACCTATATGTTGGATTGCTCTACCACAACTGGACAACCTCCAGCAATCCCTGCTGAGGTCCTACTACGAGGGCTCATTTCGCAAGAAGCGCATCGATGGGGAAGGTCAGATGTCTGTATAGATACGGAAGTTTGTATGAAAACGGTATTCACCACTGGTTGGTGGTTTGGAACATGTAACTTTCCATATCTGGGGGATAATCATCAAAACTGACGTTAATATTTTTCAGAGGGGTTGAAACCACCAACCAGTGAAGTTTGTATGAAAACGGTATACACCATATCTAGTCAGACTATCTAAAATACCACTAACATAGTACTGATATGGGTTTGTTTACACCACAAAATGACAGTTGTAAGAAGTTATCACAGAAAAATGTGATGATAAATTTATGATAGTGGCAATCTTACCGGGAACAATGATGGTTACTCAGGGAAATAAACATGAGTTCCTTCATTCGGTTTATATACCGAAATAAACTTACTGGTGCTTAGTAGGGAATGGATGGGAATGGAGGAATGGGACTATTATTGATAGTTATTGTGGATCATTCCCTCATTCCCTACTAAGCACAAGTAAGTAAAAAATGCAAACATGAACAATGTATTGGAATGGTCAAAGTGATGATTTCCAAGCCGATTCAAGGGTGCCACATGGTGCCCCTGTTTTCCGACAAAGCATATGCTGCGTTCTGTGCTGATCCATGATGCTATTTGAAGCATTTTCACATCCCCCAGGAATGCGTATAGGCTGGGATTCTCCGAGACACACACATAATTATATATATATATTATATATTATAATAATATGTATGATATATAATGTATATATATATATTATAATATATAATATATATAATATACAATATATATATATAATATATATATTATATATTATATATATAATACAATATACATATAATATAATATAATATATAGTATATTTAATATAAT
>Ga0126342_10008332_pt1 | contig 18569 bp, 14 predicted proteins | sample Cyp1metagenome_FD_92528 | JGI IMG/M metagenome (GOLD analysis project Ga0126342, IMG submission 92528) | Coral microbial communities from Lord Howe Island, Old Settlement Bay, Australia - Cyphastrea 1 metagenome | ecosystem: Host-associated > Invertebrates > Cnidaria > Coral ...
AGTGCGCCAGGGACACTTGCACCAAGACCGCCCCACATCACTTTGCCAGACCAAGCGATCCAAGCGCGCCAAGCGCGCCAGGGACACTTGCCCGAATACCGGCCCAGATTCCCATTACTCTCTAATGGGACATAACCAATACTAGTGGAATAATAGTGATCATAATTAATGTAATGGATATTACTAGTATTGGTGACTGGATACTTACTAATAGTATCATAATATACTAGGTAATTAATTACTCATAGTATCAGTGGACCAGTGGAATAATACGTATATAAATGGATATAATTGATGTAATGTACTCTGCGGTAATCAAACGAAGTCATGAAAAATCCCCGAAGCAAATGGTGGATTTTCCGGCAAGCCATCCCACATAAAACTGGTCAAAGGCTGGTCAATGGTGGATTTTCCGGTAATCCCACAATGAATTGGTAAGGTGACAAGAAAGGATTCCAGTTACCCTCTGGTAATTTGTTAACAGTTTGCTATTGGAAAATGGCAGTTTATAGTGGATTTTCCCATTAAACATGGTGGATCTTTCGATGGTTTTTTGTATGTTTACCAGAGGGTACAGAAAATTGAAGGAGTCTTGGTACTTTGGATTGCCGATGATTGTGGCTGGCCTTTTGTGTGACTTTCATGGGCACAACCACGGGACAACCTCCACCTGGCCACCTGGATGGCGGCAGGCTCTAAGAGGTCAGTCGCTGTTACTTAGAGGATCATCCCACTTACCCTCTGGTAAACATACAAAAAACTATGGAAAATCACCATTTTTAATAGGAAAATCCACTATAAACTGCAATTTTTCAATAGCTATGTTAAATTACCACAGGGTATATAGTAGGTGGTGAGTAACAATAGTGATAACCCATCTATATATGGGAGAAGCCGTGAACGGAGGGAGCTGTTCGGAGATTCAGAGCGCTCGGGCTTTTTGTTTATTTTCCAACGAAAACGGGTGAGCCAAATGGAGCAATCAGAGTTTTCAAACCACATGATAGTGGTTCCAAGAATTACTTCACTTCGATTGATCTCCAGCCTGACATGATTTTGTCATAGTTTCCGACATCTTATCTGGAAGATTCTGGAAGTATACATGGCATATATATTTTCTGATATTCTATTCTGGCTTGCTATTCTGGCATCCTTTCTGGCATCTATTCTGACATTCTCTCTGACATGGGCACTGAAATCAGGAGCTCGCAGGACGAGGAGGAGGAAGTAACTCTGATAAAATCTAGAGACCCTCACCCTGGCAGGTGGGAAATAAGTTGTTACAGTTGTTACCATTTTTAGGGTTGAACCCCGCATGTTTAAACACATTAATTACTTGGCGCAGTGGAACCCTAATCCCAACTTATGTGGATTAGAATCCCACAGCACCCATAGTTATGCCCACTAGTTGTCACTAATCATCATCAATAACCACTAGTAACCATATTATTAACCCATATTGATACCAGTTTTATGAACCCCAGTCCTGCCCCAAGTCTACATCCCCTGGTTGCGAGTCGGGTTTCATCTTTCCAGGGCATCTCGCTCACAACACACCTCTATGGTGCCTCGGCGCGGCCTTTGTAAAAACCCCGCAATTTTTTGTGCAGGTTTCGGCGGCGCATGTTGAAGCAACAACATGTTGAAGCAACCCCAAAATGGGATACCCTCTGGTAATTTAACGTAGCTATTGAACATGGCCATTAATAGTGGATGTTCCCATTAAAAATGGTGATCTTCCATAGCTATGTTAGTTTACCAGAGGGTACCCCAACGGCTGGATGGTTTAAACATATTTATTCAATGTGAGATCTTCAGGATCCAACAGATGGAGCTACGTAAACGTATATTCTTGGCCATATGAATTGTGGGGATATTCCCTTACACGGCCATGCCAGGGATCATTGCACATCATCCCAGAGATTTCCTAAGTCAAAGGGGTACCCCAAATAATATAAAGGGTATATAAATCCCCATGAATGGGGTGATGACCATCCCCAATAATATACAGTTCAATAATATAATGATCATCCAGATAGGGTTTTTTAGATTGGGGTTTGCCATGGAAAAACATCCATTTTATAGGAGCCCCTAGGTTTCCACCTCCGGGAATATCAGGATGCTTCACTATGGGATTTGCCACAATGGGTTTCTGCAGCGAAAAGACGGTTTCAACCAACAAACATAGGGCTGTGAAAAATTGGGTATATCAGCAGTAAAACAGGTTGTACTGTAAAGACTGTAGTTGGTTGCACATGTTTTTCATGTCCCAACTTACCTGTGAACAAGTCTCTGGTTGGTGGTGACTGGAACATGACTATTATTTTTTTCCATTCAGTTGGGAATTTCATCATCCCAACTGACTTTAAGTCCATCATTTTTCAGAGGGGTAGGTGGCTCAACCAGCAACAAGGTCGATTCATCGAGTCATATTCGAACACATAAAGATTTGATCGCCATCCAGGATGGCACGGCTGTTGATGTTGGTGCAAAATTGCTTGCCATCAGGGGAATGGCCAACATTCCAATGGGAATGGTTTGTTGATGTTGGCTAGCATATTATCCCTTTGATAATTCCTGGAATGCGAATCATGGGAATGCTACAAACTATCAAGCTATCAAGCGGCTGTCCATGGTATGCGAATGGCCGAATGGCCGCGGGACCATTGTTAAATAACTATCACTGAGCGAGGTTGGATTCAAAGCAATCATCACTGATGGCGGTCAACATGTAACGTTTCAAATACCTCCTGAGAAGCCATTAGCATCCATTTACAGATGTTGCTCCTTTTAAGAATGGTATGTCTTAAAATGTGCATAACATGGGTGCCCATCTTCCCTTTTTGCACACACCCTGGGATTTTGCATTGATCTACCAAACTTTAGGCCTCAACCATTCAACTAATGGGGCTTTTTTTCCTAAGCTCCACTCTATTTTGGCAATTGAATCATACAGATTTGGGTATGGATCAATACCTATTAATACCATTTTTAGTGGGATGAACATCCATAAATCCCAGCTATTTTGATGTTCACTAGGGGTACCAGGTTTTGACACACTGCCATTTGGGTTCCCCAACTGGAGAAAACTGAGTAATTCGGAGATGAGCAGGCTGCCAGCAGCCGTGATTTTCTCTCAGACTGATACCTTTACGGCAATGAATATGACAATAGAAAATCCACCAGTTATAGATGATGTTCCCATTCAATGCCTTCCATAAAAATATCCATTAATATGATTTTTGATGGCAAAACGTTTGCCAGTGAGTTTGATAGGTGAATCTAGCATCACCATGGAGTGGATGCTTTTTTGGGCCGAAAAAAAGGGCTCTGTGGTTCTGTGTGAACAGCAAAATACCCTCTGGTAAACATACAAAAATCGATGGAAAATCACCATTTTTAATGCGTAAATCAACTATAAATGGCAATTTTCAATAGCTACATTAAATTACCAGAGGGTAGTTGGGATGCAGCTTTATCCTCCCAAAGATGGTTCCACATATGCTGGCGAAAAAACCCGTGTGGAATTTCCCAACAGTATCCGTGGTCCACTGGGGAACTAAACTTAAATGATCTTAAATGCACAATTGAACCAACAGGAGCATGCATTGTACTCAGTACTGTAATTTTGCACATCAGCACATTCCAGTTAAATTGGATACCTGGATATACATCAAGTAATAGTCAGATGAAAGAACTATATAATCATGGCCATAATCTCAGCCAAAATACTATTACTAGATGACAAAAACTACATTAGATCGTGTCAAATATGTTGGCTCTCATTTATCATTCAGTATATCTGACCCTCATCATCCACACACATCCGGGTCTACATGGTTATTTATATACACATATATAATCATATATATATATATACAGCAACCCCAAAAAAGATAGACACGTGTTTCGAGGATGGTAGTTTCATAATATTGACTTCATATTTTCAGACTACTTGTCTATCTAGTTTGGGCTTGCAAAATCTCCTTGCATATCCATACATATCCATACCTATCCATATCCCTATATATATATATATATTGTATATGTATATTATTCATACATGAATAATCATAAATACATATAACAATATATTCAGTATGTGTATATAACAATTAATTATATTTTAGATTTGTGATATATATATATATATATATATATATATATCATACAACATATTTATATAACTATATGCTATTATACATTATATATATTTCATACAATATATATATATATATTATATATACAATTTTTATATTATATATAGATATTATATACAATATATATATATATATATATACATATACATATACATATCAGGCAGTTCAAAAAGTTAACTCCACCCTTCCAGCCGTCCCACCATGCCGCCGACGCTGACGCCACTGGGCTCGCGCATCGCCGGCGCCGTGCTGGGCGCACTGCTGGACCCGGCGGTGCCAGGGGTGTGCAAGGGGGAAAGCATTGGAAAACCATAGGAAAACCATAGGAAAATGGTGATTTACATAATGAAACCATAGTAAAACCATAGGAAAACCATAGGAAAATTGTGATTTACATAATAAAATCATAGTAAAACCATAGGAAAACTATAGGAAAATGGTGATTTACACAAGAAACATGAGATTTATATGGGATTTATATGAATTTATAGATGATTTATGATAGCTAAGTTGATGCAGATAACTCGGCGAATTCGATGGTTTATGGATATAAGTATTCATGGGGTGAAACGTGAAACTAACTTATAACTAGATTGGTGGATGAATAGCCAACCAATAACTGAAAAGTTGGGGATGTATTTAGCCATTTTTGATGGAGATCGAACAGAATTTGTGATATATCCACATATTTATATACGTATTATTAGCGCTTTAATGGTGGTAAATAGCCAGATACTGTGGTAACGATATGGGATAATACACTGTAAAATGATTTGGGATATAATATCGCTCCATCTATGTGATTAAGCTATGATTTTTTGCGGTACCCAAACATAGCTTTTCTACTTGAGATTTGTGTCAAATGGACCACGGGGACCACAGATTCGGGATGTCTATGTTGTTTAGTATAAAAACCATCGATTTTTGGTAACCAATTTTGACCACCCGCAATTGACGTGTGTTTCTTTAAAATACATTTTCAATCTTTGTAGACGGGTTTTTGTATCAGTTTCTGGCTACATCTACTGATCTCAGAGATAGGTTACCAGGTTCTCTGAGATTTTTTTCGCGTTTCCATGGGGATACAGTCGGGGGATTCTAATCTCCATAAGTTGAGATATGGTGAAATATCCTTACTGGTGCGTTTTACGTAGGGAATGGATGGGACTGGGGGTTGCTGGGATGATTTTTTTTTAATTAGTGATGAAATGGATCATTCCCGAAAATTCCCTGCGTAAAACGCACCAGTAAGTATCAGCCACAGCAAAAACATGATTCCACTGCACGTCCGGCTGTCGCTTTCCGGACAGCCCTCTGAAAGCTGTTGCTATTGGAGGTCTTTCGAGCGACGCAGCGTGCCGCTTCAAGTTTTGACGGCTTCGCCAGTGAGCATAGTCAATACAATTTGACTCTTGCTGAGAACTTCATCTACAAGGTGAGACCCCCTATAGCCAAGTTGATGCAGATAACTCGGCTCGGCGAATTCTATGGTGAAGTAAATGGCTAAAATTCATGGTTCGTGTCCAGTAATAGTGATTAATGATGGTATCATGGAGATGTTTCATGGCTTTAACCAACTATAATTGACTAGAATGGGTTAACATAATAATTAATTACAGGGAATAAATTCTATAGTTGATTGCTGATAAAATGTGAATTATACCGTGAACAAACCCATGGATGATGTAATCCCTAGGTGATGGCCCCTAAGCTAAGTATGATTTACGGGGATAGAACGGTCGTTAATGGCTTAGTGACGCTGCAAGTTTACCTCCAAAGCCTGTGGTAATATGGACATGTCATCATCTTGAATTGCAAACCATCTATAAATGGGCAATCTTCCATAGCTATGTCTAATTATCAGAGGGTAATCAACTATAGGGGTGGAAAGTCTAACTATACATTGACTATACAGTACATATAGTGTTGTATCCTGGTCTAATGGCTAGTTCGGCTCGTTGATGGAGATGTCTGAATGTGTTTTTTCTTGCCATTTTGGCAAGCATGATCCACTCAGTCACTCTAACGGTTCAGCACCTGTTTTGTCAAAACCCATTTTTTCATCCTTTCATATTGCCGAAATCCCAATTTGTTTGTTTCTGAAACAATGCATCGTTGCGAAGAGATCTGTGGTTGTCTCAAGAATTCCGTACACAAAAAACTTCATGGTGTTTCATCATTAAAACATCTTGAAGATCCTATGTTTTGTCATCATCACCATTCTTAAATGGCTTTGTTTGAAAATTAGGTACCCCCAAAAAACTTGATGATCATAACTATACCCATCAAACCTGACCATCTGTATACCCGGAGCTCCGAGGATGGGCTTGGAATACTTGGCTTCCAGAAGCTCCTGGGAAGCCTCCTCTCCGATGAATCTGGAAAGCTACATCCCATACTGGAAGATACGCAGCTGGCTTGAAGATAGGAGATTCCTGCCATGACGGTTTTTGATGGTTTATGATGGTTTATGAAGAATTATCATGGTTTATGAAGAATTATGATGGTTTATGAAAAATTATGATGGTTTATGATGGTTTATGATGGCTTATCATGGTTCATGGGTCTCAAGATCTCTTTTTACAACACCCAAAATCCTGTAAATCCTTGGCTTTTAGCTCCGAAATCGAGAAATTGAAACCATGAGTTTTCACATTCAATACTTCTCCTTGATATGGGGGTTTCCATAAATGGTGGATGGTTTATCATGGAAAATCCCACAAGATGGATGAGAACTGGGGTACCCCCATGACTTCGGAAACCTCCACTTAGTGTCGTATCATCCTTGATCTTGGTGATATGATGGGGAAAAACTTGGGATTATCATGGGGATATCATGGGGTTATCTCCTTGATATTTGGATGTGGGTCAAAATGGAAGACCTAGGGGACCACTTTTTTCTTAGTCTAGTTTAGTATTAACCATCCATAATTTTGGGGTACCTAATTTTGACCCATACCCATTTGGAAAAAATCGTTCCCCACCTGGGTTGAAACCACAGGAACTCTGGCAGCGGGCGGAGGCGCTGCAGATGCTGATCGCCAGGTTTTGGCCCAGCTGAATGCCTCGGAGATGTCGTACGAAGTGGTGGGGGTTTATTCCAAGGCCCGGCGATAACTGGGAAACCTAGGGAAATGATGGGAAAACTGGTGGAAAACTAGGAAAACCTAGGAAAATGATGGGAAAAAACGAAGAAAATGATGGGTAGCCTCTGGTAAACATACAAAAAACTATGGAAAATCACCATGTTTAATGGGTAAATCTACTATTTCTATGGCCATGTTCAATATCTATGTCAAATTACCAGAGGGTACCACAAGGCGGGGTTCCCATTTTGGATAATCCGAAGTTGAGGCACGCCTGTGAACTCTATGGTCGACTAGGGGGAGAATTTTTGACGAACTAGTGGGGTTAATAAACCCAATTACAACTGGGCATCATATGTTTGATAATTATATAATTGCATACTGGCTGGTGGTTTGGAACATTTTTATTTTCCCATATATTGGGAATAATAATCCCAACTGACTAATATTTTTCAGGGGGGTTGAAACCACCAACCAGATACTGTGTGTATATACGTATATATATATATGTGTATATATATATATAGCAACCGAAGAAAAAGATGACAACAAAAACCTTGGAAGCCTGGGAAATCATGGAGATAACATCATCTAATTTGATATTGGCTGGAAAATATGGTAGCCTATCAACATTCACCAGAATTTCACCATGGTAGCTTCATGGTCTTTTTATGTGTTTTCCATGTTTTGAAACCATGGTTTTCCCATGTGGTTTCCATCGACTCGGCTGATTATACCCTAAGTCTTTGGTTCACAGCGTCAAGCCTGGATAAAAAAAATAAAGCCTTACCCTGACGATTTTCATTGGAGGGGTTAGCCCCTAAAATGATATAGGTTTGTCTGAAAATAGGGTATATTCCCAATTATAGCCATTTAATAGGGATAATGATCATTAACCATTGGGTTTAGGGGTACACTATTTTCAGACAAACCCATATAAATTGTTACTATTATTGGCACCCAATCAGTATTCTGGTTTGTTTGCTTTGACTCAACAGATCATCCAAGTACTCGTACCATCTCATACCAACACCCACAATAATTTCAGCAATACCCCCAGTGGAGCTGCTACATGCTGGAACTGTCCCCAATATTGATCAATATTGTTGGTTAGTGATCCACAATGTCAACCCCGGATGAAATCTGTTGCATCCATCGATATTGGTATGGCTCAGACATAGAGCTAGACATATGGATATAAGAGAAACCACAATACAAATACATTTGTCAAAATGAAACAAAATCATTTTGAGATAGACAAGTCCTGCAGAATAGCCACTTCTGTGGGTCCATTCGTGCTCCATTTTGGGTCAACACTGCCCATTTGGCTTTGTCTGAAAATAGTATACCCCAAAAATGCGACTGCGATGGTTTTCATGATGTTCCGTAATTAAATTACCATTTGGAGGCGAAATGAGGTATACACCTTTTTCAGACGCACCCATGTCTTATCATGTTGGTTATGTATGTGTGTATATATATATATATATAATGTCATATCCCCATAGCCCCAGTATATCCCAATATATAGCATGGTTGATTAAACCGCCATGTGAATATCCACAGGTTTTTTTGGTGAGGCCGTGATGTTGCGTCATGCAGCAGCCTATTGTGTCTTCGATGATGAAGAAACTCTTCTTCAAGCTGTGAGCGCCATGATGTTCATGTACCGAAACGACAGTTTGGAGGCCCAAATCGACACGTCTGGAAATCTCATGCAGCAACAAAGATCCAATACCATCTGGTCGAGTAACATAGCGAAGTGGGAATTCACCATGTTTATACTATGTAGATCAACTATAAATGATTATTAAATGACAATTTTCAATAGCTATATTAAATTACCAGAGGGTAAACTTTGAATACTTTTCAGCAGAATATGGCCTCAAAATGAAACCTGGGCAAAGCATTTTTTTCCGACCTCTTCAATAAAGCAAAGGTAGGCAAGACTACACCAGCAGGACTAAAGAGATCATGACATGGTTAGGTTCTCCTCTCTACCTCCAGATATCTCCAGATTCCAGGGAAGATCTTTTCGTTTGCCAATCACTTTGACATGAGGCACCAACCAAGTGTTGGTGGTTGTGCCAATGAACCTAGCTTCATTGGCACCATTGGCATGTCTTATTCCTGATCAGACCCGGATCACCCTTGTGATTGGCACGGATCATCCTGAATTCCGGAAGAGCAAAAGTCCCATTTGTTGCTGATAACAGCGATCCAATTTATGAACACTTAAGTTGTTGCAGGGTCAACCCTTAAATGGAGCATGTAACGGATTTTGTTGTGGGGAAAACACCACTTATCAAAACATAGTGAGTAAATTCTATAGAATATAATATACATATTATATATAGTTTCATCTATATTTCTCCATTTTGAAATGATGTGTTCCTCCATTTTGTGGGGGACTTAGTTAGATCCCGGGGAAGCTGCCCCGTTGCGAAATCGCCGAACGCCAGGCTTTGAGCTCCGCCGATTTCATCGCCCGCGTCGCCTTTCGGCTGGTGCACAGCGAAAAAACCACGCCGCGAAGGCTGCTGGAGGAAGTCCCAAAAGCGCAGTGGCTACAGCGGAAGTTGGAGGAGGCGGGAGCTATGAACAAAATAATTACTGTACCCTCTGGTAAACATACAAAAAGCTATGGAAAATCACCATTTTTAATGGGAAAATCTATACTATTAATGGCCATTTTCAATGGCTACGTTAAATTACTAGAGGGTACCATATGTTTTGGCCATATTTTTTGGGGGATATTCCCTTACATAGCCCTAAACAATAGCCCTAAACAATAGGCATACATACCCTCTGGTAAACATAGAAAAAATTATGGAAAAAAACACCATATGTTTAATGGGTAAATCCACTATTTCTAATCTATGGCCATGTTCAATAGCTTTTTGAATGTTTCCCAGGCCGGGTATATCCCATTAATATCCCATTAAATCCCATTAGATCGGTTATAAGCCACTTTTTTTCGGTGAAAAAAAGCCGGCCGTTGTGAAAATTGACTCAGTTTTATGGGATGGTGAACCTGGTGAGCCATGAGCCTAGGGTTATCAACCAAGGAGGCCGGCTTGAAAAAACCAAGGTGATCAAATGGTAAACATAGAACAAGCTATTGAAAATGCAGATAGAAATAGTAGATTTACCCATTAAACATATGGTGATTTTCCATCGGTTTTTGTATGTTTACCAGAGGGTATCAAATGGTTTGATGGGATTTGATATGGAATGTAATTCATTAACCATGAATTGAAGAGGTTTTTTCAGGGGGGTTGAATATCAAAGATCTGGAATCGAGAAATGATGGAGACCTCTAGAGAATGTGTTCATGTGTTCTTTTCTAAGATAGAATCGGTAGTCATGGTTGGTTGATTGCTTCTTATACGGGGATGAACCACCAAATGGAAAGGATATACCCGCCAAATATCGGATATATCGGATTAAAACACAGTAAACAGAAGGGCTAGGATTTGATGACGAATTATGGGATTAAGTGTTTTTTTTTTCGGATATAACCAACAGGTTTTTCAATCTGGTTCATTCGCACACACAAGTCCCATTGGAAATGGACGTGTTTGCTTGGTGGATAGTTGTGGATAGTTATGGCAGATATACCCTTGCAAAGTTGGAATTTACAATCTGGTTGGTGGTTTGGAACTATTGGGATTATTTTTCCATATATTGGGAATAATCATCCCAACTGACTTTCATATTTTTCAGATGGGTTGAAACCACCAACCAGCAATGATTTTCCATAGCATGGAGACCTACCCCTCGTTTGGAAAATGAGCTTGTCCAAACCTGGGATAATAAAAAGCCAAGGCGTTAGCTTTTTAAAATGCGCTTTAGACATGCTTCAACCAATCCTTTGATGGGGGGATATACAGATATACATCAGATTTTCGGCTTGTCTAAAATAATGATCTCACCAGGATTTTTAGCATAAAGATGGTATTTATAAAATTCATGGTATATTTTAGCACCTTTGATGGGGGTTTCAGATCTCAACTGAATTTCATGTTTTTTTTTAGCACCAGGAAACCGAGGACCCTTGGTGACCCTTGGTGACCCTTGGTGACCCTTGGTTTCTCGGTTTACCTCTGAAAGGTCAAGGAGAAGGTGAAAGAGGCCATGGACGTGAAGAGCCAACTTTTTCAGCAGGACGATGTCGATGTCGATCCTGCTGGCGAGAGTTCTCCCATTTTTTTCTGTAGACTCTGGTGATTTTTTGACTTTTGCTATGGAAAGTGGTTCATTTCAGTATTTGCCTATGAAGAATGGTGAGTTTCCATAGCTCTGTGAAATCAGCCCTTTCTTATTACCTTATAGGATAGTAAAAATTGGTACACGGTACACCTGCCTTTATTTTGGCATTTCCTGAGTTGAGCAGGAGTGGTTTCTCCAATAGCTTGTTGCTTGGTACACACGGCAAGCTGGAAAATCCCCGACATAAACGGAGGTTTTTTTAATGGGAAAATCATCGATCTATTCACCCAGGATTTTTCGCCATGTTTTTTGGATTGGTAAATCATTCAAATCTTTTTTTTCTTGACATGTTTCATCATTGTGAACCAAATATTTATTTGGTGAGTCACATTCCCGGAATACCCATCTTATCCCATAGGATTCGGTCGATGACTACGCCCTGAGATCCATGGGTCGTGTCTGGCAGAAGGCTGACAGCCTGCGGCGACTGGGTAGTTGGGCCTCGGAGGTTTTGCCCAACAGCGACTTGGCACCGAAATCATCGGTCTCTCACCGCCGTTGAAAATCGAAATTATATATCTATATATATAATTTATAGAGTCATCCTGGAGTTAATGTCAAGAGATCCGTACTTAAATGGAAACATGTTGAAAATTGAAATGGTGATGGGTCAAAAGTCTCCATCCCAAATGGTACACATAGCATGTCATAGCTGGTATTGGATGGTGAGTCCCCCAGTCCATTCATAGGTTTTGACCCATCCCCAAATGTTTTTGGTTTGACTATCAATGGAAAAGGTTGAGACATGGTTGAGACCAACGGTTGAAACATATTTAAACAAAAGCCTTCTTTTGGCGGCATTTTTTCAGAATTTAAGCACCAAATTTCTGCGTGGTTTGTAATGGACAATTTCAGCATTGTGACTGAAGGGTTCCAACATCGTTTCCCATGTTGGCAGGCTTAAGCATCACTCGAAATAGTAACCCGGGCACAAGCTGGGGACGATATAAACTATATATGTAACCCGTATTATTCTTGGGACAAGTTGGATTAGTCACTATATATCAACAGGCTATATTTCTTGGTTATAATGATTTTGGCTTACTAGGTGAGGTGAAACACTAAGTAGCTAGCAATCTGGTTTGTTTTTGCTGCTTTCATAGATTTTTGTTGTTAAGTTTCAACCCAAAACGTGGGATGATAATCTGCGGTGAATAGTCCTGGGATAGCCAAGCACAAAGCAACAATGGTGCGGGGATGACTGGGGGCAGGGGACATCTTGATGTGTGGCATGTTGCTCTCTTGTTGGCCCATTTCGACCCAGACATCTGTTTTGGAACAAGAGAATGAGGATGCTTTCCCACAGCAGATTGCAGGAGCATATAGGAGCATTCAGCACTCTTTTTATACAGATCATATCGAGAAATTAATGATGAAACCCGGAGGTTGAAGCAACAAATGTTGCGAATTGAAGTGATAAGACATTGTGTTGTTTGTTTTTTAAATAAACACACGGTTTTCGAGTGGCAGTGGAAACCACTGTTCCGCGATCACAACACCAAGGCCTTTACTTCATCTTGAAATACGAGCACGACTTGATGGCTGCCCTAGAAGCCAATGCAAAGGTTCATGGAGCTGGAAGCAGGGCAGTCACTCGAGCAAATGATGTCGACCAAGCACCACTGACCAATGGTTGAGCCAAGGGGGAACCAGTTGAATTCCACTGATTCGTTGGATGTTTGGACTCTCAAAAGACGCCAAAAGACGCCAAATGAAGAGACATGGGCACTGTTTTGGTGGTGGTCGTTGAGTTTTTTTGCCCAAGGCAACTATCAGCGGAAACTGAGGTCTTTTTATGTCTTTTTCTCGGGCTTTGGGGGTTCTGTTTCTTCATATGGACCCAAACTGCTTGGTGGTTTCAAACATGAATTTTATTCTCCATAATATATGGGATGTAATCCTTCCCATTGATTAATATGTTTCAAGATTGTTAAAACCACCAACCAGCAAGTCATTTGTGACAAAGATCTACGATTTCAAGAAGACAGGGATATGTTTTAGCAACATGAGAGAACCAAACATGGAGTTTGAAACCAAGAAACGAACACATAAAGAGAACTCTCCGAGATAACCCAGGCACCTCGAACAAAAGATAGAAACGTTCAAAGCCCAGGAGATTCTGCAGAAAACATCCCGGAAAAAACCTTTAGGTGTTTATACGTTGTTCGGCATGTCTGGTGTGTTTTGTTCATGTAGAGTCGAGGTTTCCTAAAATAGGGGTAGATGGGTTTTCATGGTTTTTCATTCTACGCATCCATTTTTTGGGGTACCCCCCAATTTTTGGAACCTCCAATGTGTTTTCCCTTTCCAATGGTCACCAGGTGGTGATCGGCCTGGTTCTTGGCGCCTTCCACGGCCACGGTGCCTTTGTTGACGTGACCGGTGCCAAGCGAGTGCTGCGGCTTCTGCGAAAGCTGCCGTTGCTGCGAGGAAAGCACGACGGGAAGCCTAGGCGAATTCTATGGTTGCGTAGGGGGGATATTTTTGTAGTTCCTAATGGCTGGGGCTACCCCCAAATCATCCATTGATAGATGGGATTTTCCATTATAAATCTATCTTAGGGTATACCCATTTATGGAAACCCCCATATAACCAATTATTGGAAACTACAGCGGGATTTATAAAATAATTATCGAAGGAAGTTTAGAAGTCAAACTTCCGACAATATGGACAGATGAAAAGCAGAGATGGGAAGAGTCAGAGAAGAGAAGAGAAGAGAAGAAGAAAGAAGATGAAAAAAGAGAAAGTCTCAGAAGAAAGAAGATACAGGTGCCCGAAAAGGTAGGAAAGCCGCCAAACACTGTGTTTCTACAATGATTTGTGGCTCCGGAGGATCGAAAAGTAGGCTCGCTAAAGCGGCGGGTACGGAGCCAGCTGGCCAGATGAGAGATGAAAAATTGCAGGCCGTTTTGGCGCGAAGCACATTTCCAAGTCAAAAGTGTAAAAAACTGACGGGTTCAGAGCACTTTTGGAAGTTGAGATGTTGAAAAAGTGCACGCAGTTGTGGCGCGAAGCACATTTCGAAGTCAAAATCTATAAAGCACCACATGTACGCGCCACTTTTGGACGTTGAATCGTCGTTTTGTGTGTCAGGCACAAGGGACTGCGCACATTGTCAAAAGTGAGCAAACGTGAGGGTTTTGTAGCATTTCCAGGCACAATGGCAGGCGTGGGGGATTTGAAGAGGATCTGCACAGATGCATATCGCGTGGCAGGCGCAGTACAAGAGACATCTTCATCAAAGATGTTGGGAGGTCAGGGCGCTGATTTCCTGAGAGGGGTTGCATTTTGGAGCATCAGATCTTCAGGTTTGCTAAGATGATTTTGCGTGACAGGCGCAGCCCTTCGTATGACCTGGCCTCACTTTTTCGAGGCAGGCGCCGTGCTTTAGACAGATGGAGTGGAAAAATCGCAAAACGCAATGGTGCGAGGCTGTCAGCTCTGCACTCAACTTTCCATTCTTGAAGGAAGTCTCGCAGAATTGTTTCGGTTTTAATGTTGTCAACTTCGAAAATTGAGGAAGTCTCGCAGAATTGTTTTGTTTTTGATGTTGTCAAGTTCAAAAACTGAGGAAGTCTCGCAGAATTGTTTCATTTTTGACGTTGCCAAGTTCAAAAATTGAGGAAGTCTCGCAGAATTGCTGCGTTTTCAAGCTTGCAGGTAGACAGACAGACAGACAGGCAGACAAACAGATAAATAGATAGACAGATAGATAGACAATTACAACTACAACAGCTACAACTACCACTTCACTACACTACACTCCTGCCACAACTACAAATATAAATCTACTACGCTACATTACACTACACTAATTACACTACACTACACTACACTACTTACATCTAATTACACTGCACTACACCAAATACACTAACAACTGCGGCAACAACTACTACCACAACTACAACTACAATTACAACTACGCTACACTGCACGAATTACACTTCAGCACACTACAACTACAAATCCAACTACAACTGCAACCACACTACATTACATAACACTACGCTACACTGATTACATTGCATTACATAACAACTACAGCTGCAACTGCAACTGCAACTACCCCTGGATTACACTACACTACACTACACTACACTGCACTACACTACACTACACTACACTACACTACACTACACTACACTACACACACTACCCTACGCTACGCTACGCTACACTACACTACACTACACTACACTAGCTACACTGCACTACACTACAACTACAACTACATTACACTACGCTAATTACACTGCACTACACTACAACTACAACTACACTACCTTACACTAGACTACACTACAGTATACCACACTACAATACACAACACTACACGACATTACGCTGCACTACACTACACTAATTACACCACACCACGACTACAACTGCAACCGCGCTTGCAAATACACTAATTACACTACATTACAGCTACAGCTCCACTTCGCTACACTACATTACAACTACAGCTGCAGCTGCAACTACAACTACAACTGCACTACACCACACTACATCCAGCAGTTGTGGTAAGGTGACCACTGCAAACATTGCAACCATTCCAAAAACACTACTCCAACCACCTGTCGGTCCATCAGTGGATTCGCTCTGCCATGCGTGATTCACAACAACCAACCTCCCCTATAGGTTTTCTGTTTTTGAATCTTCCGCCACCGCCTTGTGCGGTACTACTGTTAAATAACGCATATCCTTGTTTTGCTGACGATTATTATAATGAGATGGGAATCCCGATGCCAACCAGTACATGTTGGAGATGTTCCAATTCGATTTCTCAAGTAATTCCGATAATGATCTTGATCTGCTGGAGAATACTGGAGAGAACTTTTGATTTTACGAATTGGAAATCCAGTCCTTTGGAATCTATCTATCTATATATATATATATAGAATATAGAAAATCTTTGTTACTTTTTTGGGGGGTCATAGACGTTCTGAGCAGAAAAGACACGTCTCTGTTGCAATCACTCCAGCAGTAGTGGATGTGCCCAGCTCCACAATCAAACCGCTCTTCCTAATGGTTGGGCCCAAATGTGATACCTTGTACAAGAAATTAAGTTAAGATATGGTCCATACCTAACAACGGTGTTTTGACCCATCATGTCCGTACTTAAACCATTGTTGGGGGGTACTTGGAGGGTCTAGGCATGTGTAGTGATCTGACTTTCATAGCCAGGTCCACATGGTCCGCCAGGTTGCTTCCTCCAAAGGGCTGCTTTGACAGTCTCTACACGGCATTTTCCTGCTGCGGTCCCCATGAACCACCGGGCATGACCTGTTGGATGACGGATTTGAAGGAAAACTGTTGTCATGGGATTGTCATGGCGTTGCGAAATATCTTGCTTCGGAGGCGGGGTATGGAAGTTTATCGCTATGGCGGTTCATAACTGATAAATGGTTAGTAAGGGATTAGCAAATGTTATGTAAATGTTTCGTACATGGGTAATGGTGTGTGGTTAGTAGATTTGGATACTTTTACTCTGATCCTGAATTATGATTGTTTAGCTGGCCGCAATGACTATTGGCAAAGCAAGAATAGAAAAGTTTTTGAAAGCTGGAAATTTGAGGTAAATATCATCGAACTACCATCCTGGAAACATGCGTTTTTTTTTTCAGGGATTAGTATACTAGCTTTAGGATTCCCAGTGCCATTTAAGTTTTATATCTGCTGAAAAGTGCATGAAGCCAACTAAACGAGACTTGGTTATGTTTTTCAAACGTTCATTGTTCATGGGACATAGCTAAGGGATAGGCCACAATCAGGGGATGGGAACGTGCTCGTTTTGCCCACGACTTGGAACAAGCGGAACATTTTGAGCTCAATCACTGGCGTTTACATGTGTTTACTACATGTACATAGATATAATTGAATATAATTTTTATATATATATGTAAATTAATGATATATATATATATATAGAAAAGATTTAATGATATATATATATATATGTACAATGTATCATATGTACTATGAAATCTCATGAAATATGACAGCTAACTTTGGGCTTTTAACCTGCTTATCAGCCAATCCAGCTATTTAATGGATTTGTTTGCTGATGTATTGATTTCTGGGGAAATCTGTTGAAACTACGCGGGCTAGCCTGAACAGAAGCAAAAAATGATGGTCCAGCACCATTTTCCCTCTGAGAATTGCCATTCTAGGGACCCCCCATGATTGTACAATAACATTTTTCATACTGATGGGCATATGTACCAGTTGATACCCTGTTAAATCTTGAGTTGTAATGATTCAAATTTCTTTCTTTGTTGGACACTTGCAGCAAATCCCCTGGAGGCTCGAGCAGATGAAAGAAGAGAAGAGATGCGGAAAGCGTCCGGAAGACTATTTGGGCTTGATCTTTGGATTTAGATAACAATCGAAAGTGCTGGTTTAAGCATAGAACATCGGGGAAAATTGGATTTAATGTTATGATATTTCACATATATATATATTTATATATTTATATATCTTGGTAAATTATAGCGAGGTCACTGCGACCGAACCAATAAGGGAAATCGTCCCCAAATGTCCAAACCATTCAGGTGAGTGAAATATTAGAATTTTCCCATATATATACACATTAATATCCATCTGGATACCCAATGAAAATCACAGGCAAAATGGATATTAATAGGACATTATTGAGAATAGACAATATAAGTTGGATAATATGAATTTATATATATATATACCACTAAAGAATATATCTTTGGATGAGTAGTTTTTATTTTGTTGTGAAATCTACAGTTCAAACCCTTGTTTTGGTTACACGGGACTCGGGGGCCCTGATAATTTGCACATTTTTATACTTTGTACACGCGTCTCATACATTGATGTTGTTTTACATGAAGATGTTGTTCACTGTGCTCTTGTGACATGGAGATGTTCGACCAGGTCCTCTATGGTTCATCTTCATTGAAGTGACATAGGTGTTGATACGCTGGGTGTTGGTTGGGGGGGTGGGGGGGTGATAACGTTCTTGATAGTACGCTCTTCATGGTTCATCTTCATTGAAGTGACATAGGTGTTGATACGG
>Ga0126342_10008333_pt1 | contig 18568 bp, 17 predicted proteins | sample Cyp1metagenome_FD_92528 | JGI IMG/M metagenome (GOLD analysis project Ga0126342, IMG submission 92528) | Coral microbial communities from Lord Howe Island, Old Settlement Bay, Australia - Cyphastrea 1 metagenome | ecosystem: Host-associated > Invertebrates > Cnidaria > Coral ...
CCACCTTTGAATTAAGTAAAAAGGGAGGACGTCACCATTCTTTAGTGGTCCCGGGGGGGGGGGCTAGAAGTGGGACATCTATAGAATGGAACCCCGCGCGCAATAGAATGGAGGGCCTGCACGACCAAATCATACCAAATCTCTAAAAAATGGAACCCCATCTCTATAGAATGGAACCTCCGAGGGTCTTACAAACAGAGACATGTCTATAAAATGGAGGAACCGGTGATTGGTTTGAAAAGTATTGAAAAGTGCTTAATTTCATTTTTTCCCTTAATTTTCCCTAAAAAATGATACACACAGAAATTGTAAAATTATGTGAAAATCTTGTTTATGTTGCGGGCTCTGGGAATACCATTCTTTAGAGATTTTCTTAATATTCTGGTCGACCTTGAAAGTTTTCAAAGTTCCATTCATTAGAGTCATTGAACCAATGAACTCTAAAATAAAAAATGTAACTTCGTTTTTTTTGGAAACACACAACTGGTGTCTAAAGAATGGGAGATCGAAATTTAGAGGTGATCCCGGTTGATAACCCTGAACTCTATAGAATGGAACCTCCAGCTTCCACCAGATGAGGTCAAATAGCGACCGGTACTCCTCTAAAAGAATGCAAGTGGTCAAACATTGAAAACCCTAAAGCCCAGATCTCTAAAGAATCGTGGGGTCCCGGACCACCATTTCCCAGAGAAAATTCCAAGGGGGAGTATATGATCAACAACAACAACAACAGCAGCAGCAACAACAACAACAACAACAACAACAACAACCAACAACCAACAACCAACAACCAACAATAACAACAACAACAACAACAACAAACACAAACACCAAACGCCAAACACCAAACACCAAACACCAAACGCCAATAACAACACCAAACGCCAAACACCAAACAACCAACCAACCAACCAACCAACCAACCAACCAACCAACCAACCAACCAAACAAACAAACAAACAAACAACAACACAACAACACAACAACACAGTACAGTATCGTACGGTACGGTACAGTACAGTACAGTACAGGACAGTACAGTACAGTACAGTACCACACAGTACCGTACCGTAGATCTCAAATTACGAGTATCCCAGTTACCTCACCAAGTCGAGCCACGGGCTGATACACGAGTGCAAGGGATTGAAGAGGGAAATGCCAACGGGCACAATTCCTTGGAGGCCACGGGAAAATGGCCACCGCTGGGCGTTGCAAAGAGGACATCTCCAAAGCAAAAAAACACCGTTTTATCTGGTGAGAAGCAAAAAAACAACATGTCTGTAGTTGAAACCTCGAGCAAGTTCTTTTGTACAAACCAAGACCAGCTCAATACTTTGACGGAAATCCCAATAACTTTCCATAGCCCCAGGCTTTGCCATGGAGCGTTTGGTTTGTAAGATCCTCCACAGTGCGGAAGGATTCTCGATGAAATATCCACCTGCATCAGCGAATGGAACCAACCGGTAATCTGAAAAACAAACTGCAACAGATTCCAGTTCTTCGGTGACATGGGATTTTTGACCATCAACTGACAATAAAAAATACGGGTTTAGAAGATTTCATGGGATTGAATGGGTTTTAATGGATATAATGGAATATATCTGGCTGAATTACACTAAGTCACCAACCTGAAAAATAACTGTGACAATACGGTCATTTGGGCATGATTCCCCATATAAACCATGAGGTCGTTACAATTCATCCAGATAGCATGTTTCCACATGTGTGGCAACATGTTAATGTATGATTAACTATCAAACTACCCGACCAAGGTTGAGGCAGGGATGACCCGGGCCAGTCAAGTCATGCCACGACTTCTTTGGAGGATCAACTATGATCAGTGATTTTTCTGGTTACCATAGATGAGGACCCATCACCGTCAGTATTTTTGATGGCTTGTTGCCAACATTTACCTGGACCAGGCCGCGACTTGCCTTGATGGAAGATGGAGCATTTCAATTGCACCACCGCGGGCCTCAGGAAATCCCATCAACCGGTTGTTCTATCTATTGGGAGGTTTCCGAAAATGGGGGTAGCCAGAAAACATCCGTCTTTTTTGAGAATTTTCCATTATAAACCATCCAGCTATTGGGGATCTTCCATTTCTGGAAACCCCCAGGTTCTGGCAAGTCGACTCGTCAGTGGTTGGGTCACAAGAACCCACGGGGAAATCTGGCGAGTTATCATCAGCATTTTCCACTAAAACAGCTGAGGGAGGTGGGAAGAATTTCCTCATCAAATGCTTGGATACTGCTGTGAGGGGCCACTGGATTACCCTCCAGTACTCAAAAGTGGCAATTGACAATCCTATAGATATTACAGTAGTTTTCGGAAAATCCATGCGAATCCCTAAAAATGGTGGATTTGCCATTGCCACGTTTGATTGCCAGAATGTAAGCAAATAATTCATTCAAACTGATCTCACCTCTCTCCGCTATGACCCCTCGACTGAATTATGAGGACAGCACCAAAGGGATTCTGGTCGCTGGCGACTCGTAAGCACCTGCAACCACAGCCGGTATGGGTCCAAACGCTGGCACCTAAGTGAACCCCAAAAAAGCTGGGATTTATCGATGTTTCGACGTTCATCCCCCCTGTTCCTGATGGTACTGCAAGTGTTGATCTATATATATAACCATATTTGGCGGTTCAAGGTGACAATTTCGGGATTGTGCTCAAATCATCATTGCAGGGATTAAGTCACTGTCAGCCAGGGGCAAAGAAGGTCCCTTCCAACTGGTCAACTTGTGTTACAACAAGTCATTTCACTACGCTCAATCGTAAGAGGTCATGATTAAACTGGTGAACACATGGCTTCGATCCCCCACAAAATGGGTAGATGGCTGTGGCTCAAGATTTTGTCTGACCTTGAAGCTCTATGCTTGACTAAACATTATCAGACATTTCGATCTGCCCTCCGGTAATCTAACATCGCTATTCAACATGGTCAGCTTGTAGGTGATTTGCCCATCTAACATGGTGGTTTTCCATAGCTATGTAACTATGTAAGATTAGCCAAGGATACCCAGCTGCCATCCACCAAACGTTTGGTTGGCCCTATCCTGGTGACCTACGACATGTCCAATCCAATAAATCCTGGAAGGAATGAAAAAGCTGCAGCTGGCATGAAGCTGTTTGGGCCTTTACTGCGGTAAGGGTCCTGCAGACTCCATGTTGGGGTCCCTGCTATTCCATCATTGGATGTTGTTGCTGCCTGTTTGAGCCCCCAAATATGTTCTTTGGACTTTGAACCAACCACGCAATAAATCCCAACTTCCCTTGGGTTTGTCTGAATATAAAAACGTACCTCAAAATCTCTCACTTGATCATCATGTTCCCGGCATACAATGGCATTGTTTTAGAGTTTCCCCCCATTCTTTCACAAACCAAACATATCCTCAAAAGTTGGTTGTACATTCCGTTGTATCCCCATCAAATCCCCATGCGATCCCTGTTCTTTCATATTATTATATCATATTATATCATCTTGTTTATTGTTTTTGTAGGGTAAACCTGCATTTATTCCTATTTTTGGGCACATCATCATACTGTTGGTTATACATCCCATTAAGCATTCATTCATTACAATTCCATTTGAACAATAGATCATATTCATGAATATTGTCAGTATGGCGCAGGACAAGCCCAGAATTCAACTGATTTGTTACCCCAAACCAACTATATATATACTATAAATATATATATATATATATATATATATAAATACCATAACTCGTAGTTAACCTACTTACCAACTTCGCTAAATAGCCAGCCCCGTTCCGGTTCTTCAAAAGCCTCGAGCTGCGCTGCGGTGATGTTGGAAGCTCCCAGCATCTTGGCGCGCCCCGTCTGCACCTGTCGGATAGGTGCACAGCTGGCAGAGAAAGATGGTGGGTTCAGCTATTTCACTTGTGAACATGGGGATTATATGGGATTATAGCTTATTTATGCTTATTTAACCATCAACAAATGTGATTTAACAATCGAACATCATCAAACTATGTTATTTAACCACACATAAATTAATTTGCACGCATGTCTTGTGTGCAGAGATATCGATGGATATTGTTTACTGCCCAGGCTTTGGAAGAGCTGCTTTAAGCGGATCAGGAAATACGTGGAAACCTCGCATTCTATACTCATCAGCCTCAATTCACAAAGAAATTGTGAGACACTTGAGTCCCAAAACCAGGGAGTATACCTCCTTATAATTCACAACCATCATTTACCAGTTATATCTCCATATGTTTGATGCTCAAAAACCCTTTGAAATGATGGGGATATATAGTTGATAAATGATGGTTTGTTGTATATCAGGGTAGCCAAATATATTCCCGTCCGATGCTAAAATCACCAAAACCCGAATAATCCTTTCCCCCTACCCTCTGGTAAACTAACATAACTATGGAAAATCACCATGTTCAATGGGTAAATCCACTATAAATGGGCCATTTTAAATAAACCTCAGCCCTTGGTTCACTACCGGATTTACTCATTTCGCGGATCTGGGTACCACGGGTTTTCTGTGGTTGCGAAATCCTGCAGTTGGTAGATGGAAGAAATCCCATGATTATTCCATTATTTACACTAGCTACCATTATAATATAATAATTAAGACAATATCCCATTACAGTTATCATTAAAATAGCTACAGTTATAGTATCCCATTATCCAATTTATATATAATCCCATTGTCTACAGTGGTTCATGGTTGTACCAAAAGTTATACCAATAGTTATACCAACGTGGATGGACGAAATCCCCCTACAATCGCATTATTTACACTTGCAATAGTGACATATAGTTACCAGTATTATAATCCCATTACAATAATCCCATTGGTAACTATTGTACTGTTTCACAGTTACCAATCTACTTCCCAACTGCTGCAGGATGCTGCAGGATGCCTTGTCTATCCACAAAGAGCGGCTCGGTGCCTCTTCCTCCAGGACGGCCCACAACTCCTCCAAGTTCTTCTCCTTCTCCGGCGCCCGGTGGAGCATCAAACAATCCACAGCTCCCTGGCCTGAGCAAAATCCATGGGAAACACAGCCTCCGATGTCGCAATGAGTTCACCAGGTGAAAGTGGGGCAAAAACCTGCCTTAAGCATGAAACATGGCGATATTTCACCACGAAACATGATGAATCCATTGGATATATAATTGGATATGATGGGGATACTCTCTGCAAATCAAACATTGCAATTCAAAAGTCCCTGTCAATCGATATTTTAACGGAAAACCATCTATACATGGTTGATTTTTCAGCAAGCCATGTTTGATTACCGGTGGGTTATATCCCATGGAGGTTATAATTATGGGAAGAAAACGGAATCACTGTAGCTATAGTTGTGGCGTGTGCAGTAAATCAAGCAGTTCCTGATTCAGACACTAAGAACCCACAATAGAGATATTCATATGGGTTGTAGTCGGGGTTGTAGCCATGATTTTGAGGACCTTCGTGATCAACCGGTTTATTTAGTTCCTAATGTGGGGGGTCCTCAACATGTTGATATGTAATTCCAATCATAAATAGGACCCCAGTATGAATGAACTGCATATTGATCAATCCTCAGTTGACATTGATGGGGATGACGATATGCATCAAGAAATCTGGAGAAAACCAACTAACAACAAGGGATATGATATATTAATGAAAACACTCTGAATATGATGTTTGCACACTATGGCATACTGGGTCATTGACTATGCTTTTTATCCAGTTGGAGATGTATATAGCCAAGTGAATAAACACGGTGGGCCAAGTCCATTCGCCAGTACAGGTGATATCACCAATGCTCACGAATCATACCGGAGATCTTCACCATCCTATCTAAAGGTTCCTGTTGTATGTCGATGTGCCATGTGTTGATTGCATTGATGAGTACTTCGAAATGATTCAACCTCATCTGATTGGATGTTTCAATGCCCATGATGGAAACAATGTCAGTAAATGGGATCATGTATAATATTATAATTATATATATATGTATATATCATCCCAAATAGCATGGACATGCATGGACGATAAACAATACTTCAAGCCACCAACCAGAAACAAATTGATCATGGAGTAATGAGTAATGGAGCGTACATGGGGTTACACATACAAATGGATCAGCCGAACCAGTTGGCTGACCCCGCTTATCAGCACCGGCATCAGCAGCACCAGTATCAGAAATCATTTTTCCTCAGCGCATCAAAACCATGACACCTCAGGACTCTATTCTACAACAAATGTGGTACTGGCTATGGTATCCACCAGACAACTGCTTGTCACATGGAACTCTTAGCCCCGACGAGTGGTTTGCATCCAGTATGTACAAGTGGTTGGTGGTGCAAACTGCAACCGAAACCCCCAATCTTTGGTCAATTCGGGGATCACCATCAACCACCAACCAAAGCATCACATGGCCCACTGGCCATGTGAGACTATCACTGGTTGGTGGTTGACCTCCCCCTCTGCAAAAAATATGACGTCGTCAGTTGGGATGATGACATTCCAAACTGAATGGAAAAACAAAACATGTTTGAAACCACCAACCAGATCACTTTTGAGCTGACTCAAACTCAAACACTCTTGAGCACCGACAGAATCTCCTGGGCCAAATCGTTGCCTGCAGCAATCTGATGGTGACCAAATCAGGGCAGGGCAAATGTCGCCCCACGGAACATCCAGTTGTTCCACTAATGCTACGCTCTTGCCACACATCCCGAAATGGTACTTTATGCGTTAATTGAACACTTTTCAGTTTGATAATTTGGCGGGAATGTCTTGTAAATAGAAACTGCAAGAAAATGACCCTTTGAACCCACCAAACGCATCATATAGAAGTTGCAACAAAAACTTACCAACTGCACCACTAATCAGAAAATCCACCAACTTGTTCCGGATATATTCCTGTCGTGTCCAAGCCACTTGAAGCACATAGGCAGCTTGGGCCCTCGATGTCAAAGGGTCCCCCTACCCAACAGCACGGAGGTGGTCGTTTCGTTTTTGGATCATGCCTTCAAAAATTGGTGGGAAAACATACATCTGATTCTGATTGTGATATTGTGCCTTTCTGGCGCATTATGGCGCATTTCTACCATGTATTACCGCGCCACTCCAGGAATCACTTGACCAGCACGTCAAAGCGTCCAGAGTTACTTGCAAAACAATAGAGGCGGACTTTGTGAACTCCGCTGCCAAATGGGAACGTGGTCCAGTATGCAACTGAAACAACGGCATTTCAAATTGTCACTGTTTTTTTTTTGGTGGCTTACAACCACCCGTCAAATCCATTGAAGATACCTAGCCCAGCTGGTTCCTCATCCGACTTGGATAAACGGACGAAGCGGTGGGACAAAGCCAACAAAAGGTGTGCTTTTATGGTCCAAGCTTTGTGTGCATTGATTTCACACAGTCGGATTTCTCAGGTATATATATATAATATAGCGCCTACATGATTGGATACAGCATCTTTTAATGGGTTCCTAGAACCACTTCCTTAACCACATCCCTACCATCCCCTCCCTACGGTCCTCCGGCGTGGAACCCACGTTCCCGCGCCTTGCAGATTGCAGAACTTCGCGCCGGCCTCCATGGCGATGATGGTCCCGGCAGCATAGTCCCAAGGCTTGCCACCTTCGCCACTCAGGCCTGGAGCTGAAACGAGATGGGAATCGTCAAAATGGGCCAATTTTGGATAGAAAAAGGTGGAGCATTTCACTCAAATATTGATAATATGAGATGCATTGACTGATCATATAATGAGATAACTGACGTTTTTATATATTTTTAGGCGGTTACTAGATTGCCTGATATTTTGTGATTGGACGAAATGCCGGTGCTTTGATAGGCCATGCTTGGTGACTGCTGGGATGCGCAGTGACCCAACTTGACCCAACTCTCCATCAAAATAGCTGCGGTGGACGCTGTTCATTCCCCAATTCATATCCCCCATTGTGGGTATTGGTCAGAAATCGTTCCCCCCAGAAAATGGATGAATGGATATGAATAGGAACAAGAATGAAACATCCATCAAAATTCGTGGTCCAGGAAACCTCACATCGTTTTTTTTCCACATCTAAAAAAACCCAAAGGTGCCGGGGGAAGACAGCAGCCCCAATGCAGTCCCACATGCCCTTGGTTCACCCCCACCTGTGTAGTAAGCATTGGCCCTGCCACTGGCCACCCAGCACAGGGAGAGCACGGCAGTACCCAGGGTGCGGGTGGCCCGCGTGCCATGGAGGAGTAGAGCCTTGAGGCCATTCAGGATCCGATCCAGGCCAGCCTGGCTGGGCCATGGTGATTGGTGACTTCAACATATCAAAAATATATCAAAATATCATGAAACCCTTGTGACTTGGGGCTGTTAAAATGAAGAATTATGAAAAGAAGAGCAGCATGCAGTTTTGGGGGCATGATTTTGGATGGCTTCCAGATGCTTCCAGTGGGATTGTACCCTGGTACGTATATGTATATGTATATATACATATATATATATGTATGTGTATGTATGTGTATGTATGTGTAGAATATGTGTGTATATATATATGTAATTATACGTATGTAATTATATGTATGTGTTTGAATGGGTATTGATGGGATTGGAACCACTTGTGCATATTTGCTTTTACTGCTTGCTAATCCTTGAGTTGAACCATTGACCAGATCCGTCCATTGTTTACATCCAACCCCGTATACTTCAGGTGCTGACAAAAAAAACATGGTCCCCCGAATGGAATTCCTGAAAGGTGGTTGTGATACTCCCTATCAACATGGATGGATGTTCATGCCAAGGTCACAGGGTGACAGCCGAGGCCAATGCTGCTGCTTAAATGTTGGGGGATATCGCGACTTACAACTGGGCAATTTTATAACTCTTGTCACTAGCACTACCAAACAAGACTGGTCATGTTGTACTAGAAGGTGAACCTGAAAATGCTCATTCCAAATGATTATTAACATCAAAACACTGGTTGTAATGTAGGGCTTCACTGCTGACTGCATTTTCTTATACACATCACAAGGAGAACTTTCCAGAAATAAAAAAGGCTATAGGCTATAGCACTTGAATAGAAAAGCAGTTTGTGACATGTACACCCAAATGAGCCCCCAAAGTTAGCAGTGGCTGAACGGGTGATGTACCAGTCGAAAGGGCCAAAAAAAAAAACTGTTGATCCACCACCTAAGTCCATGGAACATCCTGTCCTGTGAGCGCTCATAGCCAAGCTCGAAGAGAACCATGGATTCCTTCCTCAGCACAGCCACCGAGATATCTCAGACTGGGCCGTCAACAGCCAATGGCGCCCTGGTGAACATCAAGCAAATTGGGATTTCGATGTTCATCCATGTTCATCCCAAAAGTTTCTGATGAGGAGTATAAAAACATATCTTTAACTGCTGTTACCCAAGATTATCAAGCTCTTGAATATATTGATGATAAGTGGTTCTATACTATAGGACTATAGGTCTTGAGCTTTGACCCATCTCCGTCGTGATGCAAAGTTGTTGCAGTGCAACCTCGCATGATTTTCATGTTCTGATATATTCTCATGCTGAGCTCAGTACTGGGTCCATCTAACAGTCAACGAAAGTACCTACGGCGCCTCCCTTACACACTGTCTCGTTGCAATTCAGCATTTATACATGTGTGTACTGAAAGAACATGTCTTCAACAAAAACACTTCTGACCTATAAAGGAAATGATGAACGTGTCTATTCAGCACAATAAATGATCATCCGAAAAGTAGCTCCTATGCGGACAAGAACAGGCGGCCAAGCTTCAATGATTTGGCCGGATCAATGCACAAACGAGCTCCGTTTAAATAGGCTCCTGGAAATCAAAAGCTGTTTGTGGTTGTCGCCAATTGTGGGATCTCACACGACAATCAAGGGATATGGTTGGTGTATCCATACCATGCGGATGTGATCGTATGTGTATATACATATATCATATATAGTACAACATATGAAACATGTATAAATGAGAGACGAATACAAATAGTATGGGGAGATAAGCCATACCCTTATAATCTAACAAATTCAAAAACAGTGAATTTGAAGCTGTATATGTGTTGGCGGTTTCAACCCCCCCAAAAAATGTCCGCCGTGACCACCAACCACATCATCATTGGTAATCTATCCCCATCTGGTTGGTGGTTTTAACCATCTTGAAACATATTAGTCAGTTGGGGTTACTATTCCCAATATATGGAAAAATAACAAATGTTCCAAACCACCAACCAGCCACTATTATACCCTTAGTTTGGATGGTGAAAATCATGGTAAATCTCCATGGTACCTGGACATACCATGGAAAATCCCTGCGATTTTCCCATTTTGGATGGTGACATTTCACCAGGAATCACCATTTGTTTTATTGGTTAAACCACAATTTGTGTTGGTTAAACCACAATTTTTCTTGGTTAAACCACCATTATTTTCCAATTTGTGTTGGTTCAACCACCATTTTTGTTGCTTAAACCACCATGGAAATCCACCATTTAGGAACCGCTCCTTCGCCCTTGGCTGCCACGAACAGCTCATCCGCGTAGGGATCGTAGACCACTCCAAGCACCGGCTGCCGACCTGGGCTCTGAGGATATCATCATCCTGCTGAAGTACATAGTAGCCATACTATGCCAAAATATGGCAAAATTAGATTTTCTATAATTTTCTTCAATTATGAAAGACATCACTGTAATCAACATTTCAACAATATTCCCATGTTTTCTTAGGAGATTTTGAAATAATCCTGATCCTATCTAGTCCAGGATGATTACGATGAAAGGCTTCAAGGGTCATCAGCCTCGAACCTTGCTTTCCTTGCCACGGTTTGACCAATGAGGCACCACATTTGGGCGAGACTTGTTGGCGAACATGTTCAAACCACGATTTGTGTTCGATGCACAGTAGTGCAAATGTAGAATGAAGTAGACACTCTTTTCAACAAACTGTTTAAATAATACATGTATATATTATATATTGTTATACCCAAACAATAAACAACAACCCTGATGAAAGCGAGAAGGTGACCGCATTAATTCTCCTTGAACAATCGCGGGATCTAATTGGAACAATCGCGGGAACAACCTTGGCTTCAACTTACCAACAATACATTCAAATACATTAACGATCCATCAACTGCACAATTACAGAGGTAATCTTAAGCAATTTGTAGACCCTCCCTCCAACTACCATAGACCCTGCCAGTGAATTTGAAGACTACCTCAAAAATGGGTGATGCTGAGATTCTGACGATTGAGCTGTATCAACCGGTCAACCAGTCCAGTCAATTGCAAATTGAAGAGGGTATAATCAAAACTCATCTATATAAATATAGTAAGAATAAAAAAAACCTTCCCTAATCATACCCAACCATTTACAGCTAATCAGCCAGGGTTTCTTGCAATCTGTCCCTTGGAACCAACGAGTGCCAACTGAGGCCCCTTGACCCACGCAGAATCCCAGGCTCACCTTATCGCAAGCGATGGAACATCATGAAAGCCCAAGAAGATTTATGAAATCTCAATAGGACAAACATGACTAATACTGATTAATACTGATTAATACTGATTAATACTTATAAATACTGATTAATATTGATTACTACTGATTACCAATACAACTAATACTGTAAGGTACTGTAAGATTCTGTAAGTACTAATATGTATCAACTAATATTAAATGATATATGCATCATGTATTTGTGATGTATTAATGATGTATTAATGATGTATTCAGATCTATTCATGATGTATTGATGTCCTAATGCCATGAAGTCATATGTGTATCCTACCGATCCAAAGGCTTCCTCAGAAGGTAGTTCTCATTCCCAATCACGATACCCCAGTCACACAATTTGAGCGGATCCATGGGAGATTTAATAAACCAAAAACATCCAAAAACCAAGGCTATGACCAAGGCCCACCGTACTGAGATAGATCAAGGGAATATAAGGCAGCTACTACACACGTAATACCGTTGTACTGACCTAAAGAAGTGGGCCGCTTACAACTGGGATCAGGTTTCGGACCTGAATTTCGAGGATTTTCGAGGTCAAGGGCCGCAGCGTCCGATGCTGGTGACCCAACAGCAGTGAAACACGCTGGGAACGTCAGTGGCGTATCTGAACTCACCGGAATGGGCCAGAGACATCGAGGGTTTTTTTATGCCAGTTTTAACAATTTGTGGATACAGCCAAGCTGAACCAACACGCGCACACACACAAATTAAAATGCAGACTGGCGACGCAACTCAGCTTGATACCGTAGACAAAGTTGGTGGTCCCATCAATTGGATCCTGAGTCAACAGACCACCATAGGTTGAGAAAATAACAAACACATGATAAAGAATCGTCCAGCTAAACATGGCAGGGCGAAAGCCATGTTACAGAATCATCCATGACGCACAACTTATCCCTTCCACTATTTTTTTGTTTGTTTGTCAATGGCAGCCAAACATGAACAGATCCACTAGGTTTGTGGATCTGGGAGATGGAATTGTATCCCCCTAATATTCATGATACCCTAATTTTTCCCCGGACCGCAATAGGATTTTGGGGTGTTTGATATTGGGAAAGGAGAGAATCAACTTGGAGAAAGAGGAGAATGCCATAGAAATGCCACCCTCTGTGCACCGAGACTCGACGATCCAAGTGGGTGCATCCTGCGACGGCCATACCGGGCATATCATCATGTTAGCTAAAAGTGCCATTTGGGTGTACGACATTTTTAGATTGTTCGTTAATTTGGTTGATTTTGATTTTTGATCCACTGTAAATTGGCAAACGCTTCATGTTCCAGATTTGTTTTATTAGGGGTAGGTTCTATAATGTTTTCTTATTTAAAAGATCTCTCTCTCTCTCTCTCGCTCTCTCTCTCTCTCTGAGAAATACTGCTGCCTTGCATTTGCAGTTCCATCCTCCAGCTTTTCTATGGGAGTCTAAGCCACAAAATTAGCTAAGTTGTTGGCTTATAAATTAAGTGTAAGTTAATTAACTATGTATATATATATGTATATTACAGTGTATTATCATAGTTATGTAATGGGGTGTATAAATCAACTTATAACTGGGGTACCATCTTTATGAAGGGTGTAATAACCCTAAACCTAGGATTTAAATCTTCACATCTCATTCATGTTCAGTCTTTTCCCTGAAAACATCTAACACGATATATCAAATCGGTTATATCCCTCTTGTATCCCAATGCAAAAATATAGAACTTCAATACCTGCTGGTAAATTATATGACTTCATTCACCATGATTTAAATCATATATCATCCCCATGACACATCATGACACCATGATATCCCCATTTCTGGATGGTTCAACCAGCAATTTCCATTATGAAGTCACCATCCATTGGAACCTCCCCCATCCCCCACCGTCAGCGTGGCTGGCGGCAGCTGCTGCTGCGCGCGCGCAGCGGCAGATTCCTCGCCGATGATTTCGTGCGTGGGGAAGGCAGCGCGCAAACCTGGCCCCCCCTTGGCGAAATCTTGGGGAAAAGTGGCAGGAAATGTGGCATGAATGACATGCCATGACAATGAATGGGAAAATTTGTGGGATTTGCAGTAACATTTAAAACATGGCAGGAAATTCTGATTCTGAATGATATCTTGTTTGGAGATCGTTGGCATAGTTTGGCTGGTTAAAGTTCATCACCAGTTTTTTTTTCTGATGTCCACGGAATCATGTCGTAACTGCGGTTTTTTAACACATAGGATGAATTTAAGATCTTTAACTGGCAAAAAGAAGGAAAGGGCTTGCTTGTTTGGGGGGTTTTGTTTGGTGAGATATTCAAGTAAGGCATCTTACAAGTACCTCCTACTAAACTATGAATTATATTGGTCCACTCTTCAATTGCAAGTTGTAAGAAATCTAGGATCACTGGAACGGACTTAGCGGAAAAGCTATGTATGCTCACATAGATGGGTGTAACATAGGTTCACCCACAGCTTGAGGAGCTCCTCCAGTAAACAGGCTTGTCAATGGGGAATTCGCCTCCAACTTATGGGCACATTATTTGTTTTAATGATGATACACTTTTGGATTTGGGGGTTTCCCATGCTTTCCCATGTTTCCCATGGTTTCCCATCATTTTCAGACAAACCCGCCCTTTGGTGTAAATTCATCAAATTCTGGCAACACGTAGGGCTGTCAAAGAACCAATGTCCCATTCACTCCATCCATGTGCCTCGCCCTCCAGAACCAGCATCATAGCTAGTCGTGGAAACCGACAAATCCGATAAACACCCGATAACCCCAGCAACTGAATTAGAAACTTACCTATCGTATATTTTCGCTTATTTCCAACATCTTTTAAGATTGCAAAAGAAAACCAAGTTTTTGGTTGATTAAACCTCCAATGTCTCCATTATGTTAGGTAACCTTCCGCCCTCGATTGAACTGGGCATCGGCATCACCCACCGTTCATCCACCTGCGATAACGCGCTGCTCGTTCTCTTTGTCCGTGGCCGTTGCAGGGTCGATGCTGGAGTCATCCTTCCAAACCACCTGCAGATAGCATCAGATAGCTGGGGGAAAACATGACAGTTTAACAGGCTCCTGAAACACGGGAAGGGCCCACCCAGATAAGGAAAAATTGTTACCAATGGTAGGTATGTGTTTGGTTAGATGCGGTGATGAAGGCAACTCATTAGCTGGAGGTTCCTTCCTGTATATGTCCATGGATATCTGATACTTAGAATAAATCTTACCGCCTCTCCGCCTGTGGAGAATTGGTCACGTTTGAAACATCACCTTTTTGGGGAGTTACTCCTTTGTTCAAAATCAAGTGATCTCTAAGAAACCCACATGAGGAATAAGAAGGATTGCTGCGGATGGATCAAATTAATGATAATTTATTATAATTTGATCGTCTATCTACTTCAGGATGGGTAGTAAACTTGTCTGAAGGCTCCAACTGTACATTGACAACACAACCTTCCGTCAGACTTCATTAATGAATCCTCCGCTCATCAACCTGTCTCTTTAATGCCCATCCGACCCGACGCCTTCTTCTGCAAACAATCCTTGGAAGTCTCCGACCAGCTCCAAACATTCCAAACTTGAAATCACACTGGTTTCAAACTTCGATGTACCGTCGATGTTCCATAATGGTCCATTGATCAATGGGGATTTATGATGATTTATGGGTATATATATATGTATATATAATAATGTATCTATCATCTGGTTGGAAAACTCTCATTAAACAAATCCTAAACTGGTGGTCAAATGTATATATATAATATAATATATATATATACACTTCTTTCTCTTCATCATCTCTCTCTCTATATATTATAAATACATTTCTCCCATAACATGTCTAAAACTGGTGCTTTTACCTCCCCTCCATTAACATTCGGCTGGACTTTCCCGGGATCCCCGACGACCCCAACGGCTCCGAGGATCTCGCATAGCCTTGCCGCAGTCCACGGCCAGCCGCACGGCCACTTGGACCTCCGCGCGCCAGGCGCCACCGCGCGCCAGGCGCGAGGCGTGGGCCTTGCGAAGGGGGCCCTGGGAGGTCAAGAATCATAAAGGAAAATAACCCTATGGTGGGAATTATGATGATGATGGAGGTAAATTGCATGATTATGATGATTATTGACCTTTATTATCAATAACCTATCATAGGAAAATGATGATGGGAATAATCATAGGGTAATGGTGGTGAATAATACGAGTAAGAGGGGAAAAATAGAATTCACAATCATAGGGAAATAATAATAGAGAAATGATAGGTGAATGATGGTGAATGATGAGTAATGATTATGATTCCTAGTGGTAATAGCTATTTAATAAATAATGGTTAGTATGATTCCCGGTTCATGAGCTAATTACTAAGGGGTATTTCAGGATCATTATTACGATCCATGGGAACCGGATTAATAGTAGTTCGTTTTTTAAGTACTGATTATGATTATGAAGAATAGTTGTAGTTACAGTATATTACTGATGAATAGTAATGGTTGATAACTATAGGAAACTTGTTAATTATAGGGACATAATTGATGATACATACTGTGTGTGTATGACAATACATATTGGGAAAGAATGGGTATATCACCTAATGTGGGTAAAACAATCATATCCCCCAGTCATCACCATTTTAATAGGTGGTATGGAAATCCCATTCCCAATTGTGTGGTTTATGGCATTGTGTTTAACCACATTATTGGATATCATGGGTATTTCATACACATATTGGTTACTGGGTCACATGAGTCCTGCTAATTGGTGAGGCCCCTGCTGCTCGGCTCAGTATGGGACAATTTAGTAGTCCTGAAGTAGAATATGGGATTGAAACAATGGTACTGCCAGTTTAGTGCGGATTCGTTTCGAACATTGAATTATTCTATCTACTCCAACTTTAAATATACACTCATAGAAAAATGGAACATGTTGGCATTGATTCGATGAATGATTTCAACGTACTTTAAATAGACAGGTTGGATGGTTTTCTGTGGCCAAAGTACAACATCAACCGATCATCACTGCTGGTCGCTCCATGTCACGCCGCGCCTCCCGCCGCCGGCTGAGAAAGGTGGAGAGCGCCAAGAAGGAGACGCTGGAGAGCGCCAAGACGGAGGCGGTGTGTGCGGTGGACCACGGCATTGGCGTATGGGTTGTGCAAGTATAGTATAGTTTATTAAAAAAACAATGGGAAAACAAGTCAGGTCCATTTTTTGTTGAGTACTAAATACAAGACGTATGTTTTACGTTGCTGTAGATATACTCAAAAGGATATAACACTTCTCTAGCTCCTGCGGTGCCGGAGGCTTTTTTAGCACTTCAAGTCGAAGTGATGTCGAGTGACCAAGTGGGTGGTGCTGATGTCGATAGTGGCAGGATGCTGATGTCGATAGCTGATTTCAAAAAATCTTACCAACTTGGCATCAGTAGAGGTGCTCATATGTGGCCAAATGCAGACACGTCTTGATTGGGGGGAAGAAGTTCAGCATGTTCATCTTTCAGAGTAAAATCATTTTTTGGAGGTATCATCTTCATTGCCTGTGGCGTGGGAATCGTTTAGCTCAAGCCATTGTCTGTAGCTGCAGGTGTCAGACATATAGACACGGCATGACACGGCTAAAGGATTTGCTATCAATTATATAGATGTCTATAATATAATAATGTAATAATGTATTAATGTGTATATATATATATATATATTTATATATATATATATATATATTAATAAATATAATATACATTATGTATAACTATGGGTATGTATAATTATATATATAATAATATATATATATATATTATTATATATATTATTATATTTACTATTATATATATTATAATATTATATATACATATATTATTATAAATATATATTACTATATATATATATATATTATAATATTATATACATATATATATATTGGACCACCCACTTCAGTCTTGTGTTGGATTCAACCAGCCAGCTCAGGGGAATAGATACTCTTGACAACAATTTGAGCCATTTCGGGCCCATCTAGTGCCCATCTAATACTCATCCTGAGACTCACCCATAAGCAACTTACCCTCTGGTAAACTAACATAGCTATTGAAAATTGCCATTTATGGTTGATTTACCCATCAAAAATGGTGATTTTCCATAGTTACGTTAGTTTACCAGAGGGTACGATGATTATGGAACCTTCTCTTTCCCCAGTCGATGCACATTTCCAACACATTCCAAAACAGTTCACAACTTGTTTCCTGGCTAAACCCTCATCTCAATTCATGTGTGTCCAATTACAGTTCACCGTTTTTTGGCTGGCGAAACCCCCTATCCACGTGGGGAAATGCCTGACTTTTTTGCTGCTTAAGCCGCCATCCCTTTTCGGCTGCCCCACATCCAAAGCTCCAAGGCTCCAGGCCCCATTTCTTCAACGAGGCATCGATGACCCGTCGCAAGTCCTCTGGGTCTTCGGCCGCCACCTGCGGGGATCTCCAGTGGGGAATTCATCGAAAAATGGGAGACAATTCACAAGTGAATTTATAGGAACTTTGCATCTTGTAGCAACCGACTGAAAAGAGAAAGAAAGCTACATCAATAGTATTAGTGGGATATAGTAGGGATTATGTTTTTTTCGAGGTACTGTAAATGGCTACGGATCAAGACCCTGGTACCAGTACCTGCAAATAGCTGGTAAATGAGGCTTCATCCCCCAAGACATGGTACAATTACAATTGCAGAAATTTGATCCATCCTCATACAATTCCGTTTGCTCTAACATGGCGTGGCCATGGTTGTTAACCAGCTGCAAGCAAGGATGAAGATTCAAGAAATAGCTGTTTTTTTCTGCCCCACAGCACATCTTGGACCACCCAAATATTCTGTAGTGGAGAAGGCGTTCATGATGTTCAAGTGTGATAAACTGCATAATGTGGTAAACCCAATGCTATAAACCCTTCCCAAAATCACAATTTTTATGGTTGGTTGGTTGATTCGAAGTCCAAAGGACAAATTGGGGGGGCTCCAACAGGCAGCAACAGCATCCAATCATGGAATAGCAGGGACCCCAACATGGAGTCTGCAGGACCCTTACCTCAGTAAAAGGCCCAAACAGC
>Ga0126342_10008334_pt1 | contig 18567 bp, 9 predicted proteins | sample Cyp1metagenome_FD_92528 | JGI IMG/M metagenome (GOLD analysis project Ga0126342, IMG submission 92528) | Coral microbial communities from Lord Howe Island, Old Settlement Bay, Australia - Cyphastrea 1 metagenome | ecosystem: Host-associated > Invertebrates > Cnidaria > Coral ...
AAATGAAAGTACCCCCCTAACTCCAAACCGCCAAGCCGGTTGAAGTTAGAGTCCCAAGTACTTGGAAAAGAGGGCCCCTGCCCATGAGTCTTCTTTTTTGGCCACCTTTCTAGGATTCCTTCCACGTCCCCCTGATCTACTCACTTTGTGAGTATGCTCAAGGCTCGGGACATCATGCTCGAGCGATTTACGGTAAACACTGAGGAAACCACGCAGATTTTGCGGGGGAATTTTGATTTCAGCCAAAGTGGCTAGACCTGAGTTGATATAGATTCGGGCGGTCTTTGGAGCGCTCCATCGCCCTTGCACTAACAGCCGATCCAAAGATCCATGTTTTGTGAACCAAAACGTGGCGCCACCACGCCTCAAGCTATAGGGTCTAAATTGGAATTCTTCCAGCCCTAGCTCTGTGAGAGTCTCAGCGAACTGTGCCCTCCATTTACTGGCAGACAGAACGAGTGGCTTCTTAGATGTCAATTTCCAAGCTAAAAGCCTGCGTGCGACATCAAAAACTGAGACAGTGATGCTCTCACTGGCACCCTGCCTTTTTCCACTCTTTGTTAAACCTAGTGAAATGACGGCGGGGCCAGCTTGCCCTGAAATGGCCACATCCTGGGGTCGCACATTTAAAAGTTCACCAGTGCGCAACATGCCATAAAACCCCAGCAACAGTGATAGTGCGAAGGCTGGATCATCCTTTAAAAGTGATCGACCAACCATGGCATGAACCACAGTTTCTGGAAAAGGTGGTGCACGGTTAGGTATCTCATTCTGATTCCAAACCTTCAGCAATCTCCACACAGTGGGAAGATGATTCTTTAGCTGAGGCTCCAGGTTTTGCAATGCCGCCACTGTATCGGAGGCTAATGCTCTCCCTTCACCTGAAGCCCACAGATGCTCAACATAGTCGGCTAGGAGGCCATCCATCTTAGTACGCTGTGTAGGCAGTTCCATGTTTTCAAACCGAAGGAAGTCAAAGAATTTATCCAAAGCTTTGTCATAGCGTCTTCTTGTTGCAGGTTGTACTGTTAACGATTGTAGAGTCCCTAGTTGCTGTCGTTGCTCAATGCGCTCCTGCTTGGTCCGACCCTCTAGGTGTACTTTCTTTTTCGGCATACCTTAATGACCGGCCGCCGTGAGGGCCGATCGGCAGGATTTTGCTTTGTTCCGATGTAGGCCCAAATAGGGACCACACCGGTGGCCAAGAGGAGGGCATTGATACGCGACAGCACAGACCGCATCTTGCGGCTGCTTGACCTACCTCTACTTAAAGAGTGTAGAGCAACTAAGGAATCAGTTAAATGTACAAACCTACAATGCATTTGACGCTTTCGACAGATCCTCCAGCGAAGACATGTGTAAATTGCATGGACTTCCAAGACGTTGATATGGTACCCCTTCTCTTTCCAGGGCCACCCACAGACGGTTTTCCACCTCCACAAACGCCCTGGCACTGAGGACCTAAGTCGATGGAATTTGACTTGATTTTCGGAATCTGCTTGTAACAAAAGATCTTCACCTTTGATAGACACAAAGTTGACGAGCTTCCTGGCCAGCAGCCCCTCTCCAGCCACAGCTTGACCGGCCTTGACTCGCTGCAAACTGGGCCTCCTGAGATACCCTTGCAGCATGGGATCCCCCCCCGGAGACGTCACCTTTACAACATCTCCCAGTGAGCGGATACTAGTCATCCCCAAGGGACCAAACAGCTCCTTCAAAAGCCAGGAGATCACCATGACATGCCACGAATTCCCAATGAGGCTATGCCGCACGTCCAGGTAATTCTCCCCTTTTTGTTGGCCTTTGGGTAAGCACGCAGCGGTGTAGTCAAGCGGGAATCCCATGGCCACTTCTTTCTCCTGAATGCTGGGCAACCTGAACTGACCATCCTGACTTCGTAGGCAATGCTTGTCGCGGTATACGTAAGGAGGATAGCGATGCTTATCCTCCCACCAACGTTCCCGCTCCCAGTCAGCACACTGCCATAATCCCGCCGGTCTATTTCCAGGTTTTTCCCTGGGGCGAGGGGTTGTGAAAGTAGGTAGTTTCCCTTCACTACCCAATTCCCATCCAGACAGTAGGAAATCCTTAACCGCAATATCATTGCTGAGCACCACTTCGGTGTAACCAGCCCAACCATCTTTAGGATGATCCTTGAAAACAACCCCCGGAGCTGCTTGGAGCTCCCAGCTAATCCAGTAGAGGCGCGGCCTCCTGCAAAGAGAAATCCCCGCGGCATCAACGAGGTAAGGGCAGCATTCCATATGCTCGCTCATCACCCTTCTGTCCTGCTCGTCCATCGATGCCACTGATTCCATCAGCGAATGGACCTGTGACCAGGGAAACTTGGCCTTGACCAGCTGGTAGACACGCTTGACATGGACAAACAGGTTGCTTCGGGCATCCTTCAGTGCCCCTTTCCGGTCAGCGTTAAGTCCAGAGACCCCCTGACATGGGGGGCCTCCACCAACCAGCACCACGCCCACATTGCTGTATTTGGCTGCCCATTGCGTCACCATCTCCTCTGTGATGTTCGCAACGTCCCCAACATGTTCAGCATCAGGAAAGTTGCTCTCAAGGACTCTGCTCCCGGGACCGGAGACCTCAGCACTAATGTGGCCTCCCATGGGCAGCTTCAAGGCATCTGCACTTACCCTGAGTGCCCCAATCCCATCAAAAAGCCCCACTGTGAGGACCTGTATGTGATCTTCAGGTTCCGGTAGGTCACCTCGTACCTGGCAATGAGCAGCATGGGCACCCATGGGGGTCAGGCCATTGCTGACGCAGAAACCACCTCCCCACTCGGAGGCGTCACTGACAGTGACATCTCCCCGAACCATGGCCCGCAAGTTCATTTGGGCCAGAGGCACCGCACAAATGAATCTAATGAGCTCCAGCTTCACGACAGTGGTCAGAGGTCGCTTGACAATCGGCGGCTCCCCCTCAAATTGTGTAATGAAGGCCCAAACTCCATTGAGCATCCCTAGCATGGGCCTACGGAACATCGCACAATAGATGAGTCCTCCACAAACCACCTGCATCTGTTTCTGATTCGCCTGCCCTTCCTTCAGAAGGTTGATGGCAAGCTCTACATACTTCATAACCTTGACTGGCTTTGGCCGAACTTTGCCTGTCCTGCCATCCACCAATGCTCCCTGAATCTCTGCCACCAGCTCTTGCTGGACAGCTTTCTTGGGGTGCCGTGGCAGGCCCCAAAACTGATATCCCTCACGCAAAGCTAAGGACTCTGCAGAGATTTCCCCCCGAATACGAGCAGCTAAATGGGCATCCATTTTTTCCAGGGAGTCAAAGTTATCAAGGTAAATTCTGTAAAGCCACTGAGCACTTGAACCTGGCCTATCACGCCTCATCTCATTTTGAGGTCCTATACCCTGTCCAAGTCCATGAAGGGACATCCGTGCAATTCGCCGATGAACATGCTGGGCAATAGATACACTATTGATGAATCCCATTGGCAACACCAACGAGCACAAATAGCAGGGCTCCTGCACCCCCCTTGGGGCCAAGGAGGCAGGTACCTGCCTCCCAAAGGCCAAAAACTTGTGCCAACTAGGGGGTACGCTAAAAATGTAGAAAAAACACTTGATGTCCTCTGAACTCATGATCAGAAACTCTTCCAGCCCCAATACAACACCTCCCATCCCAGTAACTGCCGGCAAGGTGCTCACGTCAGCGCCCAAGCTCCGACACAGCTTGTTGACCGGGACCAAATTCATGATCAACCTGTGCACTGCAATTCCATTGACAATTTCATCTTTGGTGACCCCGAATAAGCCGTTCAGCAATGGTTTGTCTTCAATGTGGTAAATCTCTGACTCTGAAATTACTCGACAAACCCCTTTAGACAGGAGTCCGGAGCAAACCTGCTCCCAATCATCATCATGTACAAACACCTTTGGCGGCTTTGTGTAAACATGGGATTCAACTGGAAGTAGATAGTTCTCGAAATGAACCACATAATCAAGGGTACCCATCTCACAAACCTCAACCAATGGAATTGAGCCTATCCCCTCAGGAAGTGCAGGTGAAATGTTTGACCATGAAAAAGACCTCGCCAATCTAATCTCATCCCCTTTATAGTCCACAGTTCTTACAGCCATAAAGTCGTCCCACAGAAGCCCCTCAAACTTTTCCTCGGCCAACTCGGACTCCTGCACAGTCGACGCCAGACCCGACAGGGCCATCCTAGTCGCCACAGGTGCCAAGGACATGTCAGTCCACAGGCTCCCATGATAGGAGTTCAACGCCTTGCAAACTCCGCACAGCAGGCTAAGCTGACCTTCAGGAAGATGGCCAACAATGGCTTCAACTGCCCTTGGGCAATCAGGTAGGGGAAAAGGCCCCCCTGAGAACTGGACCTTGCTGCGTGTAAATCCACATGTTTCCTCGAGCATTGAAAAATATGAAACCAAATTGGTGGCCATGTCTCCCAAGGTCTTCCCCTTGGTGGTGAAAAAATCTGGCCCCTGCTCAGGTCCGGTCGGCCCCGATCCAGCAGCCTTCATGAAAGAAAGCGGCGCCGGTGGAGAGCCACAGGCTGGCCTGAAACGGCTCTCCTCACCCGCACCCGCTGTGTCGCATGCATCAGCCTCGGAGCACATCGGCTCCCAGCCAAATTCATCCTCTACTTCTTCTCCTTGTCCTTGTCTTCTCTCACATGCCCTCCTTTGTCTCCTTTCGATTTGCCCTTTCCTTTGCCCTCTCTCTGCTTGCCTTTGCCCTTCTCGCCTTCTTGCCTTCTCTCCCAATCGTGGGGCCGGCTCCATGGACGAGCTGAAGCCGACTTTGCCTTGGCCTCCTCCTTCTCCAGTCTGGAAGCTTCCAAAGTTTCCATTGGAGTTGACATCACCGCCACCTCTTGCGGGACCAACTCCTGTCTCTGCGCCGCGCCGTAGTAAGATCCCTGTGCGATCTGTTCTAGGCTTTTCAGCCTCTGCGTGATCGTGTCGCAGGTGGTGGCTATCTTGCCTTGTAATAGAAGATCTTGTAGAAAGCACAAAGTTTGTGCCTCCCTGTTCATCGGCCCTGACATTCGTTTGGTCAGATTCAGCCTCCAATGCTGGGAGAACAGGGGCGGCAAGGACGACCTGTCGATGTCCCACGGCTGTCCCGACTGGGATACCAGCGCCCCTTGTATCATCTCCAGGGCATTGAGTGTCAAAGCGCCTGGAAAGCGCTTTGACACCATCTTCACTTTCACCTCTTCTCCAAAAAGGTGTCCTGGATCTTCCACGGAGCCCTGGCTCCCAGATGAAGTCTCCTCCGAACTTGTCTGGCTCGACGATCCTCTCTTGGTCCTCCTTCTGGCTGCTCTCTTGGCCTTCCTTCTGACTCTTCTTCGTATCCCTGGCGTAGGATCCAGAGCGGTGGTGCCAAAGACCGCTAGTAACTCCTTGGTTCCTGTAATCTTGTTCTTGCTTCTGGCTTCCTTCTTCTTTGCCTTCTTGGCCTTCTCCTGCTTCTTCTTTTTGCGGCCTTTCCCACTCTCGGAGCTGCTGGAGCTCCCCGGAACCCCAGGGGTTATCGGAGCCCTCTGCTCCCCTGTCGTCTCGGCAGCCCTCTTTTCTGCTCTCTCCCGAAGCCTCCTCAACTCGTCGACTTCCATCGCTCCTCTGCCTGCGGCCACCTCGACCAGATTGTCCATCCAGGCTTCTTTGTAGCTGGGGGTCAAAAGCCTGACCTTCAATCCATGCAGGAGTCCATCCTTGGACAGCTTGCTGCAGTCCACCGACATAAGTGGACATCCAGCCACTTGCCCGGATGTGCCCCTGACCATTTGACCAGGGCCTCTGCTTCCCTTCCAGCTTTAGCCTCACGAGCGTCTGGTCCTCGTCCATGTGCAGTCCTTTTATCATTCCGGCAACCTTCACTTTCTCTTCCCAATAGATTGCCTCGGTGAATATCACTCGAATGCCCACCTTCCATGATGTCAGTCCAAGTTGATCTACAGCAACCTCCTGGCCACTGTCAAATACCTCGGAGACCTCCTCGCCTCCCCGAATGCCCTCCTCTTCTGCCGCCGGGCGACGTAAACCTCTGCCCAGCCTAGCTCCTCCAACTGCCAAGGCCTTTGCTTTGGCTTTGACTTTGGGGGCTCCTCTCACCCCTCCAAGTCGTGGACCTGCAGCAGCAGGCCTCCTCAGACCTTTTGGTGGCATCAGTAGTGGGGGTGACCACGATGGTTCTTCCTCCACGCCTTGAACTCCCCGAAGAGAGCTTGTTGCCTCCTCTTCTTTGCCCCTTTGTTGCGGGCTTCTCTATGTATCCTCCTCTCCGGATCCCTTGGCCGGTTCTGAAAGGAAGGGATTGGCCCTTCCCACCGCCCGTGCCCACTTGCTCGGGGTGGTGGTGGCCCTGGTGGGCTCCTGGGTCGTAAAGGGGACCGACGCCTGGCCTCCCTTTCGTCCTCCTCTCTCCTATGTCCTTCTCTGGAACGCGTCTTCCGCTCAATCCTCTCTGGTGACAGCTGCTCTGGTGCAGTCTGCCTGGCCTCAGGCCTTCTATACCTTGGCAAGGCTTCCCGACTCCTGTCTGTCCTCCTGCTTCTACTCCTTCTGGGCGATAACCTCCTTCCTGAAGGTGCTGATTCAATGAACTCCTCTTCTTCTCGTTCTCTCCTTTTCTTCTCTTTCTTCTTGGACTTTCTTTCTTCTTTCTCTTCCTTGGCCTTTACGTTTCCTTCTGGGCAATGTGATGTATCCTCTTCTTCCTTTGCTCCACCTGCTTCAGCTCCGACTCCTCCTGCTTTGCTGTCTCCTGACCCCTCTCCCTTCACGGCAGGCTTTGCCTTAGGAGTGGTATTCAGCGGCAATGGCGCTGCTTCCAAAGGTCTCTTATCAATGACCCCCGGAGGGCACTCAGATGCACCTCCCAGCGACCGGAGCTCCGCACTCTTGGCTTCACCCTCCTCCAGGACCTTAAAGTACGAGTCCCTAAGGGTGACCTCAGCGAAATGCCCAGCCTCCTTGGGGAAGTTCTCCGACAACACGAGTCCGCGCAGTCGGAAAAGTGTGCCACACAAAGCACACCTCAAGTCAGAGCAAATTGCCCCAAACTTGCCTTGACAGTCAAGGCACCGGAGACTTCCGTCTCCCATTCAAAGAGCTTGGAGCCGAGACTGCGGGAAAAGCAGGTTACATGCAAATTCTTTATCCCCGAGGACGTAGGAACATGTGTGTGTGTGTATGTATGTGTATGTATGTATGTATGTATGTATGTATGTATGTATGTATGTGTGCGCGCGTGTTTTTATGTGGTTATAAAATGTTATAAACATTTATATATAAACAACAGTAATTCACCAACCTGAAAAGTTAAGCTATTTTTTAAGGACACAACTTAGCCCTTACTAACCATCAGTCTAGTGGCATCGCATTGGAAACAGTTTGCAAATAGATGGGTATGGATGAAGAAGAACCCTTGCAACTGGGATGTTGGGATGGAATATGCTATATAAACTCATATGATGCGATTCATGTGAGCAATTGGTGGCAAAATACGAAAGAAACATCATCTTTCAGGATCATCCCAGTTCCAGTGGCTTGCTGCTATGGCTTCAAAAACATCACTAGGCATGGTCCGCTGCCCTAGCTGAGCCCCCTGACTCCAAGACCTCTTTGCCTGTAAAGCTTGGAATCTGAGAGAGGATCCTCAGTGGAGGCCCTGCTCAACGATGTGAAAGTTACAGCATCGGGGGAATCATACCAGGTACGTGGAAAGAAATATGTTGGACAACGTGAAACATGTTGAAATATGTGATTGGGAGAGGATGTATATATATATAATTGATTTACAGAAAGGACTTTCATGGACTTTCTATACTAGTCAAACCGCTGCCTGCATGGAAGCTGTGTCTTTCCTACTATAATGGTGTTCTTCACTTGACATGTGCACATTCATAAAGGTGCAACTAACCATTCGACGAGTAGCTCCATACTGCTTCCTTACTTGTGGCTTCTGGGAGTTTCAAGCATGACAATGAATACAAATTCCTGCATGGATATGATGTGATGAATATAATGATATGCATATGCTGCAGCAAACAAAAGTGCGATGTGAATCGTAACGTTGAAATGATATTCATAAGCCCCTTCAAAGAAAGAGTCGCACTTGCTAATAACCCCTGGGGAAATCCCACAATAAACTGACTGGAATGTGTTTCGAATTGTCTTTAATTATCTTTAATTGATAATCCAATTTGTCCTAGGAAAGCGCCAAATCGTTTGGCAAATACATTTTGGACATCTCTGACACGAATTCTCGCATAGGTGCGGAGGAGGGAGGCTTTAATCCCAATGCCATGTCAATGTCACAGAGATCGCATCTATACTCAATTTTCTTTTGCCCCAAATCCCATGGTTTCTATTGGTTTCTCGTCATTTCCGAAAAAACAATTGCCATATTTTCGGAAAACATCCCCAGGTTGACGATGTCACCGGCTGCTTTTTTCCCGGCAACCAGGAGACTCAGGCCTTTCCAACTTATCGATGGAGGCCGCATCATCGTCCAACATCATTTTCTCAATGGTTGGTGCCGAATGATCCGCCCAATATTCCTGGCAGGTTGAATCTACTCTAAATGGTAAACGTTTACAAAAAACTATGGAAAGATCCACCATTGTTAATGGGTAAATCCATGTAAATCCACTATTTCATACTATTTCTATGGCCATTTTCAATAGCTATGTTAGTTTACCAGAGGGTAATATAGCATACCTTCTGGTTATTTAACATAGGGAACTGGAAAGTCGCCATAAAACTAAATATCTATAAATGGGTAAATTTCCATAGCTATGTTAAGTATTGTTAAGTAACCAGATGGTAATCATCCCCATTTCATATGTTTTTCATCCCTCCAGAAACCTTCTTGGGACCATCTAAGGGATGAAGCTCACATCATTTTGGGACCACTTGGGGGATAGGATCCATCGAATCCAATAATCCAACCGATCATCGGAAGCCATGTGTAAAAAGCCGATTTAAAAACCAGAAATCAGATGCTAACCCTCTGGTAATTTAACATAGCTATTGAAGATGGTTGTTTATACATGTTTATACTGTTTATAGGTGATTTACACTGATGTGAAAGTAAGTGGCACCGCTTTCACTTTTTGGGCTCACTTTAATAGATGGCGCAGACAACGGTATTTGGAACAGACGGACACTGAGAAAATACCCGAAATCTGCCCAAGTGTAGATGGCGCCGCACTGGGAGTTGCGCCATCTACGTGTGCCGGGTTCTATCCAAATGCGCAAATGATGTTGCTTCAAATTATATTATGAAAGCAAGCGCCGGATCAAAAATGGTGATTTTCGATAGCTATGATAGCTATGTAAACGTTTACCGGAGGCCAATCAGCACCAAGCCATGCATCCCATGCGCCAGGGCACAGCAAATTCAGCTCGCTCTTTGTCAAGCTTGTTCCTCGGGTCCGTCCAGTTGGTCGAATTTTTTTTGGGATCTGACAACCGGACCTGCCATTTTTGGGGGCAGCTTTGAGCGGAAAAATACATGAAAAAAGTATGAAAAATAGCCATTTTTATGTGGGATAATGTGAGCAATCCAATGCCAGCTACCACTTGGAGATGGTGAAAAAACAGCCCATTGATTGGGGGATGGTTTACCATTGGGATTTCCACATTTATCTGCAGTGATTATGAACCATTAACCATCGATTATTAACCATGATTGTTAACCATTAACCAGTATTAACCATTATTAATCATGATTGTTAACCATTAACCATTATCAACCATTAACCATTATCAACCATTAACGTCCATTAACCATTAACCACTATGAAGCATCACCTTAATTGGATCGATTCTCAGTGTCTTGTCACGCAAAGCCTTGAGGTCGGTGAAGCAGCTGCGCCAGTCGATGCTTTTGTAAAGATGCGTCCTGGACGGTCCCCAAGTTGAGGCAAACTGGCATGGTATAACCTTGGGAACTTCAAGTCCATCATTTTTGGAATATGGACCTCCCCCCAAAAGCTATAGCATACTATAGAAATACGATAGCTATATATCCAAGTATAGATCTCATGTTGTGATGTGTTCAGCAACATAGGCCATTGCGAAATAGATGGAGTATATCATTCATGGCACAAAGCTGGTGAGGAATATGTGAAAAATGCTCAGGATGTTTTTTGCGCCAAGGGGCAACTCTTCCCCCTTCTCGATATCTCTGATGGCGTAAATTTCAAAAGTGTCCTGGTGCGCAGCGAGGCAAAAAAAAAAACTGGCTGTTGACTAGCGATCCAAGATGTTCCAACGTGGTTGCCATGGCAAACCCTACGATATCTTAACAGAACTTAACTGGTTGGTGGTTTTAATCATCTTGAAAAATATGAAAGTCAATGGGAAGGATTATCCCATATATTATGGAACATAAAAAATGCTTGAAACCACCAACCAGTTAATGTACTGGAATCTGGGAGCAAAGGTCCACAATGGATTTGGCTTGAATGGGTCACAACCCCTGACACCACCATCATAAGCGGGGTGCAGGGTTGCACCCAAACCAGCCCACACCAGCATGATAAGTAGGTTACATTTCTAACTACACCTGTAGTTGCTAACAATCAACATAGGAAACTATAAATCCGCTGTTATGAAATTAAATTACATCATATAATAGAAAAAGTATAAACAGAATAACCCCCTACCAAACTACAGATTTTGTTTACACAAAATACTTTTCATAGCTACTTTTAATAAAGAGCTGTTAGTCATTGACTGCAGGGTTCATCCCATGTCTGCCAGGACTCATCATCCAAATTTCGGGTCATCGAAGTATTCTCTGACCTGGCGACCAGCAAAACCAGAGTCGGTTTCGCAAGTCATTTTGAGTGTTGAACCATCCTTTAATTTGCGGGAAAACCAGACGTTGCGCCACGGTATAGTCTGATATATGAAAGGCCACCCTGGTTTGAAAGACTGCCACTAGAAAAAGACAGAAACAAACAGTGTCCATGGTGTGATGGTCAAACCTCTATGTAGGCCATCCCCATCACCGAGGGACCCATCCAAGGAGGCATTGTAAAACACGGAGCATCCACTGCCGGTGGCCCAAACTGATCGGTCCTGGCGCTAAATCGAGCGAAATCCAGGCAGTACATATGCTAGGAATTAATAGAAATTAGATATGCCGTGAGTAACGGCCATGAATTTCGCATGAGTGTCCGCAAATTAATAGGATTGTTTTTTGTTTCCTTAAGTACTGTACTGTACTGTATGCTAGTGTATGTAGTATAATTACAATGTTCTGCATATATTGAAAGAGAGAGAAAGAGAGAGAGAGAGAGAGCTGTGCATGTGTGCAGCGTGTGGCAGGTGTGGGCTGGAAGATTTGTGAAATACAAGCAAGATCAAGCAAGTACTTAATAGATCTTGACTGGATATGCTGTCAAAAACGATTACCCATTGGTCATCCAATCTTATTCCTCATGCTAGCTGTCTGAGTCCAGGTGGGGAAAATCATGAAATGGATCGAAATGGGCGGGTGTTGTGCAAAAGGTGGTTACAAAATAACGTTCTGATGCTAAAAGTAGGGAATGGGGGAATGGAATGGAACGGGATGATTGTCAATAGTTGTTATGGATCGTTCCCCCATACGTTTAGCACCGGATAGTCTGGCTGAATTCTAACCATTCACCAAGCTGCAAACTTTGAAAACTTCAAGTTCGGCCGGCACTTCCCCCCAGGGATTCCGGGATTCATGGCGCCTCACTCCAAGTGAAGACATAGGGACACTCGTTCCCATCCACAGGCCTCGAATACTCACCCTGGGGAACTTAAGAAGTTGGCCCGGAAATGGAGGAAACACCGGAAACACCATCCATATACCACCCTTTTTCTGAAAAACTTTTAAGCATCCTTTTGGTGGTTAACTGAAACATCTCACGAAGCAAATGAACCACGTTTCTTGATCCTATTTATTCTGCCCAATTGGTTGCTTTACCCAAAATAACTTGGATCTATCACTGTTTAGGCTGCCCTCAAATGGACCCCCAAATCCAGCAATAATTTATACGTAATCATATGAAAGTTGTAATTTTACTGGTGAACCCCCTCTCATTTTTTCGGGCAAACTATCGCGTCAATCCCTATGTTTGATAGTTAAATGCCCATTTTGGCTGCTCAAGTTCCCCGCTCCAAGACAAACCCAAAGATCTTAGGCCGTTATACCCCATGAAATACCAGCCTGTAAACTAATATATCTTGGGAAAATGAACCATTTCCAATTTAAAATGATGATGTTATATATGATGATTATGATGTCCATAGTGATGCCAGTTTACTGCGGGGTATTTGGATAAAGTTGGATCATCGCGGTAGATGGGCGATGGGATTAGCTAACTGGAAAGGTAACTGGGTTATAAGTGGGTTATATCACAGTTACTAACCAGTTACCGTGGGGGAAGCCCATCTCAGTAAATAGGATTTCATTAGACTTTTTGACACTTATAGCTCAGAATACCAGGTATAAGTCAGTGAAATAACCCCCATTTCTGGGGTTCGATCAACCCCATTTCCAACCATGTGGAGGTTTCCTAACTTGCGGGGACCCCAATTTTTCTCGTCCATCTGATTTTCGGATTTTCCATAACCATCCAGCTATGGGCTATAATTAGCGGCTATGGGGGTAGGTTACTGCCGAGCTGCAGTCGCTGCACCACACCGCGCTCCACCACGTCTCCCTTGCGAATGGGCTCTGTGGCATAGACGCCTACACCGCCCCAGGCATCTGGGCGAGCCTCAGCTGGAAGATTTAGCAACCAACAAATGGCAAAAATATATCAAACTGATCAGAAAACACTGGTTTCGGATGATTTTGGATGGTTTTTGGATGGTTTTGGTACTTTCAAACGATCATGTTTTGGAATGCGTGAGGAAAAGAAAATGAAGAGTTTGTGATACAAACCCACCAACATCAACCAATTATGGGCACACAGTCTACAAACTATATTAATCCAGTCCATGTGGAACGTGAAGCCTCCAAGCATTCAACCTCTTCATGTTCAGCCGATTGCTTCACAACTTTTCCCGCGGAAGTTGTGATTTTCTGCTGAGGGGCCTCCACTTTGGAGCAATCTACGAGGCTTGGCTCCTTCTAGCAGCGGGGGATGAACATTGCCTTCACAACTGCCAGCAACCACCGCGAAGATAGTAGAGTAACACCTTACTAAAATGGGTACGGTCAATGATAAGCCCCAAAAAAAAGACTAAATGGATATCTGGTCTATTTGAGGCTTAGTTGACCCCTCCTCCCTAATATCAAATTATCTTGCCCGGGCCTCCTGTCCATGATAATACGTAATGTATTCCCTCCTGTAATCAAACATGGCAACGGAAAATCCTCCATGTATAATGCATACCTCTTAAAACCTTCGTTTGGTTCGGGGATTTTGAATTGCCATGTGGTAAACTCATGAATATGTCCATGATATCCTACTTATAGTTGATTTTAGATCCCATAAATCCATGTTTTATCCTATCCGTGGCTATATCACTATGATACATCCATTTATATCACTGTAGCTACAAGATTATCAGATGTTACAAGTATCATAAATATCTATATATATATCATATATATATCATATATATCATATATATCATATATATCATATATATATCATATATATCATATATATCATATATATCATATATATCATATATATCATATATATCATATATATCATATATATCATATTATATCATATTATATCATATATATCATATATATCATATTATATCATATATATATTAACCCAATATAAACCATTGCCATAGTTATTGGAGTGATTGATGGTTCTATCATGTTCTATCACTACTATAATCACATAAACCAATCAGATAAACCCCGGACGCTCCTGATGCTGCGACTGCGGACGATCGATCTTCGCTGGGCCTGGGTCGAACCCCCCCCCCCACGGTATCTAATGTTTGAAAAATCATGGCAAGATATGGAAAATCCAATCTTAAAATGATGCAAATGAATGGAAATGATGGTCACTTTAGCTTTTTCTATCATTTTTGGGAAGTAGCTACAAATCAAAGTCGTGCATATGATAGATTCTGATAGACAAAATCACTCATGTCACATCATCCGCTCCAATTATCTAAACGAAGTATAGGAGAAGAGACAACAAATCGCAGAAACATTGGTCTTTCATCTCATTTGGGGGCGGGAGTCCAACCGTAATGCGGGAAACCATGGGAAACCCCATGAATCCAATGATAAACCTATCATGTGGGTTATGCTTTACACAACTTATTGGATAATCCTATGGTGATTTTGGCCATGACATGGCTGAATCTGGGGATCTCTGGGGGACGATCATCAACTGATCATCAACTCCACGTCATTGCGGCAATTCCATCACTCCATTGCGATGTGTGTGTGTGTGGATGACTTATTTTTCTGGTCACAGAAAAGGGGCATTTTTATCACATCCCTGAACTAAATGGAGGTTTCTAGCTGGGAAAATGGTCTATAAATGGAGGTTTCTAGCGGGGAAAATACGGAAAATCATCTACAAACGGATGTTTTTTGGAGGATTTTCCAGCCAGAAACCCTGTCATTGACACCGGAGGATATGATCAGGACAACCAACATCAACAAATCCGCCCAAAAACCGGTCCTTTTCACTGGGCAAGTATCTTAAAGTTGAACATTCCAAAGTACCAGCAAAATAAAAATCCATTGGAACACCAGTCTACGTTTCCTAATGGTAAATGTAAATGTTTGTTGTAAAACAAGCGCTGAAAAATGCTGTAAGCAAAACAACGCCGCCTCTCCAAGAGAGGCTCTCATCTAACCTGAGGCCATCTGACGCTCCACGTCTTGACAAATATCCCCGGTTTCAAGTTCTCAATTCATCCGAATACATACCGTAATTATATGCAATCATATGCAATCATATGCAATCATATGCATATATCCGGGATATCCGGGGATGGGAGGTATTACTAACAGTTGTGACATCTGACTGAACCACTTTTCACGTTCGTTGGTCACGATGATTTGGTCGGCCATCATGCCGTTTATGGCAAGGTCACTGCTCAGCTTGGTTGAACCCCCCAAGTTTCGCTGAAACCTGTTTTTTTAACCTGTCGAAACCTGTTGAAACCTGTTGAAACCACGTGAAATCTGAAGTTTGGCCCATCAAATCCCTTTTTCTCATTCTCCCATTCCCGCTGTGATTTAAGGGGAAAACCTTCACCGGTTTTTCCACAGCCTGTTTGGGTGTAAAAATCATGTTTTCCCAAGTTTCCTACAGAATTTCCCTTCAACTATTGATTCTGCCAAAATCACGGTTTCCCGTGAAGAGTTTCTCAACAAATCCAAGTTTTGCTGATCAAATGCCCACTCAATTCTTGGCTTTATTATCACCAGTCTTGGCAGGTAAATCATCATGTCTGATGATTAAATCACCATTTTTGTTGGTAGAAATGACCATTTCTGAGTCCCAATGTTTGTTGGTGAAATCTCAAACAAATGGTGCCGGAATCCCATGACCAAAGCACAGGGTCAGCTCCTCATGGGCTTCGATATCTCGCAGGGCCAGCACCTCGTAACGCCCGGCCTGCGCGAAGAAAATATGATATGGATTGATATGGGGGGTTCTTAAGTCATGGAGGATCCCCAAATTTTAACCATCCTTTAGTACCAGAGGGAAATTCATGAATATTCCCATGATATCCTAGCTTTTGTTGATTTTAGATTCCATTAATTCCACTTATTTCTATCCTACTCTCGGTGGTTATATCATGTTATATCACTATGAAATGGAGGTTTCCTATTTTTTTGGGTGCCCCAGTCGTCACCATGGTCATCCATGACCTGGGCGATTTGGAGCCTGGATTGGAAACCTGATGGGGAAAGTGGTGGAAAATAACCAGTGGGAAAAGAACCCGAAAAACCACCATTTTTAATAGGTAAATCAACTATAAATGGCAATTTTCAATAGCTATGTTATATTATCAGAGGTTAATCTGGTTGGTGGCTTTAACCATCTTGAAAAATATGAGTTCGTCAATGGGAAGGACGACATCCCATATATGATATGGAAAATAAAAAATGTGCCAAACCACCAACCAGACTAATATGATGGGAATAGGTTTCAATCATGTCCAAACATTTAGGAACAAATCCTAAACACACATGATGATACTTAATGATAACTATCATGTGGCTGGGAAACTCTGATTTTAGTTCCTTGGCCCCCCATCTAATCTGCATAATTACGCAAAGTTCCGCAGCTCTGTTTGTTTCCCATGTCCTCGTCCGCACTAGGCACCAGTTTTGCCGACGCCTCGCCGGGCCAACTGATACTGTCGCAATTATTGGGCAGCAGCAGCAACAACACCGAAAATCAGCAGCAAAGAAGCACTGTAACACTGTAAGCGTTTACCATTCAAGAATTCAAGACCTTGAACATGAAGAACAGCACCTAATCACAATCTTGAACACCAACATTGACTCAACTTAATGTTACCCGATCCAAAAGGTAAAAAAAACACCACCTAAATGCAACATTCAAAGCTTACTGGACTCAAAGTTACAAAATGATGCCCTACAAGTAGATGCTCACCTCGAAAACGAGTTCAGAAAATCGTCGCGTCTTGCATATGTTATCAAAAAATATAAATATATATATACCCTCTGGTTATTTAACGTAGCCATGGAAAATCACCATTCTTGATAGGTAAATCACGATGAATCATCCATAAATGGGCCATTGTCCATAGCTATGTTAAATAATCATAATCAGAGGGTACATATATATATGTAATATATATAAAATTGTTTGAATGAAATGTCCCTCACCTTATTTGATTTCCAGGACTTTGGTGACTTTGGTGATGGGATCTGATGGGAAAAATTTAGGCACGATGACATGCCAGCTGTGCCCGCAGAATCCCATGGGCCCATAAGCTTTTCTTTGTAGACACGACTTGTTGTTTCCTGCAATAGTTATAATTGATGGTAAATGATGGTAATAATATGTATATAATAATTAGATATAATTAGTGGTTAATGATTACTCATGGTGGTAAACAATGTCATAAACTTACCATCCATGACTGGGAATGGTACCACCTATAAAAATGGTGATGACTGGGGGATGGTGCAAATGGCATTGTTTTACCCACACTATTGGAAGAAAGCCCCTGTGGAAGAAACCCCCATGAGGGTCGGTTTTCGGCTGCGGGCTTCGGAGGGCTTGGTGGTGTAAAACTGCACACAGCCGCTTCCTTGGCAGCCACAGAGGTCCTAGGAGTTATCACCAAGAAAACAACAACCCGCATAAATTGCAGTAGCTCACAGACCTCAGATAATTCAGAGTAAGGCTATTTATGGCTATTTGGGGGTCATTCCCGATATTACACTTCATTCCAGTGACGTCGCAGTGAGGTCGTTATAATGCCTGTGCTGAAGTCATCTTCTAAGCCTGAGTTGCTGGCATTTTTCCACTGTCAAATCTGCCAAGCTTTAATTTCCATAATATTACATATGATGCACATGTGAAGACATGTGTGTGTGTGTATTTGTGTGTATAGCATCCCCCCAAAGAAGAAAAGTCAAATCCCAATCTACAATAGATGCAATAGGCATAACATAACTTGAAGCTTTTCCAACAAAGATGGGGGGTTTGGTGCTGCCCATCCTCTTGAAGAATAGGCTCCGCTGGCCCAGGTCGACGAACTACTCGAAGGCCAAGGGTGGACCAGGGTACATTGCTTCCTGAACGGGGAGCCCAAGCGCGTGGTGCAGTGTGAAAGGCCAAAAAATGGAACTAGGGATTCCATGGGATTCCCAATGTTAGATCTCCTGCAATTTTTCGAAGGGGTTCCTAGAATGGGGGTACCCCAAGTCACCATGGGTTTTAAGACTAAAATGATCCACTGAATTTTGGATGATTCGTTTTGCAGCTGGCTCAGCCCTTGCAGCCTGGCCACCCATCCACGGGCAAGATGCGCACCACACCCTGTTCCACCTGTGCCAGGTGCTGTTGGACACCGGTGCTCAGCCAGTAACTGTAGGTTCGGGATGCCACTACGCTCACTGCCAGTGATTGGCATCCCTGAAAGTCAATTGACTCATTCTACCCGTCACAGTAGTCTGTCTCTCTCTCTCGCTCTCTTCATCACCATCTGTCAAGACTGCCAGAGGCGGCGGCGGGAAAGAAAGTAAGAGACAAGTTCTAAAGCGGGGGCACAGCAAATGGCGTGCTGGAAGGAAATTATACAAAATAAAAACATGAAAACTGAATTCTTGTACAGCCATGCACAAACCCGCCAAAAGTACATATCGGGGACAGACTCAATCCTGGCCCTGAAATGACATGTCTTGACTCTAGAAGTTATTCAGTCTACAGATGCACTGGGCATTGCCAATGCAACAAAGGAAAGCGCAATGAAGGAAACACTCTCAACAGAACTGGCTGCAGGGCCCTAGCATGTACATGGAGGCCCCGAAGACCGAGCTGCCGGAGCGGGGGCATACGTGACCCAAAAGCCAGAAGGCAAGCGGGCC
>Ga0126342_10008335_pt1 | contig 18565 bp, 14 predicted proteins | sample Cyp1metagenome_FD_92528 | JGI IMG/M metagenome (GOLD analysis project Ga0126342, IMG submission 92528) | Coral microbial communities from Lord Howe Island, Old Settlement Bay, Australia - Cyphastrea 1 metagenome | ecosystem: Host-associated > Invertebrates > Cnidaria > Coral ...
AGAAGATATGCCAGATCATATGCCAGAAGATATGCCAGATAGAATGTCAAATAGAATGTCAGAAGATATGTCAGATAGAATGCCAGAAGATTTGCCAGTAAGAAAATGTATAAATGTCATGGTTGGGATCACACGAAGTAAAGTAATTGGATGGAATCTTGATTTTGTTTGACAAAAATCACACAGGTGAACCTATGATTTGTTGAAGATGAGAGGTGACAAGACATTTGAGATCATTCGAGACATCCCTGACCGAAAATTCATCAGGGCCTCCTAGAATCCAAGGTGTCCCTTGCATTGTTGCTTCAATAGGGCCTGTTGAGAGGATAATCATGGTCAACCCTGGTTTTGAAGGTGCAAAATCCAAGATTCTGGTGTCTTTCAGGGCATAGTTCATGAGGAGCTTGGCTATTCTGAAATGCGCATGGATCGTCGACATTTCCTGGTCGCTGTCCAACTCCCACATTGGCCCAGTGGGAATGGCTAAAACTGGCTAAAACATTCTCAACATTGCATGCCTCCAGAAACAAATGGTGCGTGCCAAACCTGGCCATACATTTTGGGTTGCGGCCAGATTGTCTTCAATTTTGACCCATACCTAACTGGTATCAAATTGAGAAGATCGTTGGGGACAAGGGCAAAAGCAAGAACAAATCGACCATGGACAGTCCATCAAGAAACCAAGTAGGAATAGGAACAGATTAACGACCATCAGCTGATGTTGCTGCCCAGTCTCTCTCACCATGGCACCACCAGCCTTGCCTTCCTTGATGGTTTGGAGGAGATATTTGCCATCACCGTCTACATCCACAAACTCAGAGGATTCCAGCAATTCCATCTCCATGGTCAAGGTGGACCCTGAATCAGTCCTTGGTGCAGGAATGGGAAAAAGTTGTCGTGTGGAAGTGATCTCAAACCTGTTAAATTTAGTCCTTACTCAACATGCAGTGGTCTCACAGCTTGTCGCCCCTAAATTTTGCCACAGTGGTCAGGCAGGGGGTGTGAAGCCTGGAGTTTTGATATTTCATGGTGGTTTGCGACATGTTCGAAACTGGCAAGTTTGTGTAAGTTGTGAAACCTGTAGCTCTGATTACAGTATCTTTGTCACATGTTGCGCAGCCCATCGAACTATAGTAGGACGCTCTTCCAAGCCGAACTCCATACTGGTGCTTACTACCTTTTCATACCTTTGCCATGATACCCCCCAAGACACCCAATACATTTAACCACCTCCCCAGAAAACATCACCACAACAAGGTCAACATCCCCATCCCTTATCCCGAGACTTAATCCTGAGTTTTGTTAAAGCCACAAACCCACATGATTCCCAATTATATCCAAAACTCAGGCGATCCTACTCAGTTAGATTTCAAGTTAACCCACCCCCCCAAAAAAAAAACACAAAAAACGATCATATGCTTCCCAAAAAAAACAATCATAATTCCCATTCAATCACTAATCACCATTTTTAGATCTGATTTGTGATGTTTTAATAATGTTTTAATATATGTTAACTGTGTTTTCCCATGCTTTTCCCATGGTTTTCCCAGATTTTCCCATGCCAAATTCCCATGCCAAATGGCTCCTCCTCCAGGCAGAACTCCTCGGGAAATCCCAAGATCTGCACCGCCTGCCGTCGCAGCGCCGCAGACCGTGCGGCCTCGTCCAGGTCGCCGTAGATCCGGCGCTGCGCCTCGCGGTCGCCGAGCCAGGTCCGGAGGCAACGGCGCACGCTGGGCTCCACCTGGACATTTCGGCATCCGAACAAAAATCCCATTGGAAAGTTGGACAAATCATGGAAAATCATGAAAATCCTATAGAAAATTGGAAAAATCATGGATTTTTTACAAATCCAATAGCCCAGAGATGGAGATGGACAAAATCCGATGAAATTTACGCTTTTTGGCTGAGACACAAGGAGAGAGAAAGAGAGAGAGAAAGAAACATTAATACTTACATAAGTAAATTTGCGTTGAACATGTTAAATCCCAATAGCAACTGATGATTTTGCATCCACAGTAAGGGGGAAGGGGACAATCTTAGGACACGTTTTTGTGGTAAAGCCAAAAAAGAAGCATCCAGAAACTATGTATCCAACCATCCCCACATGACAAACCACCAAGACAAATCCACAAAGGCAGAACGCCAAAGAGCCGGTATGGCCGGCTCAAACACATGGAGACCATTGGTGGAGTGATTGTACATGGTCACAAGATGTCACAAGTTTCCCCAAGTGGGTGAACCATCATGCAAGGCAAAGAACCCCAGCCAAGCCGCTGAAGGTCCCATCTGATGTCGTGCGACTTCAAATTTCCCCAACTCATAGAGCTGCAGCGTTTTGCCCGCGCTGTTCCTCAGTTTTCATGGGATTCTTTGCCTTGAAGATATGGGTGAAATTACCCCCAGCAAGGCGAACAGGATCATCTGAGTTGTGTGTCATTCTGTTGATCAGGGGTTTGGGAATATCGGACATCACCTTATAGTAGCCATTATAGACCATATACCTAATGGTTGGGTGATGCTCAACGGGGACATTTAATGACCCATGTTCATTCTGTTGATGGCATTGTCGAGTTGCCATCCTTTGAACACCGCGCCCCAGGCATCGTCCATGACCCAGCGTGCCGGCTCGGCCGGTCGCTCGGCGGCGCGGGGGCCCTGCATGGCTGTCGCACCAAGCTCAGTGGAGAGGGCGCCCGGGGGCTTCCGCGTGTTCAGCAGCTCCTGGTTGAAGGTCATGAGGCGGTGGACGTGGCAAATCCCATCTGGTTATGACTAACATAGCCATGGAAAATCACCATTTTTAATAGGTAAACCATCTATAAATGGGCCATTTCCCATGGCTATGTTAAATAATTGGAATGATGTATGTAGCATACATTTCTCTTAGAGGAATGATTCCAGGAATGATGTATGTACCACTGTACCACAGATTTCTGGTAGAAGTGGGATGGCTTTCTTACTGCGTCTCGCAACATAAGTTTGTTTATTGTAATGACCTGCGCAGTGTAATTAGAAAAATAATCATAACTTATTCAGCCCCAAAATCTAACAGGTCAGTGCTGCTCCACCAAATGAACGTATACTGAACTCCGATCTCTGACATGGAAAACCAACCAAGCCCAAATATATTTTTGTCCTCCAAATTCGACAAATAGCATATCTACTGTCACTGTACCAAGCAGCTTGGCAAGGACGTGGTGCAGGGAAATTGGACCGAACGAGAATGGAAACTTGGACAAGCACAGGAATGTCATTACAACATATTACCAGTAAGGGGGCGTAAAGGGAATGGAAATCCCGTGGAATAGCATCAAAAGACCAAATCCCTACCAATCAAACTTGTTTTCCAGCACTGGGCGGACACTTTCACCATCAGGACACGTTTTTTTTCCGAAACAATGGGTCTAAGTGGTTGGTGTGAGGATTGTAGGTGTGTCCCAGGATAGATGGTTTGTTGGTGGCTCCCTGGATCTATGTGCCAAACTCTGCGCCCTCCATAGATTGACTATACTAATTATACCACAACTAAACACGATTATAGTCAAGTCAAGTTTATTCCCCATAGGATCCATGTATGCTATATATGGTAACATTTACCATCAATATACCCCGATGTTAGCATATATACCATACATGGATCCTATGGGTTCAGGCATGGTTCCAAATGACACCCCAAATCTGAAACATTCTGAAACGATGGAGTTTCCCATGGGCATTTTTCTTGAAACCCAATGGTAGTCGTCAACGCAACGCACCGGAACGGCAGCGCTGCCAGTCCTTCCCCGCGGGGGTCTTCATGACCACATGACAGGTGAGCACGCCGACCACGCCACTCTTCTCTTCCAGCCAGGCGCCTGGTCAGTCAGTTTTTTGGGGGAAGTTTTTGTGCTAAAATGGATTGGATTTATGCTTGAAAACACCAATCCATATGCGCAAGGATATTGATGGATGATTCACCAATGGTGCCAATTGGTATTTCAATAGTCGGATGGTTGATGCATTTTCATATGTATGTAAACATGTGTATATATATATATATTATATTATGTATATATATATATATATGTATATACTTGTTCAATAAATTATGGTAAATCATAGTAACACACGAACCTGCAACAGAGATATTTTGGGATGCCCCTTCATAACTTAACCATACTTAACCATCATCCTCGTGACGGCTTTCCCCTGGGAGGTTGCGCATCCGGAGCAATGGATCTATAAGAAACCGCTGCTTTCAAACCGTGAACATTGAACATGAATGAACATGTGAATTATCACAGCCATAATTTCAAGATCTGGAGCATACTGGAGCCTCCACAAACATAAAATACTCTATAGCCAAACAATAAGTGTGCAAATGTCGTCATGATGACATAGACATGCAATGATGACGACAAAGATATCTTAGGGTTTCAACATTCAACATGTCGGACATGGGGAAAATCATCAGCGCTAAGAGTCAGGTCACGTTTGATCCACGAGGCAAAGAGTGGCGAGTTTTCGTTGCCATGCAGTTTCCGGACGCTGCCATCCTTGGATTTCCACATGTTTTCAATATCAACAGCCAACTTTTTGTGACAAGACTTTGGTTTTACCACAAAAATATGTTTTTTTTTTCCATATGTTAACCATCAAACCCATGGCTTTCAGTGGATGTTTAGTGGATTTCAGTGGGTTTTAGCTCCAAGCATCCTCTGTGATGGGCACGGTGTCATCAATGCGCTCACCGCGCAAGAAGCCCCGAAGCTTGTCGGCCTGCTCCTGGTGATGGGATCTATGGATGCTGCGATTAAAAAAAATGGCGATCTTCACTGAAATCTATCCACTAATTGCATCCATTCATGTCAAAACACCCCACCAAACATCCCACATATACCAAATAGTTTGATTATTACATATATATATATATATATATATATTACATAATATTAATAATATAATGTATATGTGTGATATATAAAACTATATATATATAAATATTATATCGGGAACATCTCTCACTGATTGAGGTCAATGAACGCCGGCTGAACGCCAGGCTGAACGCGTCGCGTCCTTCTCTGCGGTTCGATTGGCTCGAAGCTGCTTCCTGGTTCGAAGTGGCGTCCACCATTGGTCCATCATCCCAACAGGATTGGTTCGATACCCTGGTAATTTAACATAGCTATTGAAAATGACCATTTATAGTGGATTTACCCATTGAAAATGGTGATTTTCCATAACTATGTTAAATTACCAGAGGGTAAGTCATGAAACATCGGGCACCAATCAGCAAGAAATGAAAACAACATCCCACATGAACGATGGGAAGCAAATCTTCAAAAAAAGGTCCAAGAATTTTCTTCCCATCATATATCATATAATATCATATATGTAATGTAAATCTTCAAATTGGTCAACAAAATTGCTCCAAATTTCGGAAAACCCCCATCGAGGCCCAAGGTGCAGAATCTCCGCCAACTTGTGGCGTGCGTCCGCATTCTCCGGCTCCAACTCCACCACGGACTCCAAGTCCTGGCTAAATCTGCTGAAGAACAAATGAAGGCTTAGTAGATTGAACTAATGAATGGTGGATCTACTGGCATTTAACCACCAAGAATGAGGATTTATCATTGATTTACTGGATTCTCTGCTTGGATTAGTATATGCCAATGATATTCCCATTCTGATGGTTAATCAATGATCCAATGATGGTTGATGATTCTAGCTGGTTGGTGGTTTTAACCATCGTGAAAAATATGAAAGTAAATGGGAAGGATTATTCCATATATTATGGAAAATAAAAAATGTTTTTTTTGCTCTGAGCGCACTGCTGCCGAAGTGGGACGCGCAGCTACGGCCGTGCAGTGGAATCTCAGACTCCCCTCAAAAGTTCAAGCACCTTCCCCGCTCCAGTAGCTGGTGCCGTGAGTTGCCGAGCGAAAACGCTTTCAACAGCCTGAAACTCCTGTTGGGACAGATGAAAACCAACAGAACCCCTGAAACAAGCTATCCAATGACTCGTCGGCCTCACGGTTGCACAGCTACAGCGCACTTTGGCGTCACGGAAGTGCTGCTGCAGCATGAGCCGGAAGTGCTTGACCCGGACATTCAAACGGGTGTGGTTCGCCAGCTCAGCTTGGGTGCCATGTTCAGCGACCCATTTGCCCGCCTCCTTGGTGATATACCAAGCACCCTGGTGGCGACGGAAACTAATGTACAGCTGCAAAAAGGAGACCCACTTTAACGGTTGTGCCAAGTCACGGACGGAGGTCAACCAGCTATGTACAGCAACCGCTAAAGGGGTCCCAAAAAACTTGCGAAACGTCGGACACTGCAATTCCAGGTGGAAAGGGTCCTCCCAGATTAAGGTCGGATGCCTATTGGATGACCGGACTGGACGCGGCGGTGGTGGGACACTGGGCTCGGGAGTACATACCGACTGGCTCCACAGGCGACCGACAGCGACGATATGGGACTGGACCCAGGCAGACACATGACTGTTGCGACAGACCTGATCGACATAGGCGCTCCAAAGGTTCCAGATGGCTTCAGGTCGAGTTTGGTTGGCTAGGGCTGCTGCACGGTCAACTGCGTTGTTGCCATCGACAAGCCAACGCTCAACATCACTGTCAAACAGCCGACGGTCCTCATGAGCAGGGACTTTCAGCAGGGCGATCTTGGTCGATCCAAGCTGGGCAGAAACTTGTTGAAGTTGCATCAGCAGGTCTGCATTTTTTCCGTTCGGACGCACTTGTCTAGCTTCAGTGACATACTTCCGAAAGGCTCTGATTACACCGAGACAGTCGGACCAGATACGGACAAAGGCATGGGTCTGCACGGCAAAACGGATGGCAGCAATCACAGCAGTGAGTTCAGCTCGGTATGCCGTTTGGAGGATTCCAGCAAGGGGCTGGGCAGCAACTGGAACATATTCCTTTTGGGATACACTGAGACCAAACGGGGGGGCAAGCACAACGGCCCAACTGGCTACCCTGTAGGCACTCTCACGGGGAAACAGGCAGGAACCATCTGTGAACAAGTCCAAAATTCCAGTATGGGACCCAGGCAAGATGAACGTAACCTCTCTAGGGATAGTGGCAAGGTATTGGTACCATGCGTCAGCAAGTGGGGACCTCAAAATCCATCCATGTTCCGTGACCACACGAGGCATGTGATCAAGTTCAAGCTGGACATCATGAGGGATGACATCCCGGAGATGTTCTGTAGCAGGGCAATGCCACAGGCGGTGGTGGATAGAGTCAACACCTTGGCAATGGGCACACAGAGCCGATCCGGACACAGACCAATGCTGAACAAACTCATTTGTGAAGGAAGCTCCATGGAGATGTTTTCGAAGGATACCTTGTTCATACGCCGGGAATTTGGCATAGGCGTGTCTGGTTGCTGGCAGATCAACTTGCTCAAAGCCACGGAAGGAACTACGGTGCTGGACAAAACTGGCAAGAACCTGTGTCCAAGTCCACTGGGCACGCAAAACAAACTCTTGCAACGGGCACTGCAGGAAGTCTAGGGGTCCGATGGCATCAACTACTTGGGCATCGGGTTGCACTGTGAAGCCAATTTTGTGGAGGCGCTGGCCAAGGATTTCAGAAACCGAATTATGCTCCGGGACTTCATGATCGAACAGCGCCACTTGCAAATCAGCTGCGACCGATTGTGCATCACAGAGGCTTCTTGCATCACGGACCGTTTCAAAAGCAGCAAACAGCATGGGGTCAAAAGCTTCACCTTCGAGGCTACATTGCAACTCTGGATTGGCTCCTGGTTTTTGCAGTCTGAGGGATTGCATCACTGCTGTTCGAAGTCCTGCAAAGTGCTTACGGCCAACTACTACTGCTGCGACGGCATGGAAGGCACGAGGCCAGGCAACACGCTTGATCAGAATGATCTTTTGGGCATAAGTGCATTTGCAACTAGCCAGCTTCTGCCAGAAGTCACCGAGCTGACGGAACCGCTCGACTTGGTGGAAGTTTGACAGTTGCCGGGAATAGACAACATGGGCTCCAAGCTCTCTGTTGCGGAGTTTCACAACAAAGCCTGCGTCTCTCAATTGCTTGCGTCCCTCTCTGGTAGCAGCCCAGCAATAAGATTTGGCAGGATCAAGATCTAATTGGAGGGCGTTTGCGAAGGCATCCAAGGCTTGGCAGGCTTGCCGCATATAGTCAACAGAATGCAGAAGGATACCCCAGTTGTCAACGTACGAAACTGGCTGAAACATCGCATTGGCCGCAATCATCCATCGATGGAACAACTGGGTCAGGGACAACATAGCCAAGCATGAAAGAGCGCATCCTTCAGGGAAGCCGTTGCACGAGCTGACACCTGGTGAATAGTTGCCCTGGATGATAAAGTGTCGCACAAAACCACTCAGCGCTCCTGCCCACGCAAGCAGAGTTCCATGGTCCACACCTAGCAACTTCAGTGCTGCAAACGCTGGCTGACGTGGCAGGATATTAAAAGCTTTCACAATATCTGCCGAAAAGCCACATGCTCCAGTGTTGTTTTGATGAGCCAATTCGATCTGCTCCAACATGTAACGCCAGACCATTGCGGCTCGACCACCAGTAGTATTTCCACACAGGAGGGGGTCAACGGCCTCACTGACCAGCTTCAACCAATGTCTCGCTGCAAGGGAGGACCAGGCGCGATACAAATTGGAAAACACTGTAATTGGTCTGAAATGGCTAACTGTCGAAGGTTCATCGACCTTGGCAAGGGACCTCACATAACCCTTGAGAGTTTGGGCCGGCCAGCATCCTGTAGTTGTGGCATGCTCATATATTTTGCACAGCAAGCGAAGGTCAGGCTGGGACAGAGCCAACAAATCGGCACGGCTAACCCCATCTAAACTGGTGGCAGCATGTTTGGATTTGCTTCGTAAGGTGCTGACCACAGCTGCATCGGAGACATCAGGCGGGCCTCCATCAACACGTTGGAGCTGTGTTCTGGCAAAGGCTATGATTTGGTCCCATTGGGAAAGAGGGACATCCTCATGTCTGTTCCAAAGCTGCGCCCACTGAGATTCAAAAGCATGAAACAAGTCAGGCAACTGGCCAACCAACTTGCGTTGAGTCAGGACGTCACCTGGTTGGATGGATTGGCATGAGTTCAACCAAAGTTTGTCACTGTCGCAGTGGATGACTTCCAGCGGTTGGCCATCATGCAAAATTGGGGCATTTGGATACCATGAAACAGCTTCGGTAGTCACCACCGCACACTCACATTCATCGACTTCAGCAACAGTGCCAGTCTGCTGCAACGCAAGGGAATCAACTTGGGCTGGTGCATCCCTTTTGACGGCTTTGTACATGGCATGGGCATTAGAGGCTTTGTGCATACGATTGGCATGGGAGCGTGAGCGGTTGAGCGCAGTTTCCAACTGGGACAGTTCATGGTCAAGGCCAGCCAGGAACAAGAGTGCGACAGCATGGCTCGGCGGGTCACTAGGGACACATGCAGGCTCACCAACACCAAGGACACGGTTGGACCACCAAGATTCAAAACTGGGAAGGAAACCTCGAGCCTGACGGATGACAGACCACAACCGGTACTGGTGGACAACATGAGCAACAGTAGGCAAGGTTGAAGCGCACAAACGTACATACGATTGTAACCTGCGATGCTGTTTAGTCCACTGCACATGCTGCAAGCAGGAACCAAGAAACGCAGGTTGTCTGTCACCAGGTCGGCTGGCTTTCAAGGGGGCTTGATTTGTTTCACGCCTGGCAGGTTGGAGCAACTGGGCTCGACCGGTCATGGTTCGGATCGCAGGTTTGCGGGCAAGAGCCCTGGCTTGCATGTTGGATTGTTCAACCTCCTTCCAGAAACTGGCATAGTCTGACGTAAGGCTTTCAGGGTCATGAAAAAGGGGCTTTCTCACAGGGGCTCGGGTGTCAGCAGGTTCCCATTCCATTGCATCAGGGATCGGCCAAGCAAAGCGATAAACATCTTCCTCAACTCCACGGAACTTGCCAATCAAGTAATCATGATCTGCAACGGCCTCCTCATCTGTCCAGCAACCGACAAACAACGCAGCCAATTCACGAGACACAAAGCAAAAATCCCGTCTGGTTTTGTCACGGCAGGTTGCCTGGGGAAGGCGGCCAGTGCGCTCTGCTTCAAGATCTTGGATGTCACGGTAACCCAACCTGTGCATCAAGGTGATGGTATGGAGGCGCTCCCAGTCATGATTGAAGTCTCCAGCTATGTACCGAGGACCTGTCATTTGTTCAACTCTGTCAAGGGCTTGAGACAAGAGCTCATTGGTAACTTCACGACCTTTTGGGTGAGTAGGTCCAGTTGGCGTACCATAGACCACAACACCAGAAACCCACAAGCCATGTGCACAAAAGGAGGAGCACACAAGCCGGCCAGAATGGTACATGCAGGAAGGCCAAGAATGTGGCAAGCGTCTGACAGGAAACTTGGCCATCACTCCAACACCAGACCACTGACCGATATCGCTGGCTTCGGAACGGGGTGCGACAGGGCAGCCAGGCAGAAAGGCTTTGTACATGGGGTTGACACTTCGAACATTGCTCCAAAAGACCTGTGCCCCTACTTTGGTCAAATGCGTTTCAGAAAACATCCACACATCGTAGGGACTGTCCGCAAAACCAAAGGCTCGAGTATTAAGGCCACTGAGATTAGCCACCGAAACAGTCCATTCAGGTCCTGGTTTGCGGGCTTCACCAATGCGGCAAGACAGACAGATCCAGAGCACCGCATACAGGAATGATGGAACACCAACACGGGGACGTGGTGGACGATGTTTGCGGGCCATCATGTAGTTCATCGGCTTGACGGCAGGAGGTGATCCAATGATGAGGGCTGCTGCGGCCCAGACAACCATCAGAAACGCCAGAATGGCAATCATGAGACAAAACTGCACGGGAACACAAGGCAAGCTGCAGAGGGACCCAAACGCGACAAACAGAACGCAAGGAAACACAAGGAGCCAAGGCAAGAAATCCATGGGACATCTTTTGCAAGGGCCACGACCCTCACAGGCAGTGAGGGCGTGGCGCCACCATCACTCGGTTCGATGTTTCTTGGCCAACAGTGCCTCGATTTGCTGCATCTGGGTGGCAAAAAGGGCCTGCATCTGCTGTCCTTGACTGTCGAGTTGGTGAGCGACTTGGGACTGTAAGGCTGCAACTTGATTCTCAGAGCGGATGGCTGTTTCATCGATCTTGGATTCCAATGCCTGCTGGTTCATGGTGAGGGAATGGACTTGTTGTTCCAATGCCGCAAACCTGGCGTCATGTAAACCTGATCCATCCACTTCCATATCCGGTGACGGCAGCTTGGCCAGGATCTTGTTCTCAAGATGGGTCTCAAATTCCCGAAGTGCGGCTTGGTTGTCAACCCTCAGTGCTGGTTGGGAAGGACCAGGTCCCCATGGATCATGCACCAACCAAGGATCCGTGAGGTTGGTGGCGGCATCCTTGGTGCAGAGCTTCACCGTAGCATTGCTCCCGATCACAAGGGCGCTGGGCTGAGGGGATTCCGTTTTGTCTTGGATCTTGGTGATGACGACCTCATTGCCCTGGTATCGAACGACAGGATTTGGTGGTCCAACACTGGCCTGCACAAGCCACAGATTGCCCGATGCAGCTGCCACGGATCTGGACGGATGCAAAGGCCTGGCCTGCCATCCCCATTGGCTGCATAGGCGCGCGACAGAAAGTCTGTCCATGCCAAATGGCAGAGGACCCAGCTCGTAGGTGAGCTTTGCTCCTGGTGCCAGGAAGATCGATCCTGGTTTCAATTTCTTGGCAAGTTCGGATGCATCTGATGTTTTGGATCGGACTCCAAGGCGGCTGCCGAGTCTGGCAAGGCCCACGACCTGAGCCGTGCATTGTTGGATCCTCAGGAGCTCTTCGTGAGGCGTCTTTGGGAGCCACAGGACCTGGTATGAGAGCAAGGGATCTCGGGCATCGACAGTTCTGGGCTCGACGAAGATGCCGTGGTGGCCACTGCATGCAAGCACACTGGGAAGCAGGGAGTCTAAGCACCTCATGTTGAAGATGAAAACTTCGGCCTGTTCTGGTGCTGTCTGCCTGAAGGTGAGGGAAACCCACTGGCGGCGCCAGACGTCCAACACAGGATCTCGGATAACGTCATCTTGGGAAGGATGCCACTTGAGGCAGGTGCATGGTGCTTGAGGGGTTCCTTGACGACAAACCTGCAGTGGGGCAAGGCGAGCCAGCACGTACTTCACGGGCGCACGGATGATTTGTTGCCAATCATCGTCAACCATGTCTCGGTAAACCGCAATTTTGCAACATGCCGCTGGAGCATGCAGGACGTCTTGTGGGCCAGGTTCAGCTCGAGGGAGGACTGGTGTTTTGCCAAGCTGCACAAGGTACGCAGGGACGATCATTGGTTCACTGTTGGCAAGGCATCTCAAAACGACACGCAAGGAAGCCCATGTCAGGCTGGTGTCGAGTTGGGCTTCATCAGCATTCAACAAAAGCAGACCAAGAGAACCTTGGGAAACAAGTTGACCGGCTTTGAGGTATGCTGAGGCTTCTTCAGGGGTGGACAAGACTACGCCTAGGGCAAACGGCCCGATCTCCTTCATTTGAATTTGGCAAAGTCCAGTGCCATCATGTGCAGTGAACGCTTCATCATCAATGATCAGCTTTGCAGGGTCTAAGGCCTGGGGCGCAGTTGGCTGGTTCAGCTTTGGCTTGGGTGTCGATGGTGGCTTCTTCCGTTTGGATCGTATGCCTCCAGCTTCAGCCTTTTTCTGCACTGCCTGTTCAAGTTCCTGAGGGAGGACAAGTTGGAAGACTGGGCGACACTTGTTGGCAACACCTTTGAGAGCACGCCACGGTTGTCCAGAAGTGAAGGCACCTTGAACTGCAGGGAGGCCTGCTGCTTGGATCAAGAGGGACGCACGGTTCTTGGTCTGGGCAGAGTCAACACCATGTTCTTCCAACAAACTGTGGAAGCGGTCGTAGGCCTTGGGCTCAAGTCCAGCTGCCCAAATCCATGGCCTGCTGACTGTTGCACAGGAGTCCAAAAATTGCACATAACTGGAACGGGCCGCAGCATGCAATTTCTTCACATCATCCAAGTTGGCAGGAAGCATCTTTCCTCGCAACATGTGATCAATGAACCTGAGTGCACACAAACCACAGTACTCCGGGACAGCGAAAGAACGGTGCACAGCATGAACAGTCCAAGTCCGGGAACCAACTGCCGTTGCAAGGCTTTGATGGAGGACCGCAAGGGAGGAATGTGGGGGACCAGGGATATCCCAGCAGGAAGCGATCATGCAGTGAGCAGTCCAAGTCCAAAGGAAGGGAACCCAATGGTTGTCAACTGGAACAATTCCAATAATGGCAGTGGGGCGCTTGTCAAAGGAGGAAATCCATTGATTCAGCAGGGCATGACTAGGACGCTTCAATGCTTCGGCAGCAAGCAAGGGATCCAGCAAAGCCCACGTGGGTTTCCGTGCAACCTGAAGCAGTTGGTCAACGTGCCAAAGAAGTTCATCATCAGCCCATAAGGTACCTTGGTTGGACAGGACAATTTTCCGAGTCTCTGAGTCAATTGTTTGCTTCCGCAGGGCATGGACAAGGTTGACATCAGTGACAGAAGGCTCAGGAATCAAGCTCAACCTGGTCGCATCAAGGGAAACCAGAGGCTCAGGTGCTGGGTCAGACTGCCGAGGGCTAGCACTGGGGGCTAGGGCAACCGCTGTCTCAACAGTGACATCTTCAGTCGGGTCTTCAGCACACCATGGAATGGTAGGGGACACATCAGGAACCTCATGGACTGGGACCGCATGGACAGGGTTTGGTGCAATCCAAAGACACATACCAGCCGCTGGGTGGCCCATTGCAAGGTTCAGGCCAGAACTGCAGTCAATGACACGAACGTCTGTCCCTGGCAAGCCCAAAAACTTGGTAGTAGTGTACAGCACCGCCGCAACAGTTTCATCAGGGTCTGACAGGCGCGAGACAAAGGGAATCTCATCCAAGTAATGGACCACAGTGACCTCATCCTGTTTACCTTTGTGTGAAAAGTTCACCCAAGGCGTGAGAGACGTGTCATCAATAGTCAAGTCCATAGGTTCTTCAACAGGTGGGTCTGGCAATGCGCTAGGAATGACAGGGTCAAATTCCAAGTGTTCAGCAATGACAAGCACCCGACCACGAACATCAAGCAAACAGTCCACTGGGTCAAGCTTCGACTCACCGAAGAAAACCTGATCAACATGGCATTGCAACAAAGATCCAACCCATACAGACTGCAGAGGTGATGCTTGCTGTCCTAACCCTGCAAGGCACAGTCTCAGATTCGGGGGCCAAACCATTTCAGGCACACCTGTCAGAACAGCAACCTCAGTCGGATGTGGATGGCGGACACGTGGGTGCTGTTGATGGCTTGGACCAAGCTCGACAGACACAGGGAAGAGGATACCATACAGTCCACGCTTTTGCAACGTCTCATGGGAAAATCCAGCACTTCGACAGTGACAGGCACATGGGGTCACCTGGGAACCCCACGAATGCAAGGCTGTCGGCCCTTTGGCATTGGCTTGAAGGAACATCTTGGCAAGTCTTGGCTGGTATTGAAGGAAACGCTCAAGCTCATCATCTTTCAGCTCAAGTTGCAACAGGTGTTCAGGGGACACGGACATGGGTGCAGGCAGGACATCACGTGGGACCGACGGGACATCGAATGCATCGGATGCACGGAGAGGCACGGGTCCTACGAAATCAGTTGTCAGTGTGGCCCACCATCGTGTTCTACGTGAAACCCAAACTTGATCAAGATGCAACACAACTTCACTGAGATGGAAGCCACACTGATCCCTGAAACCTTCGATCTGCTGGCGAACCATCGAATTAGAAGATGCATCCTGTACACACTCAAGCAAGATTGCAACAGCTCGGAGCATGTAGCCAGCCCTGAGCGCTGCATGCAGCGTATTGGATCGGGTGTCTTCCGCTCCTCTTTGGGAGCCTCCGGAGCTGAAAGGCTGGCAGGAGAAACCGCACATCACTACCGCTGGTTTCGGATGAGCTTTGTACAAACACTTCAACGTCTCTTTGGAAGTGATGTCACCTGTGATGCATGGGACATCCGGGTGCATGGACCTGAAAGCTTCAGCTAAAGGTGGCGACCACTCAGCAGCACAAACCGGAACCATACCTGCAGCTTGAAAACCAATCGTTCCAATCCCCATGCCAGAACACAAGTCGATCAAATTGCTGAATGACTCACGGGAACTTCGGCCATACAACAAGACGTCAGTCGGATCGTCCACGATGAAGACGGGCATCGGATCCTTCTGAACCAAGGTAGCATCGAAAACTGAGATGGTGGTCGTGTCAGCCGAAACCTCCAACGTTCCCAGAACCTTCGCACGGACCCTATTGGGCAGAATGGCCACCAGCACTGCATCACCTGACAAAGAAATGACCTCAGCTGCAAGGTCACATTTGCCACCAACTTCCAACGCCGGTGGTAAGCCCCAAATTGATGGTGAACCTGCGCTACCCCAAAGTGCCATGGCAAACAGTCACGTGTGAACGGCACACCGAGTTTCGGCCGGCCCAGCACTCCCGCTGGGAGGGTCTCGGTCCAAGTGCTTCAAATAAAAAATGTTTGAAACCACCAACCAGCTAGTATTGAATGGTGGACAGATTGAACTGTTTTTTGATAATCTGGATACGAGCATCTACCATTCATTCGAAAACATGGTGGTTATGGATGATTAGAGGGATAGATGATTCTAATCTCCAACTATCCAACTCACCACCTATTGCTTTTACCATATCTTGAGCTGGTAAAATCTGGCAACATCTTCTTAGAGACCGTCCGATTATATAGAGCTTCCCGAGGTCCTCTTGATGCAAAGCATATGGTTGTTGGGCCCCACACCCCTTCCTTAAGGGGGGATACTCAATGCCAAAATGCCAAAAAAAATGTATTGAGGATAGTAATAAACAAGGATAAACAAGTGTGTAAGTAGTATCCACTACTGTGTTTTCCCATAGCTGAGAATGCACTGGTTGATGTGGTTTAGTAATAAACAAATAGATAGAATTTCTGCATTCCAACGGGATGATGGATCCCACGCACCTCGCGGGCATCCTTCAACTTGTTTTGTCCAATACGCGCTACACCTCTTCGGTAGAGCGCCTGGTTTTTGTAACTCAGTCATGGCAAAACCATGTCTTCAACATGTTTTACTAATAAATATATACTTTAAGTGACTTTATCTGTAGAGATACGGAATCTTCTGTGGGTTTGATTTCATCACTTTCCTGACATGGGATGGATATGCTGTGGGTTTATCAACCAGTGAATAACATCTGTGGCTTGCAGCAACCATGATGCCAACGAAACAACCAACAATTCCATGGGAAATTCAGGATCCTAAAATGGAGGTACGTTAGTACCATTTTATATAAGGCCATATGAATTGTGGGGATATTCCCTGAAATTTAGCCCTGAAAAATAGGCCTTATATTATATATGGTAGGTACCTATATTAGCCTACATTGGTCAATGGATGTCAATCAGAATCCTTGGGCATGAACAACATCATTCCCAAAATCATCACCATTTGCATTCCTTCCCATAATAACCTGCCAATGGCCAAGATTTCAGATTAATATGGATTAATAGGGATTATATATCCACATTATTTCAGATTGTTATCTAAGATATGTTCTTTTTTTTTGATCCCGTCAGAGGTTGAACATACCTCCCCACCTTGGTATTTTTGGCGTTTCGCTGCAGGATTTCGGAGGTGGTTTCAACGGCACGGCCCCATTCTTGGCGCTTCAAGTCGCAGAGGGCCATGTTGTTCCTGGGAGGCTGGTCAGCTTTTGTCCCTGGAATTCTTGATGTGGAACATGTCGAACTTGGAACGTATATATACATGTATATATATTTAATATATATATATATATGTATGTGTGTGTGTAAATAAATATATATATATAATATAATATATACGTATATATATATAATATACGTATATATATAATATAAGATGCCCATAACTTAGTAACACTTAGTAACTTATCATAACTTCGTGAGCCGAAGTTACTCGTGTTTCTTATGGTGGAACCACTTTTGTGCCCAGTCTTCGATATGGGTAGTGGAACGATGGCTTGATCCTACGTCCTAGAGATCCAACATGATCCAACAATACACCATGATGTCATGTAAGGTCAAACACTATGATCCAATCACTCAAGTTTGACACCAGAATATATTGCTAAGGCATGGTAAATATGGTAAGGCTCTTCTCCTTATCTCATATGCGTTGTATGTTTTTGATTGTTTTTGGGGAATACTCCTGCAGGACAATCTCATGAATAGCGAATAATGTATTGAATAATGGTGACACGCCAAGGTTCTTGATGCCTTCCCAAACACCATCAGCTCTGTCCAGATGGAGGCAACATCGCTCGAGCATCTCAAGACTTCCAGAATACAGGCACTTGGCACTGAAATAATATCCTGCCCTGGCTGTTGAAGTGGCTGTTGAAGTGGCAGCATGTTCAAAAAAAGAAGCCAAGTTAGGTGGGCAGTAAGTTGGATTCCTTTTAGCCATAGTTATCAGAAGCCATAGATCATATGATTTCATATGTTCTTTTGTTTTTTATATGTTATGACTGCCATAATTCCTGGAGATTTTGTCTATCATAAGGATTTAAATGGATTATCCGGGCTCATCAAGTGTCCATCTGACATCAGCTCGCCGGCGCCTGAACTTCTCCTCACAAACGTGAGAGTTGCTGGATTCATCCCCAAAGGAATTCAGAAGGAGGAAGTGTGGTTAGATTCAGTCTGCTTGAGTTTGTGAAACAAATTGGATTGGATACTCCTGGGATAAAAAGCCCCTTTTTGGGGTAACTTTTTGGGATATACCCTCTGGTAATCAAACTTGGTAATTGGACATCCACTGATGGATGGTCCATGAGTAGCATCATGTAGCGTAGCGTGGATGTTCTACTGCCACGTGTCATTCCGGGAGGCTAGATGAACATTGTTATAGATACCATCTGGTTATTTAACATAGCCATGGTATAGATGGCCCATTTATAGATGGTTTACGTATTAAAAATGGTGATTTTCCATGGCTATGTTAAATAACCAGATGGTACCATCTGGTAATTAATTTCACATGATTAAAACAAATCTCACGCCATCTTTCACAGCTACCCTCTGGTAAACTAACAGTTTGCTCTTGAAAATGACCCAATCGAAATAGTTGATTTACCCATTACAAATGGAAATTTTCCATAGTTATGGGACAGTTTGCCAGGCCGGGTAAATCAGCAAACCAAAAATAGGCCATCTGCAAAGCGAACGTAGGGCCTGGCACTTCAATTGATCACCTCTCGCATCCCCCGAGGTAGCAATATCCCAGAGAGGAAACCCAGCGATTTCATACCGCTATAATGGGATAATCATCTTTATAATGGGATAATGGGATTATATACCAATAATAGTGGTTCTAATACCAATAATAGTGGTTATATATGGTTATATGATGGGATATGTATACATTACTGGTTGG
>Ga0126342_10008336_pt1:0-5000 | contig 18563 bp, 17 predicted proteins | sample Cyp1metagenome_FD_92528 | JGI IMG/M metagenome (GOLD analysis project Ga0126342, IMG submission 92528) | Coral microbial communities from Lord Howe Island, Old Settlement Bay, Australia - Cyphastrea 1 metagenome | ecosystem: Host-associated > Invertebrates > Cnidaria > Coral ...
ATATCTTTTGGCGTGGATACTCGCGGTTGAGGTCCGGCAGGGAACACTGGGCGTGGATGGTCGTGGTTGAGGTCCGGCAGGGAACACTGGCGGTGATGGTCGTGGTTGAGGTCCGGCAGGGAAAACTGGGCGTGGATGGTCGTGGTTGAGGTCCGACAGAGACCATTGTGCGTCGAGGGTCGCGGTTGAGCAGGAGGAGGAGGAGAGGAGGAGAGGAGATGAGGAGAGGAGGAGGAGCAGGCAACTGACATAAAATCTAACAACCCTCACCTGGCAGGTGGGGAAAAACAAACAGCTTTGAGAAATACTGTAATTTGCCATTATTGAGTAGCACCCCAAGAATACCGGGGAAAAAAATGATTTTGGAATTTCGTGTCACAATTTTGGTGGTGCCAAGACTGACCAAAAACTCATGGATTTTGGGGGTCCCGGCTCCTGGCTCAACTCTTGTTGATGCCTAAGGTGCAGAGACCATGGCTGCATAGCTGAGATTTGGCTGGGTTGGAAGCAACACAAAAGTCGTTGAAATAAGATCAAATCATCAAATCCATGATCCAAGACTGTTTCATGTAAGATATATGAAGATATGTATATATATAATATAATATATGATTATATATATATAATAATGTATATATATAATAATATATATATATATATATTTATTTAATATAACTATATATATATAGTTATATATATAATATTATTATATATATGTGTGTGTGTTTGTATCAATGTGTGAGGTTAGACATACAGTCAAACGTGTATGCATTCTAATGGAAGCCTTCACAAAGAATTCCACTTCATCGCTTGCTTGACCATTCTTCGCCACCTTGATTTTTTTCTGGCTTTATCGAGCAGTGAAATCCCTCCTGGGACAATTTGAAGCTGTTGGCTTTCTATAGCTGAGGTTGAGCTGAGGTCTTTTGCTATGATTTCGGAATCAGTCATGATTCATGATGACATTAATGACCTAATTAATTCTTAATCATGGTGGAAAAATTGAGATTAGCTCAGTCATGATAGAATGAGAGCCCCGGCCAAGGTCAGGATGCCACCACACCGATGTGTGGAATGGCTGGAAGATGCTACATCTAGGCGAGAGCTTGTGGCCAGACATTTCTTGGTCGATTCCATGAACAAATCGGATTCCGAAACGACCCAAAGAAGGTTGCATACGGCCACTGTCGATATGGTCGTGATTGGCATTCCTCATCTCCCGCTTTTTGCTGCTTCAATGCCTTTTTTTGGTTGGCTGAAGCGCTTCCAGCACCTGGCAGTTTGATGCTGCATCCGAACGAGAATGAGGAGCTGGAAGAGCTTCGACAGGACATGACACGTGATGAGACTGTTTCTTACGGTAGGTGTTAATGGCCGGGGTTAGATAAAGGTACGCTCTCTGGAGCGCGGCTTTTTCACTGCCACATAAAAGTTCCCTTCTGAGATGTCCATGTGCATTTCGACTCTGCAGGCTCGCACAAGATGGGCGGCGCGGTCAGGGTGCTCCACCTGCTCTGCAGCATTTTCATTGTAAATTCTCGCATAACCGTGCCATTGGCTGTCCATGTGTATAGTATTTCGAGTGCTTGCATTAGGTCCTTGTATGAAAGCTCTTCTGGGATGCTCTTGAGATTCTTGAGATCTTGCATCTCGATTGTCTTTGGGTCCTGGCATGAAGATCTTGGTCAAGGTCTTTTACAGTTACTTGTGCGAGGATCTTGTAGAGAGATCCTGGTAAAATCTTCCCAGGGGTCCTTGCAATGATCTTGTACAGGTCCTTACTCTTGTGGAGATCCTCGTGCAATGCGGTCAGAGGCCTTTGCATGATCTTGTACGGGTCCTTGTGGGAAGACTGGTGACATGCTCTAGGTCCCTATAGGTGTCCTTGCATGATCTCGTACAGGTCCTTGTCGGTCCTTGTGAGAAGATCTTGTGGAATCCTGCCTCATCCTCTTCAAGAGGTTCCTGCATTAAGATCTTGAAGATGCTCTGCATTCGTGCTTGTCTGAAAGTTCTTCTGGGATGCTCATAGAAAGTTCTTGTCTGAAGACCTTGTGAGATCCTCTGTATAGAAGGCCCTTCTTTGACGATATTTTGAATTCTCTTAGATGTCCTGGTATGAGGTCCTGATGAGTAGACATAGCGTCGCTTCTTGTGCCACAACAAGCTCCTGCTGCTGCAGTTCCGATACTGTTGAACCTGCTCTGTTGCTGTTCCATAGCTACATACATTGACTTCCTACCCCCCACACCGTTTGGTCTTGCCGATGTAATGTTATTTTTGGATTATAGATGACTATTGCAGGAATCCTTGCACGAAATTGATGAACTGCGGAATTCTAGCGGATTTTGGTGGATTTTATACAGGTGACTTGGTGGGATTGGAAGCTGAACGACGTGCTTCCACCATTTCTCATGGTCACAAGCATTGCATCCGGCATCGGGATCATCGTCGTCAACGCGTGCTCCCCAATATCATTCTGATGGAAATCACAATTATCCTACTGTTCCTTCTCCTTCTTCTTCTCCTCCTCCTTCTCCTCCTCCTCCGTACCATCATCACCATCATCATCGTCATCATCATCATCATCACCCTCATTATCCTCATCATCGCCATCATCCCCACCATCCTCATCATCCTAATCAACCTCGTCATCCTAATCATGCTCATCATCATCAAAGTCATCCTCACCAGCATTAAAACCGCCGGTAAATCCTTCCAAATCCTTCTCAGTAGCAGATGATAGCAAAGCATCCAGGCAAAAAAAATGAAACACGACCAGCCAACAACTTCATTCTTAAGAGGAAGTGATGCAGCGCCGCGACGTCGCGATCATCGCATGTAGCGTGGAGATTGTGGTCTCCGTGTCAGCCTCAGATGATTTCCCTCTCACAAATGGTGTTTTGTTCAATGATTTCATAGCTATTTGGAGGTTTTCTGAAATGGGGGCACCCCGAAATGGATTGCTTATAATTATAATGGAAAATCTTATTGAAACAGAGGTACCTCTAAAAATTGAACCCGGGATGGGGGTTGTTTAGAGTTTAGGGGGGAAGATCCTGAATCTGCTGGTGAGGCCTCATTTTCCTGCTGTTTGGTGGCCATGAGTCGAAGATATTCCATGGTACTCGTATATCCGTTTGTTAGACATGATCCCACACGTTGATGGGGAAAATTATGATTATATAGGGTTGGGGCTCTCAATTATATATAATATTATATAATTATATATACATATATACATATATACATATATACATATGTACATATATACATATATACATATATACATATACACGTGTATATATATATAATGCATAAACATCAATGAAAACATATGGCAACTGTTTGAAATGTTGTATGTTTTTTCCGACTATATATAGTTCCACACCCCAGAAACATGAAAACTTAAACGAAGGTGAAAAAGAGGATGCTCAGGAAGTGCTTGGCCGAAGGTTTCCAAACCTTGGATGATTGGATTCCCAGAGGGTTTCACCTTGTTTTTTGGGCCCATTGGTCCCCTACGCGGGGTTTTCCACAATTTTCCCACGTTTCCATGGTGGTTTGGTTCACCTTGAGGTGGCGTCAATGGCCCTGTACGATTTGCGGAGGACTATCCTCGTTCCGATCGCCAACACAGCCACGCAGCGGCAAAGGAGAAGCTGATGGGTGCGGTTTGGAAGGTGGTCGTTCACCCTGGGATAGGTGTTAAAACTTTACAACACTGCTGATGCGTGTTGGTCCTCAAGGTTATTCTGCACATTCTACGGTGTGCCATTCCTTCAGCGCTACTGAAACCTGAGGTGTTGACCCTCCTGGCCAGTGTCGGGTTGCATGGAGCTTTGAGATTGAGACTGCCACAGGTTCAGGCCAGACACTGGGGGTGTTTTTGGCAATGGATCGATTCACGACAGTTGGTCAGAATTTTGGCGACTGGCAAGGCTCTGCTCGAAGCATTGCTTCAGGATCCCACTGGCTTTCCATGCTGCCACAGATTTTCAAAGGTTTCCAATCCTTGGGAGTGGAAGCATTTAGAAGAATGTGCACCTATTTGGCATGCTTCCAGAATTGTAGGAACATTACAGTGAAATCGACATAAATCGACATAAATCGACATAAATCGACATAAATCGACATAAATCGACATAAATCGACCAAGCCTTTGAAATCTACCTGGCATTTTCTGGCAGGTTCATGGAATTGTGACCACGGGTTTGCTGATTGCATGTTTGGGCAATTTCCTTTGCGAGGCGTGTATTTGGGTCACAGGTTCATGGCGTGTTGATTTCGCTGCCCTTTGTCATGTCTTTTGTTGAAATTCCTTGAGCTCACTGTCTTCATGTCTTGATTGTTCTGCCTGTTTCTTCGATGGGAAGTTGATAAAAAAACTGTATCAAGTAGATTCAAGTAGAACATTGCCTCCTTTCAGGGCATAAAGATGTCGCATGGGCGTCGGATTCTTCAAACTCTGCTCGTCCCAGAAAGATCGCCGTGCAAGTGGTTGCTTCGACCAACAATGTGGCTTCTGAGAGGGTTTGAACATGTGTTGCAGTGGGCTGACAATATTCCCAACCGAAAGGTTCGCCAAAATCACGGGATTCATGTTCATGACTATTCACCTGCAAGATTCGGCTCAACCTGTGCCCAATTTTACACTGTTATCTTGCGACGTGGATTTGGAAGCCATGCAGACGATGGACTTTGCCACCCGTTCCGCAGCACCAATGACACAGACGCCCCCCGTACTGCTCGATCAGGTGGGGATGGAAGCTATCCTGCAGTACGGCCGTTGACCACTGTAGGAGGCAGAAAGAACGCATAGGGCATAGGCAACTTTCACCACAAAGTAAAATTAGACAAGCAGAAGGCTTGGCAGTTCATACATTTGAGTGGCTATTGCAATATATGGTGTGTGTGTGTCTGTATGTGTGCATGTTTCAGGTCATGGGCTATTGCAAAAGATGCTGTGTGTATGTTTGCATGTTTCAGGAAATTGAATG
>Ga0126342_10008336_pt1:7500-18563 | contig 18563 bp, 17 predicted proteins | sample Cyp1metagenome_FD_92528 | JGI IMG/M metagenome (GOLD analysis project Ga0126342, IMG submission 92528) | Coral microbial communities from Lord Howe Island, Old Settlement Bay, Australia - Cyphastrea 1 metagenome | ecosystem: Host-associated > Invertebrates > Cnidaria > Coral ...
TGATGATTCTGGAAGTGGTGGGCAGATACAGGGCTGCAACAGAAGTCTGGGAGATCACTGGGCGGTGCAGTGCCAGGGAGAACAGATGTTTGGAGTTGGCTAAATTTCAGGCCATTCCCTGGCAGGAAATGTTAGGAGTGTTAACGTTTCTGACTCCAGTTTTGATAGATAATCCCGTCCCCTTGACCCCTTGATAGCATTATTTCAGACCCTTGAGATGGTCCGATAGTCCCATAAATATGTGAAAATCTCCGGAAAAAACCATGGCTTTTGCAGGGTGCTGAATATTGGATGGGATCAGTTTGGATGTCACATGCTGTGGTGTGGCACTGACTGAGGATACAATGGTCAGTTGAATGGTTTGAACTTAGCAACCGCTTTTCATCGTCTTGCAAGATGCACCAGCGAACAGCAGATTCCGGAGGCTTCCAAGGATGGGGGAACATCTACAGGATCTCATGGTTATGTGTGTGTGCATGTCAATATCGCAGAATTTCGACAATGGTTGAAATGCTTCAGGGTTGTCCAGAGATTGACGTGTATGCAATAGCGCGACTGTTTCCTGAATTAGGCAAGTGCAAACCGATGGAAAGAGGACGGTGTGGAACTAATTGTCCTGGACAGTCAGGAATCGAGAATTGGATGCAGTGAGATTGGCCACAAGATAGACAGGCAATTTGTGAGTTGCGTAGAGGATTGCAGAAACATGCCAAGAGAAACTGAGATCCAAAATGTTCAATTCTTTCCACACCAGTTGGCTCCTTTGGACAAAGAGGGCTTCTAGCACTCGTGAACGACGGCAAAATATTGACTCCAAACTCGAAACATGGTGTTGAAAAACCCTCCGCGGTGATCCAAGATCACAGCGTCGGTGTTTTTCCATGTTTTTCCCTTCGACAAGAATGACCTGTCACAGGTTCTTTTAAATCCTGACTTCGTGAAGATGTTGGACATGGCTCAGACGTTGGCACATCAGGAGCTGTTGGGGAGTCAGTCGTGGTCCAAACGGCAATGATATCTCCTGATGTTCAAAATTGTCATGAGGAATCAAGGTACACGTGCTGAATTGATACATCAACTCGTATTCGTTCAAATGCTTAGTTTGCAAGCATGAAATGTTCATGATATTTCATCTTCATTTCCAACCATGTCCATCATTTCCAATCATTTCCAGCCTTGAAACCTCAGGAGCTTCAGCACCAAACCAACTCCATGACGGCCAAGTGCAGTATCATGATCCTTTGGTCACTCGTGCCTTGGTGTTACATTAACATACGTACATTAAGTCACACATGTAATATGACGTAGACATGTATAATATTTATATACATGTGTATATATATAATATGTATATATATATATATGTATGTATATATATATATGCACATAGTTGTGCATGTATGCTATGTACATAGCTTCAATAGTCAATAGGCTTTGTATCTGCTGGTTGAAAATTTGGTCGCCGAGGCCTCCTTAGAGACCTTTCCAACGGATCTGTTTTCCTTGCTGAGCCGCGTAGCGGTTCCGAAATTGAGAACCTGTGACTTGGCCAAGCGCGGCCACGGGGTATTATGGGTATAACACCCACCATTGGTATGTGATGGGATATGCAAATGGTATATGTAAATATATATATATATATATATATACATACATACATACATACATACATACATAGCCAAGAATATAAATATAAAAATGTGTATATATATATATATTTGTTTGTTTGGGCGTGTCCAAGAATTGAGAAGCGCCTCCAATATTTGAACTGGGAAAGTGATGATGAAGCAGTTGTTTGGGAGTAATTGCATGTAATTACCATATATCCATGGGCCATGGACAGTGAAGACCTGAAGGGGTTGTTGCAGCACAAAAATAACTGGGGTGATGAAGGATATATAGCAGACCTACAGTCAGACATAGAAAAGGCCTATGTCTTGTGGAAATCATTGATGTTTCAACCTTGAAATCCCCTGAAAGTCTTGTGTCTTTGGTCCCGTTATTGACTCAGCGAAGTCATGACAGGTGAAGTTCACGATATCACCAACCTCCTGCGGCTTGACCGAAAGAGTGTGGTAGGGCCTATAGGGATGCCCATGGGATGCCCATTATGTGGATATATGGGGATACACTCCAGTGAACCAAGTGTTGCAACACATCGGTACAAATGAGAAAACACATAAAAACATTTACCTTTACCATTATATTGCATTCCATAACATTCAATTATATACATACCTATATAAACATATACATTATTAAGATAATATTGTACATATATACAACGTAACCCTAGAGAACCATCAAGGTTTTTGATAGTTGCAACGCTCACCTCACATGATGAGACCCATTATCATGAACAGTAGAGGGTGGTCTACACCAAGGTTCAAAAAGGTTTCTGTGCGTGAAACTATGCCCGAAGCATATATGAGTCAGAACGATCCAGGGTCTGTGATGGTGATGCCATGATGCCAAATAGATCCTGCTGCGGTTTGTAGGTGGTCGTTCGCAAAGCTCTATAAGATTCGCCCTGACTTGATACCGCATGTGGCTGGTGCTGGCATTGAGATTTCTTTCTGAGTCGTGTTTTTGTCCTTTGCTATTTGGGTTGTCCTGTCACGTTACTATTGTGTCATCAACTTTCTGGAGACGTTGCTCCTGGGCTTGATCCTAAATGTTATCTACAACATTCAACAACTTGTTCTTCGCCCCTTCCCGTTTCAAAACATCAACTAGTTTCTATTCGAACGACACGTAGCTCTTCTGTTTCTGCCGAAAAATAAAACTCTGAGAAAACGAAAAATCCAGGCATCATCATCATCATCATCATCATCATCCCTGTCATCCCCCGTTTTTTTCTAAGTGCAGCTTGTTTGAAGTCAAGAAAGTTTAGGTCAGTATGGAGACTCCCTTGGTCGTGAACACCAGTGTGGATGCCTTGAGCCAACATGACCTCAGCTCTTTCACCGTACAGCTGCTGATTTCGGTGCCCTGGACGGTGGTGGTGGATCAGTGGTGCTGGAAATGGGGCATTGTGGGCAGCCAAGAAAAGGACCATTTGAAGGGTAAAAATGGATGAAAATGGAGGATGAGGCATGACATTTTGGAGTTTGGAGAATTTTCAGACAAAGCCAGATGGAGTTAGACGATTTGATGGGTCTTTGATCGATGTCAAAAAAATTGCCAAGTGGATAAACATTGGGTATACACCAAATTTGGGCAATTGTTTGCCTGGATGGCCCAGGTGGGGCACGGCAACATTTTGACCAGGTCGTTTAGAACCCCCAAAAGTGGAGGTTTGACTAAAAATATGCAACAATTCAGTTCTTAAAATTGTGTTTCCCTGCGTCTTGAATTCAGTTCTTAGGACTAGCTTTAGATTTGTAGCTTGTAGACTCAAGACATTTCTGGGCCTTTCGTCCAAAAGAAGAGGATGGTCTCGAACCCTGACCATATGAGCAGAAAGGATCCCCGCTGGTCTTCCAAACATTCAGGTTGTTCAGGGCCAGGTTTTCTTTTTCAGCTTGGGGGCAGCACATCCAAATGTTTGCCCTCTGCATGTTTTTTGTGTATATATTTGAAGGTGAATGTTTGTTTTTTTTCCAACTTTGCCCAGCAAAAAAGAATTTGAAGCAGGAGCCCTATGGTGACAAAAAATTCTGCTAATGCGGTAGACCCAATGCCATAAACCATCATTACCCCAAGTCATCACCATTTTTATGGGTGGTATAAACTAACCATCCCCAGTCGTGGTAGGTTTATGGCCAGGGTTGCCCTGGCCACAAACCTAAGGCCTTGGTCTCGGTGGCAACCTTGCCATGTCAGAGCCACGGTGCCATGTGGCTCTTCAGCGCATGCAGTCAGGAGTAGGGCGAAAGATTTGGGTTTGGTACCTGAACAAATTGGAATTTACACCAAATTGATGGGCAAAAAATGGACAAATGAGGATACATGGCAATTTTGATAGGGAAGATACGGGAAGATGATGATAACTGAATATAACTGATCATATACACTAATACAAATTGTAACCGGTGGATTTTGGGGTACTCTATTTTCAGATCAATATGTTGTGGGGTACGGTGTAAAATCTCATCCATCCAGGTCCGTCCATGAATATTCAGAAGATTGATAGCAATGGACCATGGATCATTTGAATACTGTATAGCACATGGGGGAATCGTCGGCAAAATACATTGCACGCGGGGCAAAGTATTTGCACTCCAATCGACTTTGGAAAACTGATGAACTGCACTTTGACACAACTTGAAAAGAACGAGGTAGTGCTGCTCAGATTAGTTTTCAAGTAGTTTTTTTCCTGGTTTGAGTAGTTGTTTTTCATAAACACATGCCATCAAGTCGCGCTGCTTGAATGATACTTTGGCTGCTCGTTGCGCTTGGTCAGGAGGTGGCAAAGAAATGGGAGCAGATCCCCAAGAAGAGTAGGTTGGAGCCCGGGCTATCCCGGAAGGACATCCCTGTGGTTCTGTTGGATCCCAATGAATTGAACATGACCGTCTTAACCAAAATCAGCGAGGTCTTGATGAAGTTTGATGAACCATATTTTGAGATTTTTGAGAAGGGGAGTCTCCTCAAGTCTTTCTCTTTCACAAGAAATCAGAATATCATAGCATGACAAAGATTTTTCCAAAGTAGCATGTCCAGTTGCCCGCAATCAGCTGGCAAAAATGCTATGACCATGCTATGACCTTTGACAAACCGGGCAGGTCGCACGTGGCCTTCTCCTTTCGTCTGATGCGTTTGCAAAATTGTCTCCTGGCCAACTCTGTGGCCAAGACAGTGACGCAGATCTGCCCCGACATGCACTCATCGGTCTCGCGGCCTCGGAAAGGCAACAATAAACAGCAAAAAGGCAAGCCAGCCGCTCAAGCCGCCCCTGCCATGGTTGTGCAAGGCGTGTAAAAAGTTGGGTGAAGCTTAAGTTGATTTGAGATAGTGCGTGTTGCATCTTGTAGCTTCTTGTAGCTTCTCATAGTTTGTCATAGCTTGTCCCCTCTTGCAAGAGCAAAGCTTCTGGCCCACTTGCGCCTATTCCTGCCCACTGCAACATGGATTCCAAGAATCCAGCCCAGCTCCAGTGACCTACCTCTCAAAATGTGGGAGTGGGAAAGGGCCACGTGTTGCACGGGAAGAGTAGAACATGGTAGAACCACTTTTTGCCACTAGAATTTGTGGATTGAAATCATTGAAATCTTCGAATCTGAAACACAGTTCGAATCCCAGTGCCTCGAGGGCATCCGGTTTGTGAGAGACTGACGACGAGGCATTCTCAAACAAATTCCCAAGTTCCCAGCCAAGATCAGACACGCTACGGAGGGTGTCTGGTGATCATTGTGCATAGGCAAAGATCATTTTTTTGATCATGTCATGTGTTTTGAACCAACCTTGGCGGCGTTTTTCTCAATGACGGTAGCAATGACGGTGCACAACGTTCACCAATGGGGGATGAGGGTCTGGAACAGAATTCCTAATGGAGGTTGGACTCTGTGTCCCGACCTCTATATCACTAAAAGGTGTTGTGATTCTCACCACTAGTGATAGAATGGTTATAGATGGTTATAATTGATGGTTGATATATACCATCTATGTGGTTCATTTGGAAATCATTAAGTCAGATGGTTAGTCAGATGGTTCTGAAAATTGGCATAGCCAAAAGAACCAGTGTCTGAACTTCATCGGTGAGGAAACACAACCCTTTCTCTGTGCCAAATTTCCTGACTGATCCATACAGAGTCTGGAATCGTTTGGTACATGACACCCGTTGCTCCATAAGTCTGCCCTTCTACGGAAAGAATTGACATGGCCAAATCATGGCTATGGCTCTAAAAAAGAGCATCAAAACTCCATGTGATTCAGAATTCAATCATAGTTTCAATATGTTTCAATCATAGTTGGAACCCCAAGTTGTTGACCGTTGGTTCATTTTGCTCTAAATTTTGGAAGAATGGGACCCCACGGGGTTGCCATAGCTGCCATTGCCCGGTGGGCCCAGGCTCAAGTTGTGCAGAAACGGAATAAAACGGATGGAAATGGCAGATCATGGCAGAATTCAAAAAGATTAGAGTTCATTGTGATATATTGTGATATACATGGCATAGATCATTATGATATATATATATACAAATGATATACGTGGCTCATGGATGTTCATGGGCTCTTGGTGGCTCAGTTCTTCTCGACGGTTTAGATCTGCAGTTTAGCGGCGATCAGACTGAGCTGCTGCCCGGGCAAATGCGGCTGCGAGCATGGGCATTCGGCATGGCTTGCTTGTCCTATTGGAAGCACTAGCATTGCTATGGAAAATCACCATTGTTTACTCAGGGAAAAAAAATGGAATGATTACCCTTTTGGTAAACTAACACAACTATGGAAAACCATCATGTGTTATGGGTCATCTATAAATGACAATGTTCAATAGCTTTGTTAAATTACCAGAGATACCCAAGTTGAACGCTCGCAAAGACGATGGCTAACTTACTACACTCGTGTTGAAACTCTCATAGGCTGTTTCTTGACAGAAGTATGGGAAAGTCTCCGAAAGAATTTTTGATGGCAAAGCCGCCGCCCATGCGTTAGGTGGTGCATGAGACTTTTGTACAATGTATAATAATCCAATTGGCAGGTTGGACCATGGTCCGGAGAAAAAGGCTGTGACTCAGCTGTTCAGCTATTCGTGTGGGCCAGTGGCAACCTGCAACCTCCGCACGACAAGTCCGACAGTGGAGACATGATTTGAGGCAGCTGTTGAACCACAGACCTCCTGTCGTAAACCACTGCGGTGGATGAAGCATGATCGAACTCTGATAGAGCCCACACTGCCGCCAGCTACCGAACTCATGGTTTTCTAGTCATTCTAGTCGCTGATCATAGAAAATCTGAAAATGCAACTGTGGATTGGACCTTAGATGATCTTGAAAAGTCCCTTGGATACCTTAGCGAGAAGACACACATGTGTAATTTGTTGCTCCCTGTTTGGGTTCAGCAGTCGATACCGTCCAGTGGCACATGAATTCAGGATAGGCCTCTGAGATTCCACCCACAGTTGATAACATGATTCACATTGATTCACCATCCATTCCTCCAATTTCTCCACTGAGGCAATACAGCAATAGCTAGCTCCAGCAATTGGGGATGTGAAAATTGGCAACGATATAACTGATGTAATGTCTTCAAGAGTGCGAAATGAATGCAGCTCTGCACAATGCAGCTTCAATCCAAGCGGATCTGAGAATTTTCGCGGGTTGCGGAGGCTGAGGGCTAGCGGGGAGTGACTCCAGTTTCTACGCTCGCGCAGAGAGACGATTGAGGCGGCGTCTCTCGATGTCTCTCGTCAGGCAGCAGCCAGCTGCCACTGACGTGACTGGTTCAATATCAGAGCAACAGAGTTGGGGTTGTCAGAAAATGTGGAACCCAAAAAATACAATGGCTGGTATGGTATGGTTCATCATTTTTCGCTTATAAACTGACCATGTTGCGGTGTCCCCATTTGAAAACAAGCATGAGAATTCATGAGAATATCAATTCAAACATTGTGTAGAAAGGACACTGGAAGAACTACGTATAGGTTGATTGGTTGTGTTAAGATGAGCATGCATGAATCGATACTGCAGCTGACTGGATTCTGTAAAGTTGAGGCTTCAGGTATCCAAAATCGATTTTTTGAATCTTAGAGTGGATCATGAATGGAATGACTACTCAAAAACTCAAAACGAAACCCCGACATTAACCGCCTTGGAGTTTCCCGAAGGGATGCCGGGCATTTGCCTCCAATCACAAAAAGCTGTGGACCCAGTTGCCTTGAGAGACTGATTCACGATTACTTTAATTATACAGAGTGTCAAAGTGATTGCAATATAGTGCAGCCCTTTGTTCCTCAAGATGTGGAAGAGAGGCAGAGTCAGGGTCATAGGCGAGTGTCTAGGTGCGCGGTACGCTTGCAGCGGAGCTGCAAGGTTAGATTACGACTGAGAAATGTAATGCCAACAGCAAACTAGTGCGTCTCATTGCGGTATCCAATGAGCCTCTGAGACTTCATTGGGCCATCTGGATCTTGCGTTGGGTTCCACTGGGCTCGACGCTCTGTCCAGTGTACCCAAGGGACTGCAGAGGCAGGAGCTTCCATTTCTGTGCATCGAATTCGATCAAGACACGCCACAACTCCAGTGGCGGTTCTATGGTGCCACCCTTTGAAGCGTGACACGATGTGACGCCTTTTCTCGCTGAGCCGAACAGAGAAGAGCATCACGTCACGGAGGCTGACGCTTCCACTTTTGCATCACAGACTGCGGCCAAGCGGCCGAAACCAATAAATCAGGAAGGCAAGAAAAGGCGTAAGGACGTTCTGAGGGATGTTTGCTTATACCAGACCAGTATACTAGCAATCCTGAATGCAATCATGATATCATCCCAAAGCCCCCTGCAGTGGACTATTTCCACCCAAAATTGCAGGAAGTGGACCTTTGAGAGGAGAAAACATGTTCCCCAAATTTAGTTATACCATCCTCCAAAGCTTGAATTCCTCTGGTCAAGATCGACCAATGGATGCATCTTGTTCATCCACAAGATCATTCGGATTCGATCCCTTTCACTGTACAACTGAAAAAACCACGACGTATATAGGTTATCCCCAAGCACTTAGTTTTATATATACCGTATGTATATCATATACAGTATATTATTATGTAATTTGATTTCGAAACACGAGGATATAGAGTGAGACTTTGTCTGTTGACAGTCCACTAGAATATCCATGAAGTCTGTGAACATAAACATCCAAGTGTCCGGTAAGATACACCATGATACACCTGAAGGCAGCCTGGAAACAGATCTCAACGTTGCGGCAATGTCCTTCGGCGCACAGGAACTCTTGAGTCACGCTGGTCTTGGCAGCAACACACTGCCTGGATGGCTGGTGCTGATCGTTCTTTTCGTGCCTTGACCAATTTCGAAAGGTCTTCCTTTCGATGACCATTCTGTTTGGCAGAGGCAAGTTGACCATACAAATGACCCACATTGGCGAAACTTACTCTATTCAGGATCATTGAGGTGGTTGTCGATGTTTGTGGCTGCTATGTTTGTGTTTCAATCATGCATTAAGCATTGCAGGCAATCTTAGGATGGGGGCATTTTCCGTAGTGTGAAATTCTATGAAGGGTTATGTTTGATCATGCCAAATTTACCTGACCATTTGTATCCATTTGTCGATTCGTCAGGGAAGCTTACCACCAATGTTGGTCAACGAGAATTACAAAGTGTTCTATTCAAATCGGGATTTGACACTCCAATTTCAACGCCTAGGGCGTCTCAGACTGGGAGAATTTGCTTACATTTCAAGTGATGCTTTGAAACTTCTGCACAACAAATGCACTTTACACCTTGCAGCCAGGATACCCTTCCACTATGCCGGCAGTTGCCTACCACTTTTGCAACTAAAAGTGATTTGGGATGATGTAGGGAAGTACATTGGCTTCTGCTTCGTTCGGTTGCGATGTGAATGCTTTTGCAAACATGTTTTATCCCAACCTAGACCCTTGCAACTGATGCATCAAAATCGGTGTGACCGTCCAGGTACCGTATAGCCTGAATCTGGCTTGCTCAGTTATGAGTCTGAGACTAGGCACAGCCGTGCTTCCATGATCTTTGGATCGTGGTCATGGTGGTCGAAAGTTCCAGGACAGCTTCCCACTTGCCGAATCGCAAGAATCGAAGATAAATCCGGTCCCCTGGAGCATGCCACTTGAATCATTTTGTCATAGGGCTTTGGAAGTTGGATTTCTCTGATTTCAGATGGAGGGAGCAAGTCATCAATTTCAGCTCCACCTGACAATATCTGACAGAAGTCCTGACGAGGCAACACTCTCAGCGAGTTTCTGGAGGAAGAGGAGAGGGGCGAGTGGTGCTGATTTGAATAGTTTACTGATGTATACTGCATGTTGTTACCCTTTGGTAATCAAACATGGCAATGAAACATCCATAAACATCCACTAGAAATGATAAACGGATGTTTCAATGGGAAAGGTTCTTTAAGTATATATAGGATTGTCCATTGCCATTATTGATTACCAGAGGGTACATTGTATTAAATTTCTATGAATTTCTGAATGGTTTGTAGGTGATCATGTTCTTTTGTTTGAGGTGTTTTGGATATGCAATAAACGGAAGTGCATGCGATGGCCCGGTCAGGATTTGAATTGTGGATTAGCGAGCGACGATCGTCCCTTGGTTTGCCTGAGGTTGGGATGAAGCAATGGAATCGCTAGGGCTGAACCGGCTGAACCTTTAAGGGATGACAATCCAAACATATCCAAACAAGTTCGACCCAGAGGAGGCATACAATTGTGACAAAGAGCATCGCTTTCTGCGGCGATTCAAAAGGCCTCATGGCCTCTGGATCCATCGTTGTCGTTGACGAAAAACATGGAACGCTTCAGCGTTCGCATGCGTTCGCAAAAGTACAGCCCGAGGTCTTGCTGAACAGGCGGAACAGGTCAGCGGACAGGACCCTCTTGGCCCTGGCCGGAAAATGGTGAGCATTGCATATAATTGCCATGAATTGCCCAGTAAAGAACTTGCAGGAAAACTTGGAATGCTTGAAGATGACTGCACGGTTGACAGTCAACGCAAGTAGACCAGCCCGACCAGCCCCAGCGCCCCAGCCTCATTGCGCTGGTTGCATTTTCAGGATCGTTGCTGTGTGTGCATGGACCAGCGCAAGGACAAATTTTCACTTCAGGTCGTTGCATTCTGTCCGGACAACAAGTGGTTGCTCGTTTCAGGTTGTAAGAAATCCAGATCTGATCAGTTCCTTTGAATTTCTGAAGATTTGGCTCCAATTTGCAGAAGAACTCATTATCAGAGTTGAGAGTTTGAAGATGTTTGAAGTTCTGGAGAAGCCTCTAAACATATATATTAGCTAAACCCAAAAGGTCGCTGCGGCCTGTTTTTGAAGTTATTTAGACGTATTGAACGTGGGGGGGCGTACGGCCATCTGAACGAGGGTACGGGGGGGGTGCGAACGTGCGAACGGGGGGCGAAGGGGGAGG
>Ga0126342_10008337_pt1:0-17500 | contig 18563 bp, 14 predicted proteins | sample Cyp1metagenome_FD_92528 | JGI IMG/M metagenome (GOLD analysis project Ga0126342, IMG submission 92528) | Coral microbial communities from Lord Howe Island, Old Settlement Bay, Australia - Cyphastrea 1 metagenome | ecosystem: Host-associated > Invertebrates > Cnidaria > Coral ...
AAATATTATTTTCTAATATGTAAATAGTGAATTTTCTATTCAATAGTGAATATATTATTTTCCAATAGTGAATTTTCTATTCAATAGTGAATTTTCCAATATATTAAACAGATTTAAACAGTAAATATTGCTCAGTTTTCGTTATGGATTTTGCGGTTTGCCGAACGCAGGAAGTTTCAGCACTTCTATCGTGTCGGTCGTCTATTGGGCGACGGCAGCTTCGGGGCTGTGTGGGGGTGACCCAGAAACCAGGTGACCAGGTGACTACAAACCCATTGTTTTTTTTTTGTTTGCTTTGTTGGGGGTATTATTATCATTATCATTATATATTATCATTATATATTATTTTTACTATGATTATTATTACTATGATTATATTTTTTGTTTGGTTGTCTTTTTTGTCGCTGTGGCTGTTGTGGTCGTTGTCGCGTTGTTGTCGTTGCCGGCCATCCAGGCATCCTAAGGCATCCCATCCCGGGCGATCCCATGATTTTTAGATTAATTAGTATTTATTTTATTAATACTATTAATGATATACTATATACCAGTAATTATAATAGTTATTATAGATCATTATAATAGTTATTGTTAGTATATGAAACATTATTCCCCAACAGCGTAAGCTAATGGGGTCTTCAGCCCAGAATAGCTCCGGTGTGCACTGGTGCAGGCACTGGGTCAGGTTCCGAAGGTTCCGAAGGTTCCGGAGAAGGTCTGGGAGGGTTTTGTGCAGAGCCAGGTCAGGTTCCACAGGGTTCCGGAGAAGGTTCCGGTGAAGGTCTGGGAGGCTTTGGTGCAAAGTGTTTCCAGCGCTTGGCTTCGCAGCACGCTTGAGAAAGATTTGTTAAAATACAACATTGCGGCTGTTGGGGATACCACCGAAGCTTGTTTTATTAGTATTTATTTTATTAATACTATTAATGATATACTATATACCAGTAATTATATTAGTTATTATAGATCATTATAATAGTTATTGTTAGTATTTCCTATGTGATTAGTCATGGTACTGGAATATAATTTTAAGAGTATATATTAAAGTATATACATATACAATACTAATTGTAATAGTGAATACGATTCCCATTATGATCATATTCCCATTATGGTTAAAGCCATTATTGATAATCATATCACACATTATGTGATTAGTAACACCCATTACTATCACAGTTAGTTAATATGATTAGTTAAACGCATTCTTATCATATTTCCATTATCTAGTATATAATCCTCCTGTTACTGATGCTACTGATACTACTACATTGTAAATGATAGTTACAACCCACTGCTGATCTTCCCATTTTCTGCGATATCCACATGTCCAGAATCATTTTAATGGCCGAGGCATGAGTGCTTTTGCCGCACCACCAACGAGGTCCACCACGTCAGCTGGGAGAAGCATGTGGTGAAGTAACACCTTTTTTTTTTTTTTCTCAGGATTTCAAACATCACTTCGAAATGGTTTTTGGTAATTCATGTTTTTTTTCTTTGGATGGGTATGCTGGGTGATGTTCAAATGGAACCTTTCACCTACCTTCAGTGTGGTTGTCCAAAAAAGATTTTTGTCCTCTGACCGTTTCAATAGGAAGCAGGATTCGGGGACGATCCCTTTTTCTACGTCCACATGTTGTGGGTCTCTTTTTATGATTCCTTCCCATTTCAGCTGAACTGGTCAAATTTGAAGTGTTTCGAATCCTCATAACTCGCTAATCACTAATTTTCAGGGTTTCAGGACCACTGACAATACTCAATTTTATGGAGATGTTTTAGGTTATTACCTTCTTAGTAATCCCAGGAATCCAGCCATGAGGCCCGTGCAGTGAAACTTCTACTGAAGAGTCGCATCAAGGCCTGCGTTTTTGTCGGATGAACATTGACACCCCGAAGAACTTGGGAGGTTCCCTGTATTCTTGGGCAGTTGTACCTCCGAAGAACCTGCCTGCAACATGAACACTAAAACATGTGCAAACGGCTATGGAAAGACGAAGATGTTTGTCATTCCACAGGCCAGTTGATGCCGAAAACTTCCGCCTCTGCGGTGGGTTTATGAACATATGATAAAATATGGGCGGTTTATGGCATTGCTTTACTGACATTATTCAAAGCTTCGGTTGCATTCTTTTGCAGGTTCTCTGCAAGTTTTAGGCCACCAGGAGCGTAAATATCTGGTTATTGCTTGGTGGTTTGGAACATTTTTTATTTTTCCATATATTGGGAATAATCATCCCAACTTCAACTCACTGATATTTTTCAGAGGGGTTGAAACCACCAACCAGATATTCGTTTTTTGGATTCATGACGACAGGGCTGGGTACACGTCCCATTTTGAGGATGGCGGCGCTGCCATCGCGAACGAGATTGAGATCTTGACAAAGTGGCATCCTCAGTGGAGGGTCACCTCAAAACAGCCATCTGGGCGTGTCTGAAAATGATGGGGATCTAGCGATTTATTATATTACATTATGTTATATACTATACATACACAGAAAAGAAGGCTGATGATGTTGGGGTAATATCCCAACTTCTGCATAAAGTCCCACAGTTGCCGTAGCCACCTCAAGGCTGGATCATCCACACGTGGTGAGGTTTTACGAGCTTGGGAGCCCGGTGGAGCCCGGGGAAATTGGAACATGACTTTGAACAGATTGCTGAGTGGTTGGGTCATTGTTTTTTCTTCCATAGTTGTTGTGTCATTGTTTTTTCTTGTCTCATCCTGCAATTAAACTTCCCCTGCGAGGCAGCCAAGTTTACCCCGAGATAGTGGCTAAATGGCAGCAGCACGCGGAATTGAACCAGTAAGCTCAATTAGAAATGCCAAGAATGGGTCAGCACAATTTGGCTGTGGTGAATTGGTGTACCAAAGGACTTGCATATGAGATGGATTGTCTTTCGTAGGATCTAAAACCATCCAATTGTGAGTCGAAGTCATTTGAGCCATGCCAATGTTGCAACCACCAACCCTGCTTAAATCCGCCGGTTTTGGGCTATAAAAAATTGACCCCTACCTGAAAAGCGCAGCTTTGCAATGGAAACCAACGGAGTTGGATGATCTGTAAGTGACATCCCCAAATCCCATAAGATCCATCCACAGGAATTAGTAGGTGGCTCCTGCTTGGAGGGTCATCGAGCGGCTAGTAAGTGGCTAGTAGCTGGGGTTAGTTCACCCACTTATCAATGGGAAAAACTCTATGAATCTAGGACTTACGTTCACGAGGGTTATTCACCACTTACTTTCGGAGGATGATCCTCCAAGTAGTTAACTGGTTAGTAACTGGCTTATAACCATATCCCCCAAGATTACGGAGATATAACTTCATATAACCCACATTTATTGGCCAGTTAATATATAGTTATATAGTTATATATACCATTTATTGGCCAATAATATATACCATAATTTATAGTTTATATACCATAATTATATAGTTATATATACCATTTATAGATAACTATAGTTGATTTATAGTTGATAACTATAGTTATATATACCATTTATAGGTATATACTAATTTATAGTTATATATATATATAGTTGATTTAGATCTCGCCATTTTTCTCAGCCCAGGTTCTTTGAGGATTCGCGCAGTGTGCTCTGTGTGGTGGAGCTCTGCGAGCACGGAGATCTGAGTTCTGTGCTGGACAAGCCCAGTGGACAGGACGCCAGTCACTGCATCATCCCCCAGGAAAATCAGCATTTTTATATTTTTATATAGTCGGAAGGGCCTAGCGGGGCTGGAGGATGACCCATGGTTTCCGCTGAAAGATCTATGCTAACTTATCATAGTTTTTCAACATCGGTACAGGAGGGTATCTAATGATACCATCTGGTTATTTAACATAGCCATGGAAGCCATGGCCCATTTATAGATGGTTTACCTGGGTTTACCTATTAAAAAGGATGATTTTCCATGGCTATGTTAAATAACCAGATGGTAGGTGGTATGAAAAGACCATTCCAAGTCCATTGGGTTTTTTAAACAAAAATTCCATGGTTGGTTGAAAAGCCATCCCAAGCCATCCCTGGGTGGTTTTTAACAAAATCCATGGTTGAAAAGCCAAGCCATCCCTGAATCATCATGAATCCCATCCCCCCAACAAAAATTTAAGACCCCATATGACCATGCTTCCAATGATGTGGATTTTCCTGACTAAACAATGCTTCCGGGATGAGTTACCATGACGAAGTGGGGACAAAAAACAACCCGAATCAACCGTTGGACCAATGATGGACCAATGGTTATCCGAATTTAAAAGCTCAACTGTACCCTACAACCGATGGTCCAAAGAGCGGATGAAGGTGACCCATTTGGGTGTCTGAAAGTTGAACCGTGGTTTATGGTATATGTCGAACTAGTTTTCATGGATTGATAAACCAAGAAACACCGCGTTTGGAGGCATCACCTTGTAAGAATCCATACATCACTGGATTACAAGATGGATAAATTGGTGAAATCTCCATAAATCCCAGTGAAATCCCATGAAAATGCCATGAAATGACCATGAAATCCCATTTATCACCAATCATTATGGCTAATACATGGATCATAATTATGTAAATGCCATTCAATCACCATGAAATCCCCTATGAAAGCACCATGGTTACAGCGCTCTGGCCTGCTCCTGCCAGCGCCTTTTCGCGTTCTTCAGGACTCTGTGAGAGTCTTGTGCGCCGGACGATGAGAGGGACCATCTTTTCTTAGGATATGACATATGAATACATTTGGTTGTTGGTTTGGAAACAATATAGCCACTAAAGATGGGAATGTAAGGCTATTGATTATGATAATACTGACTGGTTGTTGGTTTGGAACATTTTTTATTTGTCAATACTCATGGTTAATAACCATTAATAGGGGCTAGTCATCCAATGGTTCCACTCGGGATTTATAATAACCATTATTTTTGGATCCTTATTATGGATGGGTTTTTCCATTCACTTGGGAATGATAACCCCAACTGACTTTCATATTTTTCAGAGGGGTTGAAACCACCACCCAGATACTAGATATTATTAGATATGTTTTGATGTTTATTAGAGATTACTCAAATTGATATCAAAAAAAACGATTTTTGACATTAGGTAAATATCATCATTACATAATCTGGTTGGTGGTTTCAAACATTTTTTATTTTCCATCATATATGGGATGTCATCCTTCCCATTGACGAACTCCATCATGTTATATAGATAACCATCATTAACCATATAATAACCATTAATATAAACCATATATTAACAGTATATTACCAACCAATGGTAGGTTAGTCAACCACCAACCAGAATATCTAAAAATCCCCTAAACCTTGACCACTTGACCCCGAAACATCGTTCGATGCACTTCGCACTTCCGCTCCAGGTACCGTGACGTGATGTTGGGCCTAGCCTATTTGCACAGCTTTGGCATTGCGCATCGCGACTTGAAGTTCACCAATTGCGCCACTTGAAACCGTTGGGTTTAGGGGGGTTGGGTGTCGCCAAAAATGTTTGGTAAAGCCAATATAAACCTTCCCAGTAAGCATCCAGAAATGGGGGTCCTTTGAAATCATCCTATTTCTAAGGGAGAAAAGGAACACATTGCTTGAAACAGTCTAAGCTCGCTTAGGACTGGGATGGTGATTTGTTGCTCCACCGTCCCATTGGTTCACTTTGTTTCGGAAGCTATCCACTTGGGGATGTTCCACTCTGGTGAATGTCACCCCCTGGATGAATACATCCTGATCATCAATTGGTGGTTACCGGTGACCAAAATCGTTTTCGCAATGAGAGCACGACGGATAAAAACACCACTTTTTTTTTGCTCAACTGCTGGTTTCGCGAACATTCCAGGGTCAACAAAACATCATATCTATATTACCAGTCATATTATTATTAACCATCATTAACCATTATTAACCATTATTAACCATAATTAACCATTAACCATTAACGTTTGTTTTCTGGGTGCTTCCGAAAAATGGACTCAGGTCCTGGCGTGGAACGGCCTGCGAGACATCGCCAAGATCATTGACTTTGGATTGGGCGCCATCCGCCGAGAGGAGGACGTGGAGGAGGAGTGGATGAGTGAGGCAGGGAAGGGACAGAGATTCAATGGGGGATTCTATGCATATATATATATATATATCACCTGGAATCTTTTTAAAGTGTTTTTCCAGATCTCAATAAACTTACTGGAGGTATCATTACATATTCACCCAAAAAAAACGGGGTAAGACTTGGATTTGTTTGTTTTTTGGGCCCCAAACACTGCATGGGGTATTCAGGTATACCAGGTATTCAATATGATGTGATTATTCTGGATAAATTATAACGACCTCACTACGACCTCACTGGAATCATGGTTAATAAGGGAAATCATCCCCCAATGGCCTTAATTCAGGTTAGTGAAATACTACAATTTACCCAGATTATTGGACTTACACAAGAACATTTGGAGCGTTGATATGTCAGGTGCTTGGCACGCTGGCCTTTGTTGCGCCAGAGGCATGAACCAGAAGCTCCAATGGGGGGACACCATTCTGCTGATTTCAGCAGTGTTTAGTGAGTCATTTTGGAAGATTTTGGAAGAGTTCAGCAGTTTGTTGGAAGATTTTTGGAAGATTTTGGACCCGTTTTAAAGATCCACCACTTTGAAAATTGTTCATTTCCGATCCCGGAGGGCCGGGCTAGGATTCCAAGTTTCAGCTATGTTCAAGAAGGGTCCCATTTTGGCCCTTTAAGGCCGGTGTGTTCCGATCACGGAATCAACCAGCAAACCCAGGCCTCATCCTCACTGAGTAGCCCAATTTTGTCCCACAGCGATATGGCTTTGTGGGACTTTTTTTTTGGGGAAACATCAAAATCCCATGGTGAAAAACATCGTTTGCCCCACTAAGGTGGCTATTTTGCGGTGCTCATTTTCAGACACATCCATATAGTCTTGGTCAGTTATATCCCATTATGTCAGAAATTAAAATCCATTGAATCTGTTGAATCCAATATGTCTCATGGCTAGTTCTATCCAATCTTTGATAGTTTATGAACAATCTTTGATAATTTAAACTGGAGGGAACACCCATTTAAAACTTTGTATCTATGATATACATATAGAGCCCATTTTTACACTTCTATCCAATTCCAGATATGGAGGTTTCCTAAAACAGGGGTAGCATCAAATCCCCATGAAAACCACCACTGAAGCCGGAGTTTGGCTGGACGACATCCGCGACTGAAGGTGGTCCAGAAAAGCTACAGTGAGAAGTGTGACTGCTGGCAAGCTGGCAGCAAGCGGCGCAACACGTCACCGGGTTCACCATTATAAATGGGATAACCCCACGAAGAAAGGGGACTTACCTTGGGTTATTTACTTTCTAAGCGGGATGATCCTCCAAGTAGTATGTGCAACTATTGTATGTACTTCTAATATCTATATCTATGTCTATATCTATATCTATATCTATATATATATACACATAAATATAAATATATATGTATATATATACATATATATACATACACATAAATAAATATATATATATATATACATATATATATGAGTACATAAATCATTACGACCTCACTGCGACCTCACTGGAATCATGGTTAATAAGGGAAATCATCTCGGTCCAAATGGCCTTAATTCAGGTTAGTGAAATATTACAATTTACCCATATATATACAGTATATTTATATATATATATATGTATAGATGATAGATATACAATTAGATGGATGTATCATGATAACATGCTTGCAGTTGCACTAGAAACACCAAAGCACGGTATTTCACCCCAAGATTCTGGGTTTTCCCTCACTGCAACAGACGGTTCATACTGGCATTCCCTGGTGGTTGATGTTGTTGGTTAGCTGCGAATAGGAATTTCACACAAAATCCATGGCCATGTGAGGAACCTAAATTGGAGGTACCTACCATATATAAGGCCTATATAAGGGAACAGCACCTCCATTTTAGGATCCTGAAATTCCCATTGACAAAACATTGAACAATTTGACATGTCAAAATGTGTCGAATTTTGAATCAAAGGTCCTTTCTCGGACGTTTCGTCACGTGGATCCATTGCAGCCAAATTGTTCGACATGGTTTTGTCATTGGTTTTTACGGTATTTTTTAGTTGTTTTCGTGGAATCGATTCACATGGATATTGAAAAATGATCCAAACATGGCCCTTTTTACGGCCGTTTCCCATTGGTCGCAGAAGGGAAAATCAAAAAAGCCGGCCCATTTTTACAGATTTTGATAATATAATTATCATGTAACCAGAACTCAAATAATTTTGATCCTTTCAATTCTGGAATTCTCTTTGCTAGGCTTCCCCCTTCGGATCAACCGTCGCCCTCGACTCCCTTCGCCGAGGTCCTTCGGCATCATGGTTTTCATGCAACTCACTCAGGTGAGGTGTGAAAGTCACCGGAACGTCAAAACTACCGGGAACTACTTGGTATAGAATTTATATCTACTTATACTGATTTAATATGTAGATATATAAATATGTATGTACATGTATGATTATATATATACATATATATATGTATATGTATATGTATATGTATATGTATATATATAGAACGACATGTATGTACAGTACACAAATATATGATAGCCATTGATATCCAGCCGTGAATCCAAGGGGAGGATTTTGCAGGGACTACAAATTGCACAGGATTATGTCATTATTTTTTGGAGTAACCCCCCAATCACCAATCCTTTAAAACAATCATCCTAGGTTGCCATTACTTGGATGTGTCATGTTTTTTTTCCCCGCAAAACCAGCAACCACATGTATGACACTGTCAGTTCTTTTCACAGAACATTGACCAGTTTTTGGTGAATGTCTCACAGATTTTCACAGCTTTTTGTCGTTAGTTTCTCTACGTTTCTCTTTAGTTTGGTGTATTTCAGGTTAGTTTCGTGTACAGGAGACAATTTGGGGTTCAATCGTCATGTGTCTGACTTTCATATTTTTCAGAGGGATTGAAACCACCAATCAGTCTATGTATTTTAAATTTTCTGTTGAAGAAATCTCATCTGCGCAGGGGCAGCACCCCTACGGTGGCTCATGGAGGGGTCGTAGCAATCTGCCAAATCGGCAGTTGTGCCTCTGGCGAACATGGCCATGGTTGCCACGGAATCCGGGTGCTCAATCTGCGGTGGATGATGACAATGGTTGGGTTAGAACTTGGTACCCTCCGGTAAACAAACATAGCTATGGAAAATGGATCATTTAATTAGTGAGCTATGATTTACCAAGAAAAACTCGTGATTTTCCAGTTCGCTATGTTAGTTTACCAGAGGGTCATACATTTTGAGCTGTAGAGATGGGTTAGCTCCCGGAATTCTGGGGATGTGAAGGATTTTTCAGAGTCTCGGTGGATGTTTCATTGTTTTCCAGACATATCCCTGAACACTCACATGGAACCTGAAAAATGGTTACCCTCTGGTAAACATACAAAAAACTACGGAAAATCACAATTTTTAATGGGACAACCCACTATTTCTGTGGCCATTTTCAATAGCTATGTAACAAATTACCAGAGGGTATTTCCAAAGACATGGAACATGATCTAAGACGTTCCTCGTTCGGTTGCTTTCTGGATATGAAATCAAGATCCTTTTTGGAGAGACTGGACCCGTTTCCTGTTGCATGATATGCTTGAGTTTGTTGAGGTAACCTCTGGTGTTCTTAAACATAGCTAGCTGGATCATCTCGACTGCATGGCGGCGGTTGATAGACCCCCTATGTTGTTTTCCAAATCCATCCTTTGGTGTAGATCCCTACAGATTTTTTGACAAATGAATCCCATTGAACATCATCTAACCAAGTCATGTTCAGGTATTTTTTTAAATACCCTCCCGTAAACCAACATGGATGTGGAAAATGTCACCAGTTGTAGATCCTTTTCAGTGTAAACCATTGGTTTTCCACATCTATGTGAGTTGATCCCAGGGCTTTTTAATGGCGCCTCGGCCCCAGGTTGATGCGGCTGCAAGACCCACCACGGCTCGTCGCTTCAGCCCAGTGGTTGGGGGTGCGAGTTTCGTCGCTTCTGCCAGTTGGTGGCAAATTTGGCCAAAAACTAGGGGTATATTCGGGTATATAAACCGTCAGGCTGATGATTAGGGGCTACCATTCTCAGACTTGGCTGACCCAGAAAACAATGGTTCAAATTGGGGCAAAAAACATCCCCAAATCTGAAAGATTTCTGATTTTAGGCAAATCTGAGTAATTTTATGTAATTTTCCAAAATTCCTTTTGGTGACATTCCAGTTCTTTGGCAAAATCGGCGGTTTGCCAATTCCAGTCGATCCACAAATGGTTAATGATCCACACTCGAGTCCGTTGACTGAATTCCAAGTAATGTGGGTAAAACAACAATAAACCATTCCGAAATGGGTGGTTTATGGCATTGTTTTACCCACATTATTCTTGATTCCGTTCTCAGTTCTCATTCTTACTGTTTCTGACTGCATTTCTATTTACTAAAGCTGCTGCCCATCCGCTTTCCGGTAACAAGAAACCCAGATCGCCCAGACCATGCAGTGGAGGACTACGCAAGTCCCCAACTCTTGGACTGTATTCAACATACACATACCCTTTGTTTGGTCGGTGTTTATTTTCGCACTGGACCATCCACCGACCAAACTGGGGAATCTTGACTTTGGGAATATACCATCTGGTTATGACTAACATAGCCATGGAAATCTGCTATTAATAGGTAAACCATCTATAAATGGACCATTTTCCATGGCTATGTGAAATAACCAAATGGTACTTTCATTTTCTGTGGACCCTTAGACCGCAAATCCAAGCATATGGGACTTTTACATGACCATTGCCGCTGTTGTTGCATCATTAGCTCTTGTGAAAGCTTCTTTACCCAAGTTCGTAAAAGCCGCCAAGGAGCTGGAAAGTTTTGTTGGCGAAGAATGACGGTTTTCGGATGAACCATTTATACCTGTAGATCAAAACTATATGATTATTAACATAATCTCACATACACACATATACTACTAGATACAAGGTCACATACACGTAGAGAAAGAAACATACGATACATAGACCAAGAATATTTTCATATGTACACGTGTATATATATACTGTACACATGCACACACACACAATATATATATATACATATATACATATATATATATCATATGTATATATATATCATTACCATATGAATATATATATATTCTACAAGTGACACAAAGAAAGTATGGTAATCAACCCTGGTTTGCTATAAACCTCCATTCAGTTTGGGGATGTCCCAGCCATGTTTGATGACACTTCAGGGTATTAACCAATATAATATTACATACATATTTCATTGATATTGCGTTGCACATATATTCATATATTCATATATCTATCTGGGTAAATTATAGCGACCTCACTGCGACCTCACTGGAATCATGGTTTATAAGGGGAATCATCCCCAAATGGCCTTAATTCAGGATAGTGAAATATTATAATTTACCCATATATATATATATATTCACATAACATCACTGGACTATAAGATGATTAGATTGTTTAGATCCCATGAAATCCCCCAAATAAAATCATTGAATCCACTTTAAAAACACATGACACCACCATTGAAGCATCATTTTCCTTGGTTACCCCCTGGTAAACTTACCAAAAACTATGGAAAATCACCATGCTATGTAGCTGGGTAAATCCACTATTTCGACTGGGCCATTTTCAATAGCTTTTTGTATGTTTACCAGAGGGTAGTTATTCCCAGTATATCCCCATGATACCACGAATCAGCCCCTGCTGGTCGCCAGCTCAGGAGCTCCTTTGCACAGCCGATGCCAGGGGCAGCGAGCTGGCCTGGGGCCGTGGTTGAAACGTCGTGGATCTAGGTGAATTCTGTTGTTGAAGGTTGATGGTAGATATATGGGTATGGGTCAATACCTATTAATACCATTTTTAATGGGATGAACATCCATTTACCAGCTATTTTGGGGTTCACCAGGGGTACAAGGTTTTGACACACTGCTATATCTATAGTTCATGGAAAAACACTGATCTATTTGTTTAGATGAAGATAAAAACACCAACGCTTGATATTTCTTTGTTCACCTGTCAGGTGAGGGTTGTTAGATTTTATGTCAGCCTGCCCGCCTCCTCCTTCCTCCTTCCTGCGCTCCTCGCCGGACCTCAACTGCAAGCTCCGGATCAAAGTGTTCCCCGCCGGACCTCAATCACAAAGAATCTCCGAAGATATACCAAGATAGAACGCCAGAAAGAATGTCATACCCCCTGGTAAATTAACATAGACCCTGAAAATCACAAGTTTTTAATGGAAACTAGTCTTCCAACCCCTATCTGTCAGGGTCTATGTTAATTTACCAGAGGGTAAGATATGGCATATACAAGATTGCTTTCTTGCTGATGTCACTTGGCAACTGCATTTCAACCCAAAGATACTTGGTATGAATTCAACAGGACGCAGCAAGTTTGAAATGCCATGGTGGGGATCACTCGAAGTAAAGTACTTTTTCCACGTTCCTCATTCATTTTTTCATGTTCCTCATTCATTTTCTGCGTGTTTCCATGCGGAGAAAAACATGGGGAACCTTGTTTTTCCATGTGCAGTACATTAATCAGCACTGCATTTGTTTTCGCTGTTTCCCTTTCGGCAACTATTGGGGCGCGTTTTGACAGTTTTGGACTTGAAAAACTGTATCTGTTGGAGACAAAAAACCCCTTGTGTCTAAAGGCTCTAGCTATATTTATATCCCAATCAACCATAGTTAAGCCAGTTTTTTGCAAGTGAATTGTGCGTCAGCTTGGCTATCATCAGCCATTTTCATCGCATGAAATCCCCATTTGGTCTCCGAGGTGGCCCGGTTGCTAGCACACGAGCCACAGCAACGCTTGAGCGCGCAGGAAGGGCCGTGGCCGGGCCGGTGAAGGGCCGGGTTAGGGCCGGGCCGGGACGGTGGTTTTCAGTGTCAAAAACATGGGTATTCCATAGGATTCACTAAGAACACTTGGTGAAAAAGACTGTTTAGACATTTATTTCATCATAGCGGGGATCGTTTTTTGGATATCACCATCCGTTTATGGTTTTGTTTTTTTTGGGTCTGTGTGAAAATGGGGTATATCCATCAAAATGGCATTTTAATACAAAAACAACACGATACACCGGTGACTTCAGGGACATCCTATTTCCAGACAAACCCATGTCTGGTTTTTCCACGAACCAAATCTAATCAAGAATTTGGGAATGATACATCTGGGTAAATTATGACGACCTCACTGTTCTCCCGAACCCTGGAATCATGGTTAGTAAGGGAAATCATCCCCAAATGGCTGAACAATTCAGGTTAGTGAAATATTGTAATTTACCCAGATACATATATATATATATGTATTATATATATATATATAAAAGTGTGTTGTGTTTGATGAACCTATGAGGTGATTCCCCATGAAAGTGCGATAGTTTTTGATGGACCCCGGGACCCCAGGAGGCTTTGCAGATGGCCTGGCTTCGGTGCGGGTCACCCAGGGGCCCATGGTCCGCAACTAGATCCATCAAGGAAGATGGGTTTAGCCAAGATGGTGATTTCATGGGATATTTTGATGAGTTTTTTCATGGGATATACAACCAACTATAATCAATGGTTGGATTGTATACCCAGTCCTTGGGGGACGGGAATAATCAATGAATTTTGATTTGGATTCATATACCCATTATGTTTGGATTCCTGGTATGGGATGGATGACCATAAACCATATACAATCTTTTGATCATGTCACGTATCTCGGAATTTGAAGATAGTGCTGTTGATAATGGTTCATGATGGATAATTGATGGCAAATAACGGATAGTACATGGTTAATCCATGTTTATCCTTCTCCCCGACCATATTAAATCCACCCCGTATGGCATGACAAGTCCTGAATAGATGCGCTATTAAAGCAGAATTTTTAGGGCTTAATTAATATTAGGCAAAGGGATTATTGAAATCTCAAGTGCTCTCGCGCTTGAATTTTTTTCTAACCTTTCCATCTCTATTTGGATTGATTGGGGCTCCAATGAGCTATCGCATATTTCAGTTCGGCAGGGCATAGCGTTTTTCAATAGCACACTTCCCATTCTGTTTGGCTGTGCTTCCATGAGCATATGTATTAATATATATATAACTGGTTGGTGGTTTGGAACATTTTTTATTTTCCATAATATATGGGATGTCATCCTTCCCATTGACGAACTCATATTTTTCAAGATGGGCACATTGCACCACCAACTAGATGAGTTTTCCCATTCAAAGCTTCATTCATAAGGGATTTCCTAAGGGATTTCCATGGATTTCCCACATCCCAACCAGATATTTCCATGTTCACAAAAGCTATTCCGAGTCGTCTTCTCCATGGTTTTTTCCATGGAGATTTGAGACTAAAATTAATGGTAATATGAGTTAATGAATAGTTACCTAATTAGGTAACTAATAGTTTTTTAAGGTTACTTTCAAAATAGTTACCAATACGACTAGTAATATGAGTATAGTAATTTTCATAGTAAGGTTACTACTAGTATAGTAATATTACTATAATATAGTTACCTTAGTAAGCTAATCAATAGTAATATGAGACTTGGACATTGACAGAGCGCAGATTTTCAGCACCAGCTCGATCTTCGCATCACACGGTCCCGGTGATCCCGGTGATCCCGGAACCCCTTTTAGGATCCGATGGATTGACACGAGATGTGTACAGTATATGTGAGATGTATGTTTCCATATGAGCGTATGTCACGTGTGTGTATATACTGTATAAAAATATAGTATACAAGTATAAATATATTCAATACACATGTATAGTATAAATATATATATAATACACATAATATATATAATATAATATAATATGATATATATATAATTATACATGTATAGTATACTCAAACATCTTCATCCCATTGGGCAGCCGATTGGATCGCTCTAAGACCCAAGAGCATTCGCCGGGTGGAACGTAGCTGTAACCTTTCGCACCGGGAGCGGGGCGCGGCTGGGTGCGGCTGGGTGGCGAAATATGGTGACTCCGGATCTCTCCGGTAATTTTAAGTTTGCTATGGAAAAAACACACGATTTTCAGTTAAAGCACTGAACGAAATGGGCATTTCGGTGGAACATCATCTATAACTTGTTGATTTTCACGGGAAGAAAATATTGAGTAAAACTGGGAGAATAAGGGGATACTAGTGGAATACTAATCGTATGATAAGGAGATAGTGAGGGGAAAATGGGATAGTAGGGGATAAACTATTGTTGTCTCTAACTATAGGCTGATACAAAAGTTATACAAAAGTGAAGTTCTTGTAGCTGACATGTGTAGTTTGGTGAATATTTTTATCACTCAATAGCCTTGGTCATGGGGATTGAGGGTCATGGACGTGGCAAGAGCCTCCGAGTGGGATGTTTCTGTCAGAGATTGAATGGAAGCCATCCAGAATACCCTGTGGTAGTCAGCTCCATGGCTGGAAATCCATTATTTATAGTTGCGTTTTCCTATTGAAACATCCATTTACTATAGGGATTATCAATGCCATGTTTGATGACAGAGGGTAGGTGGATTTGCCAGGTGATCCAAAGCCATGGCCGAGTTTTGATTCGATTTACCTGTCTGGTTGGTGGTTTCAAACATGGTTAATGGTGGTTTAATGGATGGTTAATGGATGGTTAATGGATGGCTGGTTGGTGGTTTGGAACATGAATGGTTTATTTTCCATTTCATAAAAAAGGGATGTCATCCTTCCCATTGACGAGTTGTCCATCATTTTTCAGAGGGCGCTCGGTCAACCGCCAAAAAATGCTGATTTCAGACCTGGATCTTCCCTTCCATCTTCCCATCTTCCCATCTACGCCCGGTCCTGATACCCGTATCAGGAGCAAAGCCTGATGCGTCGCAGTTTATCCTCTTACAAAGACCTTACGTCCTTTGACAAGGCGCTACACCAGTTACGCTGAGGTAGCAGTGTAGCAGAGAGTTACCCGGCCCGTTCTTTTGAAAAACGAATGGTGAACAACCTGGCCCTTGGAATGACCGAAAAAAAACACAGCAGAAACATGGCACATGATATTTATATATGGCAGTGTGTCAAAACCTTGTACCCCTGGTGAACATCAAAATAGCTGGTAAATGGATGTTCATCCCATAAAAAATGGTATTAATAGGTATTGATCCATACCCATATGATATATTTTTATACATATTTACTGATATATATATATATATAGAGATACACCTTCAGTTAACTCATGTCGCAATGAACATAGCATATCCTTGGATAATTGCCATAAACTTAAACAAATCCATTTCTAGTACATATATATATATATGTACATACACATACATACACTACCATACATAATGATTAATGCATCCACATATAAACATCCAGCGACATGGAAACACACATCCAGTGAAACTTAAATCCATTTCAAATCCAATATCCATTTCCATATGTTTTTATATTGCCATAAATATATATATATATATATATGTGTATACAGTCATCCTGGAGTAGATAGATTCTGGAAATTTGAATCAATCCTTACTAGAATGGAGATGTGTTTTTTGAATCCGATATTCTATCTACTCCAGGACGATTATATATATATACACAATTATATACATACATAGATGCATTTTTTCACAATAGCTGTCTGTCTATTCTCCATGATCTAAGAAGTCATGGAATTGCCAGCTCTCAGATTTCTGGATCCCATGATCTACCCTGGTAACGTAACTGAAAAATGACCATGGAGAGTTTAAAAAAAACCCATGATTTTCATGGCGATTTTCCATGCTTTTCCTATGTTTGTTTACCCGTTTTTTTTTTTAAAATCAATTTCTAGTGCTAAACGTCAAAATATCCTTGGCGAGGCCGTGCTTCTAATGGCCACGCAGTTCCAGCGCCTTGGTCCCCTGTTGGTGGAGGGTGTTTCAATAGTGGATTTACCCCGCGAACATGGACATTGTCTTGGGAAAACAATGATAAACCAATGGAAAATGATGACAAACCATCGGAAAATGATGATAAGCCACCGGAAAATGATCACACACCACTGGAACAGGATGATAAAGCACTGGATTCTAGGGATACCTCACTTTCAGACAAAGCCACATAATTATAAAGTTGAAGCACCGCCCTTACATTTTGAAAAAGAACATGACCGTCTCAGGATTTAATTTCAAGCAGGACGTGTTAAAACAAACTGTCGTGTGACATTCAAACAAATATTGTGTACATTTCAACATATTGGGATTTCCTAAAATATGGGTACCCCCTATTATCATCCATTTATAGATTATAGATGTTTTTTCCGTTATAAACCAACCATTTGGGGTACTCCCAATGATGGAATCTCTCATATTGCTTTAGCGGGTATGATATCCGCTAGCACACGTGTGACTTGACCTTTCAGTTTCTTCAAAAATTGTTGGGAGTTCAGCCGTGAACTTTGTGAACTTCGAAGCA
>Ga0126342_10008338_pt1 | contig 18561 bp, 20 predicted proteins | sample Cyp1metagenome_FD_92528 | JGI IMG/M metagenome (GOLD analysis project Ga0126342, IMG submission 92528) | Coral microbial communities from Lord Howe Island, Old Settlement Bay, Australia - Cyphastrea 1 metagenome | ecosystem: Host-associated > Invertebrates > Cnidaria > Coral ...
CCAAAATGGCATACGGAAAAGAGGTTGATTGATCAATAGGAAATAAAATGACATGATGATCAAAGACATGAACAGACAAGTAACTCCCCTCTCCTGACCAACCAACCGTTAGATGGGACCTACATACTTACATCACTATTACATACTATTACAATATGGCTATTGACTGTTACCGAGGTCGTTGGGATGGCAAATGTTTCATCACTATGATCCCTACTATTTTCATTACCATTCTCGTAAAACTACTGTCAGTCTGATTACCGTTACGCATATTATACTGTAACTATTATTACTATTATTACTATGGTCCCATCATTTAGATCATGGCATGATTGTCATTATCACTACACTATACTGGACTATACTACACTATTATCATCAATGCGGTAAACACAATAAAAAGCCATTCCATTCACCAAACATTTTGGGGGTGTCATTTATGGTCATTTTACATCATTCCATTGTTCGGGATATACCCAAGAATAAAGCTCTGTTGGGGATGGTCTATTATTGGGTTTCACACACTATGAGTAGTGACAAATGACCCTATCCCATCTTATAATACTGGTTGGATTGTAAATATTCCTATCATATGGGTTGGAGTAATCCCCAATTAGCCACTTCGCAAATCATAGCCTCCTGTATTCATCCACATAGGTATTTGGTGGTCAAGCCATTTAAGACCCAGGATGACCCAGGGGACCATCTAATTCTTGGATTGGCTGATTGGGCTACCGAAATTTCACCCAGGCTACCGTGGATGGTTGCGAAATCCTGCACCACCAAAAGGACGGTTGAAAAATGTTGGAAAACTATAAATAATATATTAATTAATAGTAAATAATGGGATAAACTCGGATAAACCATCAACTGGTGCGGGATTTCGCAACCATCCACCGTATCTATCTACTGTTTGTCATGCGCTGCGCCTCGCTCCAGCGCAGCTTCAACTGCACGCCGGTCCCCATGTTCCACGGCCTTGGTGAACAACGGATCGTTGTGGGGATGGATCAAACGAGGTTTTCTAGGGACGCAACGGGTTTTTCTATGGAAAACAATATGAGAACATATCCCATGACGGATCCATGGTGCTGGTATATATGCTAACATGACTGGGGATGACTGGGGTATATTGATGGGATCCATGTTACCATATAATATAGCAGCACCATGGATCCTATGGGTATGGGAAACCATGAGAAATTCTTGGAGACAATGTTTTCATATGGGAAATTTCATTGGAAACTAAGGGAACGGTCAACGGACTTGACAATTCACACGAACCCATGGTGTTTGGCAATCATAGAACCACCAACAACAGGGATATCTTGTGTGACAAACCTGAACAAACCATGGTAGCACATGTGCCTGAATGGGGATTTTACTCTGTAGGGACCCTTGCCCTACAGGTCGACTGTATCAGAACATGTCACAACTATCTTATGCCTTTACAACTTACATAACTACCTGCAATGAAAAAGCATGTGCCAACGTCAAGTCTGCACCGGTCTAGCAATTCACCGTGTCTGAGTATCTGTCCTTCACCAGAATTTGACCGTAGATGTACTTTCTCAAGGCGACTTTGAGCTGAGCAAGTAGCCTATCCGTGCCAATTCCATTCATATCCCAAACCCTCTCTGCGAACTTCCGCAGTCGTCTCTCATCATTCTTTCGCGAAGATGTGGCAAGGGACCAGTCGATTCCATCAATTCTTTCCTCCCAGGTTTGAATGTCCATTTCAGTGCTTCCTAGGGAAGCCGTGGAAGAAATCCGCAGCTTGTTGCTGCGCACAGCCATCATGGCCTCCGTCAAAACCCAAAGCCGAGAAAAGCAAAGAGCATCTTTGTCCAGGATGAGCACGACTTCTTGCACTGCTGCAACTGTGGCTTGGAGAGATTCAATGGGCGAATCAGCCACACCAGTCACTGATCTTTGAGATGATCTTTCTGGACATTCCACATCTTCCCCGAAGATGTCCAGATTGTAGCGCCGATCCAGCTCCGCCCCGGCATCCTTCACCAAGCAATCCACCAGGGCCTCGAAGTCCGCGTCCCAGGCGTGCGCCACGTGAAAGCGACTTGGACCACGAATGGGGCCACCGGTCAGTGGATGGCGATTGGAATCTCCAGGATCCATTGGATCCATTGGGTCCATTGGATCCAGTGGATGATTTTCATCACGGTGCGGTACACGACCACAGAGTGTTGCGATTGGTACACCGCCATTCTCTCGCAGCATAGCAGCAGCACGAGTAGTGGGCTGTTCTACTTTGCTTCTACAATGAACCAAAAATGAGACCAGGAATGCAGCACTGACACCAGTGGGTTCTGCAGACCCCAGGAAGTGGGGCAAACGTGGCAAGCTTGTGTTTATTCGATACCTCTTGCTTGTGGAGAATGTCAGGCTGTCTCTGGAACTTGTAGAAAGATTGCTTGGTGTTGTTGCCTGAGATTTTGCAGCCCTTCTCTGCTGCAGCATCTTCAGTAACTTTGCCTCACTTTGCGATGCCTGTGAGGACAAAGGTGGCTGCATCATGGCGAATATGGCGAAGGTGAAACTCTGAATTCCTTGCACAATGCGATACAAAGCGCGAATTCCGGCAGCTGTGTGTTGCTTCAATGCCGAGATATTTGTCAACCATGGGACTCATGGACCTCTGGAGATGGGTGGCTCCCCTTTTGGCTTTCAATACTTGCCGGCGAGCCACGATGCAGCTTTTAATGAGACATAATGACAATGTTCAACAAATTTCGAAGATTTTGAATTGACTCATTCCTGCAACATAGCTCTTTTTTTTGTGTCCAGCACCACCCTCCGTTTGACATTTAGAACCATGACCGAAGACTGATGACTTTCTATGAGCTAAATGCCGCAGTGCCAAGCTGAGGGATCTGTCTTAAAGGACCCTGCAGACAAGTCGTCGTGAGTCGAAATGTGTTCCATGAAGTCTTCTGATGAAATTCGCTGGCAAGTTGCAGTTAGCAGCTTCAGATTCTGATCGTTGCAATTCCTCTTCAGCACCTTTTTCCAATGAAGCCGCAGCAATTCTTTTTTTTCTCTTTCTCTCTCTCTCTCTCTCTCGCCCTAGCCCACTTATTATGGGCCATGAATGGCTATGAAATATGCACAATCGAGACGTGATCCTGGCTTTACAGGTCAACATCAATCCTACCTTTGGACTGCTCTGAAAGTCCCAACCAATAGGTTTTGATGATATTAGATGCCTTTTTTGAACGGATCCGATGGAAATTTGAAATCCAACCAGGGGAGTAAAGCCAGTCTTATGGTCTCCGCCGCCAAGTTTTAGCGGCTGCATGACTCATTGGAAATGCCGCAGTATTCTGATGTTGATGCAATACTTGGGGCATCCGAAAGGTGCACCCCGGTTGCAACTCCGATCTTTTAGTGGGATCAAAACCTATGAACGGACGCATTTTCTTGGGTGAACATCCATAAATCCCATCTACACACAGATGGAGGATTCCATGGGTGACCCGTAGCCATATCTTTGGGCTAGTGACTACTTAGAACTAGTGTACATCAAAGGCTGGCATTCGAGGTATGTGGCCAAAATGCAAATGTGGCGCTTCCTCACTGCCGAGGAGGCGAACATGGCAGCGGTCAGTGGTCAACACGAGTCCACAGATATCCAAGTTTCCTAAAATCGGGGACCCCAAGTTATCCAATGTCTTTGGTGGTTTTTATAGGTTTTTATCGGGGAAACCAATTATCTTGTTTTTTTTTTGGGAGGCTTCCCCTATGTTTTGGGGAACACCGAACCTCTAAGCGCAGCACGAGTTGTCTCCGTATGCCACGGAAAGCCCACGGAACGGCGCTGGCGTCCACCTCGTGGGAGGTCGAATCATTTTTACCTTATAAACCATATGGAAACCGCTATAAATGATGGTAATATCCATGGTAATATCCATGTAATATCCACACACTGACTGCAATGTGATGATTCAGCTTGCTGCTGTTCATCTTTTTCAGTCCACGTCTTGTGTTGTACATTCAGATTCTTTGTTCTAGGCATACTGTAAGCCCTTCCACTGCGGTTTATATGTTCTTCTTCAACATCTTTGCACATAAAATAGAACTAAAGCTGCGATCCATTTGAATAAGCTGCCCGCATCCACTGGTTCTGGTGGCACTGTAGACAAGATGGACAAGCTTGTTGAGCTTGCCTTGTTGCCTAAGCGTAAGTGACAACATATCTGTTCCAGCAAAAAATGGTACAAACCCACACCACTGCAACATATCAGAGTATATTTCATTCATATCGAATCAACTTTCTACAATTCACTTGCAAGATCTGTCCAGAACCTGCATTCGAATCCTTTGTGTAAATAATTGTTTGCGGATTTCTATCCTGGGTTTGCAACACTGTTGCGACACAGTTGGCCGAGACAGCACCTCGCAGCAGTCTACGCGCGACCGTTGATACCTACACCCACAACTTTGTGTATCTTGGCAATTCGGGTGTGTCTGAAAATGGGGTGCCCCCCAAATGGCAATTTTAATTGGGATAGTATATGAATGTATATGAAGATATGAGATAATGCTGATGAATCGATAGATTTGCAGTACCATATTTTCAAACAACCCCATTTATTCTGCTTTCATGTTTGGCCTGTGCAGGACTCGATGTCTGCAGTTTTTCGGGTCGATTTGGAGAGCTGCGAGCCACTTTGGGCGCACGCAAATTGCATGTCGCACAGCGTTAACCTGCTCAGAATACAGCCAACAACACGCTGTCCATGAGAACATTCCTTGACTTGTTGAGCTACCATCATCCACCATCTGTATCTAGAGCAAAGGAGTGAAACTGAGCACATTTGCCGCGTGTGGAAACGTGCTGTATGGGTGAGACGATCAAACTGTTCTTGTGCTTGATGTTGATATTTCGGACAGACTTCGAATATGATAGAGGTAGACACATCAGAACAACATAGAACAACGTTCTTCAACCTATAGGATTCACTTCCGCGGCATTTGTAATATTTTGTAACCCATAGGATCCATGTATGCTATATATGGTAACATTTACCATCAATATACCCCCAATGTGAGCATATATGCCATACACGGATCCTATGGGTAATCACTAGTATATCGTGTATATCCAACACTAACAAGGTATACTGGATGGAAAAATACAGACCTGGACTCATCTGCCGTCATCTGCCTGAGCTACTCCTGTACAACTGGCAAATCCTTCGGGGGTACCATGGATGGCCTTAGTGCAAACTTGTGCACTTCGATCTGGAAAACCCATGGTTTCCTCTGACAATGCTCTGCAAATGATGGGTTTTCTTCATGGTTTTTCCATGGTTTTTCCATGGCTTTTCCACATCGAACTGTTAGTTTTGCAGGAGAGTACCCTCTGGTAATTTAACATAACTATGGAAAATGACCATTTATAGTGGATTTTCCCATTAAAAATGATGATTTTCCATAGTTATGTTAGTTTACCAGAGGGTAACATTCCTATTGATTTGATGCCAAGTCACTGCGCAGCTCCCTGGGAAAATGGCGCAAAGGCGTTGAACCATTCGCTCCGCTGCTCCTGCGAACTCGCAGCCAATTGCAGGATCCATCGCCCAGACTTTTCCTGCCGGCCGTTGAACGGGAAAAAAATATGGGAAACACCGGGCAAAATTGGACATTTTTATTAGGACTATAACACACACACCATAATCTTGACCCTCTGGAAATTTAGTAGGGCAAAATTGGACATTCTTGATCATTTTTGCTTTTAACATCTCTTGACGGCAAAACATCATGGGACAATCATCGACAACTGGGTGATTTTCCATTGCCAGGGCTTTTTCACAGTGGGTAATCTACAGTTGAACACCTATGAGCAGGCATTTCGGATGTTTCCCTCAATGGATTGGTTGAGTTGGTCAAAATCACAGGAAACCATGTTTTTCCCATTCAAATCGATAGTGGTCCTGGAGTCGAAATGTGATACACCTCTCATTTTTTTATTTTTTTCTTGGGACAATATTAGATGAGGTTCAAAAAAAATCCAAACCATGGGGATTTTGGTGTCTACCATAGGACTTTGTACCAGACTTCAGCGCGGCCTTGTCACCTTTGTGCGCCAAAGGACCAGGTTTCACAGCGATGGTGAAGGCAAAGGGTCGAGCTGCTTCATCTTCATCCAGTTCCCTGACGCAGTTTTCACATCCAAAATGCTTGGAAAATGATGGAAGAGGTTGGAAAAGAGCTGTTCATCTTGCTCATCCCGCATTCCGAATACTCCCTTCCTCCTAATACTAAACGTCCCCCAAATACTAAAAACAGGCGTCCAGATCCAATTTCAAAAAAAATCAGATTGGCCAATTTGATTTTTAATTGATCCCCTTTAGAAAACAATTTAAAAATCAACCTACAGTACCATTTGTGGGTTTTCCCCCTAATACTAAAAACTAGTTCACCCCGGGGTGTTAATTATTAGGTCCTTCCGATTTTTTAGTTTTTTATATTATATAGGATTTTTAATTTAAATATTAGGGGGAAACTTCGAAAACCAATTTTTGGCAATATTTTAATTGGGTTATATAAAGAAATTTAATTGATTTTGAGATTGGAAAAATAGTTTTTATTATTAAGGTTTTTAATTTAGTATTAGGGGGAAACTTCGAAATCCAATTTTTGGCAATATTTTTATCGCGCTATATAAAGATATTTAATTGATTTTGAGATCGGAAAAAATCGTTTTTATTATTAAGGGTTTTAATTTAATATTAGGGGGAAGTTTCGAAATCCAATTTTTGGCAATATTTTTAATTGCGTTATATAAAGAAATTCAATTGATTTTGAGATCGGAAAAATAGTTTTCATTATTAAAAATTAAGGGTTTAATTTTATTAATAGGGTTCCCTAATAATAAATACCACCCTTATACTAAAAACTACATGCCGTGTTTATTATTAGGGGGCGTTTAGTATTAGGAGGAAGGGATTATGGGAGATCCATTACACGCTCAAACCACATCCAAGCAATCAAATAGGAACATGAGTTGGCATGAGTTGGCTTCAGTTGGCTGAGGCAGTGGCCGATGTATCGCACCCTTCTCCAGCGAATAGTCCTGCCAGGATGCCACGGCCATTTATACCACACCGCATATTTTGAGTAAAAATGATTAAAATGTATGAAATTCCCCTAAATTATGGTGAATCCCAGACTGCGGCTCGAGGTGCCTCCCAGCGGGCCCGTCGGCCCATTCCAAACCCTCGAGGGTGGGTGATAGCCATGGTTGACATTGCACCGCAGTTTCAAACTCTGGAAGCTGGACACCGTGTCAGTCTGGTGGCTAGCATGGTTGCGTTTGATGAGGGAGGTTGTAATCATCAGATGTCGTCGGTGGTGACCAAGAACATGTTCAGTTTTGCTGGTAAGCCACCTTTTGTACCATGATGCATGCAGTTGGGAGTCCATCAGGGACACTATCGAACTTTGCTCTGGTCTAGGTGGACTTGGACAGGGACTCTTAGGAGTAGGTTTCAATCCGGTAGCAGCATGTGACCAGAATGGGCTGGTGCTGGAGCTCTACAGGACACAACTGGATGTGCCATTGATCCGGGGTGATGTTGCCGATCTCACCACAGTCAAACGCCTGTGGGACGTGTACCCGAAGTCAGCCACTATTTGTGCTGGCGTGTCATGCCAACCCTACTCGTCCTTGGGTGACAAAGGCAGTGGGAGTGACCCTAGGGCGCAGAGCCTACCGGTCACCCTGGCCTGCGCGCACTTTTTGAAGTCAGTTGTGGTAATCCTAGAATGCGTCAGTCCTGCTCAGAATGATGCATATGTCCGCATGCATGTTGATCGTTTCTGTAGGCAGACTGGCTTTCATTGCACGGAGGAGATCCTGAAACTCCAGGACTGCTGGCCATGCTCCCGAAACTGATGGTGGGCCGTGCTGTCTGCCCCGGCCTTGGGTCCGATCAAGATCCGACAGCTGCTGGTGTACTCAGATTGCAGCCAGATCCGACATGTCATGCCATACATCATACGGTGGCCATTTAACCATGAACATGACCTTGCCTTGACAGATCGAAAGAGAAGCGTTTCAAGTTGATCATGAAAATGGATGTCCTTACCTGCTGAATAGGTCTGGCATCCTTCCTTGCCCCTTGCACGCTTGGGGGTCGCAGCTCCGAGCATGTCCTTGCCAGTGTCGCGTGCCCCCTTGTCAGCTGAACGCCTTTTGCATCGAGGGTTGTTTGGGGTTGTCCTTCGGTCTGCCTTTGATGGGTTGAGCACTCCCAAGCACATCCACCCATCTGAATGTGGTGCATTGGTGGGCTTGGACCCAACAGCTGATTACGGGAAAATGTCCTTTTGACACTGGCTGGTATCGGCCAGATTGCCTCCCCGATCCAAGCAACATGGGTGGGCGCTCGCGTGATTTGTCACTTTGCATGGCTGAAGGATGGCCCAAAGCCCTTCCATCCAGTTGAACATTTGCATGCCTACCGAACATGGCTGTTGTCACGTTGTAGGAGCGCAACCAGTTAGAGGTTGAATCCAAAATTTGGGAACCTGTGGTTTTGTCAACCCTGCATGACTTGTTGCACATGGATGAGTGGGATTTCTTCATGACTGAACGATGCCTTGCTGCAGTGTTGTCCCAATAAAAGGAAAGGCCACCTCATGAGGAACTTGTGCACCTGAATGTTGGAGCCACTGCCCTGGACTCTGAAAGCGCCATTGGTAAGTCCATGACTGATAGTGAGCCTGATCATGAAGTGCCCGCTGTTTTTGCTGAGGTTCCTCGATTTCAGGTTGTGACAGTCCCTGATGGTTGTGCAACCGTCTTGTACCCGCCAGATCCCACAGTGTCTTTTGTCCGGATTGAGGTAGGCACGACCGTGCAGCAACTGCTTGAAGCAGAAAGTCCGTTGTATGGTTTTGAATGGTCACAGGTCTCAGTCTTCAAGATGGATGGAACCCCATTGACGGTGCGGGGCGGCAGCCCAGATTGAAGCCAGTACTTGGATGGTGCTTACCCTGATGTTGTCGGTGCTGGCCAGCCCGTGGTTGCCTAGCCCCATTTTGCCCACAATTTTGTTTTTCCTGTGCATTTTGCCATGCGGAGTTGTGTCTCCACCAAGGTTTTCGATACCTGTTTCACAAGTGCCGAGTGCCGATTGCGATCTTTCCAGCGTTTTGTGTTCGTGGCCCTCCTGATGAATGGGGTTCGTCTTGGTGAGGCCCTACATCCTGGACCGGTGACCGACTCACCGGGTGACCCTGACAGTTTCTGTATTGGGTGTTTCAATCCTACGGGATTGGCTGGCAAGGCTGCTGTGATAAATGAATACTTGGCTTGGGGTGACGTTTGGTCAATTGCTGAAACCCATTTATCATAGGTCGTTGTCGTCGTTCCGCAGAAGTCTTAAGGTCACCCAGTCACCGTTCCGCTACCTTGCCACTGGGCTTCCAGTCCCAGTACGCCAGCACTCCCAGAGCTCAGGCACATGGAAGGGAGTGGCAGTGCTTGCCCTAAGAGGATGGGATCCAGACATATTGCCAGATCTGGACGTGCCATGATCAGTGCGACACTTCTACATGACATGTGGGTGACCGTTGGTGCTATCTATATGGTGAATCTGCGGGCACCTGGCATCCCAACCACTTGTTGTATACAAAGCAAATTTTGCAGGCAGTAGCCGCACAAGTATGCCTTCAGTCCAGTGGATTGCGAGTGGTAGCTGGTGATTTCAATGTTGGAGAGGATGATGTCACGGCCTTCAACATCCTTCATGCTTCAGGCTTCAAAGACTTGCAGAGCGATGGGGATGTCAGATCTCCAACACTTGCAAAAGCACTACCAGGGTTGATTTCTGCTACATTAGCCCAGAACTCCAACAGCTGCTCGTTCAGGTTTCTCTGGACCATGGTGTGTGGCCAGACCATGCGGTTTTGGCGGGTTTCTTCAAGGGATCCAATCGTGATATACCCAATTATATCTCAATATTGGTGTGTTGAACCCATGGGCATTTGTCAATTTTGCTCCTGTCCTGATTCCCGGTACCACTGGTTTTGGCAGTGCGAGATGTTTTCCCAACACCGCCACCAAGTCCATCCCATGGTGTGGAAAATTATCCCCCAGCTACCGGAGTTCCTCACATGCTATGGATGGAGCCTGCTGCCAGCCACATGGGGTTCATTCCTGCGTGCACTTCTTGCCATCCATGAACCAGCTCCGAATCTCCCAGGGGCCCTGCCTGCGCTGCAGGGATGGATGGACTTGTTCACAGATGGTTCTTGCCACTATCCCCGCATGCCATGGCGTTTAGCAAGTGTGGCCGTTGTCCAAGCTGACCCCACCCACCTTGGGGTTGATACCATGCACTCCATTGTACTGGCAGCCAGGCCACTGAAGGGTCTTGAAGCCTTACGCATTGGCCGTGACCTTAAGTGTAGAGTGCGCCTGTGGTGTGACTGCCAGGGCATTGTGAGTAGAATCCAGAAGCTCCAGGCAGGTAATTGCGTATCAGGCCGAATGGCCGCCATTCCGACCGCTGGCTTGAAATGGCTGAGTTGGTTTTTGAAATGGGACTTGAGTCCATTAGTGTCACTAAGGTGGCCAGTCATCAGGATGGATTTGAAGCTGTTTCTGCACTGCATGGGTGGTATTTTGTCAACAATGGTCTGGCCGATCATGTAGCCAATGTGGCCCATGTGATGCGAACCCATGCCTTTCATGAATTGCATGATCGTTTCATTGCAGATGCGCGCTATGCGATGTTTGTGTCCCGTGAGGTGCAAGGGGTTTTGCTTGCTATCAGTCGAGCCGCTGTTCAACACCAGGCCATGGTTGAGGCAGAAGAGCTGACTCATCCGGTTGAGCCAGAGCCTAAACGACAGCCCGATGGTATGAATGTGGTTGATCTTGCACCTCTGCACTGGGCCCCTATGCGATGGTGTGAGCGGTTTGGTGAACGAATTGCCGTGAAGATTGCCACTTGGTTTCAACAAGCATGTAGTAATGCCAGTAACTCACGTGCACAGTGGATCTCTTCCTGCCAGCTTTATTGCGATTACATGTTGTGCAGTGGTGAAGGTGGCCCGATCAAGGAGGATCAATGGATTGACCCTTGTGAAAGGCCCCACGCTGACCTTCTGGGCATTTCCTTTAAGCTGCGATGTCGGTGGTTCACCCATCTGGTAAAAGAACTTTGGAAGGAGTGGCAATACAAAATTCAGGTGGCATTTGCGAGACCTCACTCAGAGACCCTGATTTTGCATGCGTCCTGTGCTTGGCTGAGATGGCCAACATTTCGCATGGACCGTGTTGAAGCTTGGATGAGTGCACATCTCCAAGGACCAGCCAAACGAGACGGTCGTCAGCTGCAACGTTTGCCGACGGCGGTCAAAGATCGTGAGATGCCTGAAATTTCAGGCATTATGGAGGTACGGTAACAAGCTCTGCGTCCTGCACGTTTCCGCTAGAGCCGACTCGTTGAGACGCAAAGGAAAAGGACAATGATTGATGGTTAAATCCCCATTAAAACAGATTCAAACACTACAATCATCAACCAAAAGGGGTTTTGAACACTGCTCACAAAAGGTGACCGGAGGAGTCGAACACTTGTTGACGTCTCCTGGGGTGCAGATTCTTGAGGCGGTGATATCACCATGCCTGCAGCGCTGGACTGATCATGCGAAGGTCTGAACTGTAGTTCCAAATCAGTACCAGTAGTGCCGCACAAGGCGGCGGCGGAAGTTTCAAAAATAGGAAACCGTTGTTGTGAATCATGGATGGCAGAGCGAATGCACTGATGGACTGAAAGGTGGTTCGAGTTGTGTTTTTTGGAGTGGTTACAATGGTTGCAGTGGTCACCTGGTCGGTCATCTCGCTCACAGCTGCTGGATGTAGTGTGGTGCAGTGCAGCTGTAGTTGTAGTTATAGCGTCGTGGACTTGTAGCTGTGGTGTAGTGTAATTAGTGTAGTGTAGTTGCAGTCGCATGTGTGGTGGTGGAATGAGTGTAGTGTAATGTAATGTAGAGTAGTGTTGAAGTGTTGTGTAGTCTAGTGTAGCGTAAAGTAGCGTAGTTGTAGTTGTAGCTGTAGTTGTAGTTAGTGTAGTGTAGTGTGGTGCGGTGCGGTGTGGTGTAGTGTGATGTAGTGTAGTGTAATGTACTTAGTGTAGTGTAATGTAGTTTTAGTTGTAGTTGTATTTGTAGTTGTAGTTGTGGTGTACTGTAGTGAAATTGCGCGTAGTGTAGTGAAATGAAGTGGAGTGTAGTGTAGTGTTATGTAGTTGTAGTTGTAGTTAATGTAGTGTACTGTAATGTAATGGAGTGGAGTGTAATGTAATTAGCGTAGTGTAGTTTTAGCTGTAAATGTAGTTGTAGTTGTAGTGGAGTGGAGTGTAGTGGTGGTTGTAGTTGAAGCTGCTACAAAATCCTCACGTTTTGCTCACTTTTGACAAGGTGCGCAATCCCCTGCGCCTGCCACGAAAAAGCGACATCTGAACGTCCAAAAGTGCTCCGTACCCTAGTTTTTTTTCCGCTTTTGACTTGGAAATGTGTTTCGCGCCACAGCAGCGTGCACTTTTTCGACATCTCAACTTCCAAAAGTGGTCCGAGAATGGTATGTTTTGCGCATTTTGACTTCGAAATGTGCTTCGCGCTACAACGGCGGACACGTTTTCGACATCCCAACTTCCAAAAGTGGTCCGAACATGGTGTGCTTTGTACATGTTGACTTCGAAGTGTGCTTCGCGCCACGACAGCGTGCAATTTTTCGACATCTCAACTTCCAAACGTGGTCCAAACATGGTGTGCTTTGTACATTTTGACTTGGAAATGTGCTTCGTTCGCACCACAACCGCGTGCAACTTTTCATCTCTCATCTGGCCAGATGGCTCCGCACCCACCGCTTTAGCGAGCCTACTTTTTGACCCTCCAGAGCCACACATCATTGGAAAAAACACAGTGTTTCGCGACTTTGCTACCTTTTCCCGCACCTGCATCTTCTGTCTTCTGACTCTTTCTCTTCCCTGATCTTCTTTCTTCTTCTCTTCTCTTCTCTGACTCTTCCCACCTCTGCTATTCATCTGTCCATATTGTGGGAAGTTTGACTTCTAAACTTCCTTCGATCAGTTTAACTATGTTTAATTATGTTTATATAATTGATAGATGGGTTATATAAGACCCTCGCAATATCAGGTGATTTTTAGAGCGGAACCTTCTTAGGTACTGAATTTTGATCCATACGCATGCCACCGCATGGCATCGAACAACCGAAGGGATAGCTGCCATGTCGATCAAGTCTTTTCCCTCGCCGCCCCAAACATTTTTGCAGGGGAAATTGGCCAAATCTAGAGGTAAAATCGCCAACTTTGCACCCTGAGGCAATGAGTTTAGCTTGGAACAACCCTGCTTGGAGCAGCCCTGCTCGAGCACTTCCTTTGCCGTCAAGCTTCTGCCGGAGTCATCATGACCAACTTCAGCAGCTTCGTTACTGACGCAAATCACACCTGCACCACGGCTTAGAGGCTTAGATGGCAAAACATCCACAAAAACACTGCAGAACATCTTCCACAAAAACAAGTGACTTCACATGTGCCATGGTCAAGTTCCAAGTTCCATGGGATTTTTTTGTGGTATGTTCAACAGTCATGCCGCTTCTCGAATCCTGGTTCCTCATGGCTATATAGATAGCTAATAAAATAGCCAATCAATTATATACCCTCTGGTTATTTAACATAGCCATGGAAAATGGCCCATTTATAGATGGTTTATGATGGTTTACCTATTAAAAATGGTGATTTTCCATGGCTATGTTAAATAACCAGATGGTAAATCATTATAACTCCCAGTGACTCCATGTGAGTGCCTTGGTCTGTTAGCCAGCAGCGTCTCAAACGCCAGTGTTCCAAGGACCTTGCGCGCAAGGGGCGCCACATCCATGTGGACTGCTTGGAACATCTACAGGAAACAGTAGGAACCATGGGTTTATGCATCAAATGTAGTGACTATGTGGCGGTTTCCTGCGGATCTTCCCTTCTAGACTTTTATATACTTTTATGGGATGATATGGAGCAATCACATCAACCAACTATTTATTGACACTGATGATGATTAGTGTTTTACTGCAGGATGATATTCCCATATACATTGCACCCTGTGATACACGTTGATGATCTTGATAATGACCCCATATATAGGTTGTGATATGATTGATACGATGAAACTTGTAAGGTCAATGACCTGTATTCAATGTTGGATTTCCAGCAGACTTGACCAGAAGCCTGACTTGACCATCGCAAGTCCCTGACTTCTGGCATGGCACTGCTAGCCAATCACTGTTTTGCGATGAAAAGCACATGCCATATCTTTGGCCAGCTTTCATCGGCAAAAAAACCTCTGCCGGACTATCACAAATATCTCTCAAAAAGATGCACTGAACACTGAGCCACCAACATGGGATTGCTTCCTGGTAGCAGCACCCACAGAACGCCACTCTGGATCAGGTTTTGATCCTGCAGGCAGAACTTGGCACACACACGCACACACCCACTGTTGGCAATTGATTGGCTATTGAATTCACAAGCATTGGAAATTCGTTAAACGACATCGTTCTGCATTCACGAAAAGTCAACCTAGATCATATCATATTGGCTCTGTCTGAAAATCATGAGTACCACCAAATTTCATGGTCAAATCATGTCAAAACACTTCATGTTCACAAAATATTGGAGGTCTTTCCCATTTTCTCACACACCCACATATTATATCAAGTTGGTTGTATATCCCGTTAATTCTCATTAATTCCCATTCATGTTGGTAAAACCACCATAACATCCTAATCTTTGTTGATTGTCCATCCCCGAAATCACCATAATCCTGGATAGAGGTACAAAGCATCAATCCATATGGCTTGTTTATGATTGCTTTACGAACATTATAATGATTGATGGTTATAAGTTATAATGATGTTAGACCACCCATGATGGTTGTATCTAATGGTTACCCATAATGAGTAAAGCCAATGTTCTAATGGTTATATCAATCCATTGGCCGACCACTGGGGATCTCCTGTGGTGGTCGCACTGGTCGCTTCGCAGCGAGGTGATAGGTCCTCGGCCAGACAACCCATGGTTTTTGACATTTTTTGACCATCCAAAACCGCTGGACACCAGGATTTTTTTTTTAACCACCCAACGGGGTGAGTTTCCTGCAAGAAAAATTGCAATCAATTTCGATGAAGAGTTTCCCAGCTGTCACATCTCCACATCTTCGGCCAATTTCAACTGGGTTTGTGACAGGTACTCATAGGGATCTTCTGGCAAAGCAGCGAAGAGTTCTGTCAGCATTTCCTGCGATTTGGGGCTACCACGGGCTACCGGCTGACAGGGAAAGTGACGTTTCAACGTTTCAAGTCTTCAACTCATTCACTCCGTCCTGAACGAAGGGCTGAATTTGATGCTGCTGCATATAACCTCGAGAAAAAACCATCGGCACATCTTTTTTCACCATTTCTTTTTATGGCTTCCAATATTCAAACATGACAACGATACAATTGATGACAAGAACAGAAACATCGTTGGATTTTGCCTCAGTCCTTCCGTGGTTCTGAGATGGCAACTGTCCAAGTTTTGTGCTGCGGCATCATCAGGTGCTGGATCCGCCATGTTACGCTGCAACTGCTATGCGTTCTGCGTTCTGCTATGGATGAAGGCAATGCAACGATGCTACCACTTCTATAATGGTTTATATTGACAATTATTGGTTCTGGTTATTATCACCATTGTATCCATCATATTGACCTTTATTTCTTTTCTCAATCAGATTGGTTTCCCAGAAAATAAATGGCAGAACTTTTTGATTTTTGCTGCGCGAACGGATGGAGTATTGTTGGGGTATCTTTAGGAACAATCAGAACATCTTACTCAGACGTGGGTGTCAAGATCACATTTTCCTTGTATGGCGACATCTCAAATCTCAACTCTTTCAACATACATGGCCAAAATGCATCAAACACCAAATGATGTGCACTGTGCAATTTTAAAAGAGAAAGACCAACGAAGAGCCTCTTCATTCAACGCACAGAAAGTATTGGATCAGAATTGAATCAACACTTTCAAAATCAGTTCTATCAAATCGACCTGAACAATGCTTCATCAGTATATTATGTATATTCAACGAGTATCAGTACATATATGTCAGTATCAGCAAGTATGGAACATATAAACCATCATATCAATCCGGGAATCTTCCAGCACCTCCGTCGATCCACTGCTGCATGAGGCATTGGTGCTGCACCTCAGAAAGATTCAGAAAGCTGGTCCCAAGATGTCCCAAGGGCTTGGGCGTAGATTCCGTAGGTCATGTGTTGATTCGCAGCTTTCGTACAAAACACATGTGGATCCTGGTTGAATCATGTTGAATCGCCACAATTCCAAGTCTTCAGTTTCCATACTTCGCTGCAAATCACACCATATCAATCCATTTCATTTAGTATGGACATGATTGGACATGTATTATCCCAACACACACAATGTTTGCAAATTGTTTTTGCCCGAGTTCATCTGCAACCCAAACCATCCGATACCATCCGGATATCCCACTTCTGAGACGTTGGCTCAGCAGACTGGCCAGACACCTGAGAGTCGATCACATGCTTTCAGCACACTTCTAAGTCCGCTTATATTCCAGAACTGCTTCAAGGTCAGTTTTTTTGCAGAAACAACAACTTCACAACAAAATAGAACATCAAGAATCCATGTTTAAAACACATCACCAAGCATCCAAAAATGCCAAGCAACAAATGGTCGGCACCCAGGCACTGCTGGTCGCAGGGATACAGCTGGGCGTGTGTAGCCCTGAGCTGCCACGAGAATGATGGCAGCAAAAAGTGACCATCTTTGGATCATGATGGGATAAATGATGATCGGTGTATCTTATCGAATCTAATATTATTCTAACTAGATATAAATGGGATCAACATGGATTAACCATCTAAGAACTGAGGAGACCATCGCCTAATTATGATCCATGTGAATCCATGTGTCTGAAAATGGGAGATTTCGCTAAAAAAACGGCAATCTTAACAGAGAACATTCATGTACATGATAAACCACTGGAGTTATCTCCAAAATTTTCAGACACACCCCAATGTTAGTACAGAAAATCTTCTTGTGGGGCTGTTTAGGACTCCCCCAGTTTTGGACATCGTGGACATTTCGTGACTCGTTTCGCGTTGCTCAGTTAAGCTTTCGGCCGAACTCGGCCTGGGGCTCCACTTTGGGAGCGGGGCCTTTCCTGCAACATGCGCGCTGGATTATGGATGTTTGATTGTTAATGATGGCTAACAATGGATGATAATTGCTAATGGTAAATAATGGGATATTTAATGGAATACCCTCTGGATGTTTGATGATTTTGGAATATCTATGGGAAAACACTCTTGAACTCTTGGGAAAACACTCTTGAACTATGGGGAAAACCTCTTGAATCACGGGACAACAATTCTTGATCAAACATTTGTTCCAACATTTGACAACGATGGATTCTAAGGCGCAGTCTTCGCTCTCGCTTCTCCCGCGGAGGCGGACACTCCAAGTCGTCGTGCAAGGAAAGACTTCCAGTCCTGAGGCAAGGATCAGTTTTTGGCCACTCTTTGTTCAATTTTGTGGTTGAGTTTAAGGGACAATCTACAGGAAACTTTGCGATTTCTGGCCATGGGTCAAAACTCTGGGCCCAAGGAGCCATCGGTTTGGTCACACTTTGAAACCAACTCTGGGGTGTGTGTCTCGAAATGGGGGATACCTTTCTCACAAATGATATGATTTTATATCATTTATATGCGCAACATGGCCAAAACATGGTTCAAAACATGGTATAACATGGTATAACATGGTATATGGTCATGAATCCCATATTGGCAATCCTTTTTTCCATGTTTTTTTCCTAATTCTCTAATGGATTGATGATTCCGAGGCCTTGGCTTCGCAGGACGATCGCAAGACATGGACTCCATCGACCGTGCGCCCTGCGTCTGCGGCAGTGCCCAGTTCGAAGTGAGTTCTAAAATGCTCTAAAGCCTTGAAATATCCTTCAGTGGATTCTTAGCAATTCTTAACAATTCTTAATCATTCTAAAAAACATATATATATTATATAAATTGATAATATAAGACGATTAAGCTCACCCTGCTGTTTTCACTTCATTTCGGCATGTCTCGACACATTCTCGAGCCTGGCGTCTCGGTGCCAAAGGCACTGCTGGTTTGCGCGCCACACGGTGCCTGGAGACGGAGCCTCCAGTGCTTTCGGTAGCAGACCTGGCGAGCGGAAGAACCGATTTCATGAGATTTTCCTTTTTCTCTCTCTCCTTAAACACACACACATACATATGTATATATATATATATGTATATGTATATGTTAATTTGTATATATATATATATATATATTGCGAAACCAATAGTGAAGTATGCCTACTTCTCCAAGAAACCTGGATCCCTGATCCTCCCGCTCTGCTTTTGGACTCAAGATGCCTCGCCCACCCACCACACTGGTGGACGCACAGTTGA
>Ga0126342_10008339_pt1 | contig 18559 bp, 10 predicted proteins | sample Cyp1metagenome_FD_92528 | JGI IMG/M metagenome (GOLD analysis project Ga0126342, IMG submission 92528) | Coral microbial communities from Lord Howe Island, Old Settlement Bay, Australia - Cyphastrea 1 metagenome | ecosystem: Host-associated > Invertebrates > Cnidaria > Coral ...
GGGGGGGGGTACTAAAATGACTAGCAATCTCCTGAAGAATCAGGTAACGGGGCTGGCCGCCCTCCCCTTTACTTCGTAAAGTAAAACTCAAGGTAGCCCCTCTGGAGCTACCTTTCGTGAATTGTCATTGGTCATTAGTCGTTGTTGTCATCATCGTCGTAGTCATAATACTCATCCTCATCCCAAAAAACATGGTTGAAAATCAAAACCTTGCAATCACCAACTAAATGGATGTGTTGGACCATGGGGCATACTGGTGGAACCAGAAATTAGATTTTAAGCACACTTGATGATCAATCATGATCAACCATCAAATTTTGGTCTTCCCTGTTACTTGGGTTTGCATTTTTTGGATATAAACCATGGGTATAAACCCTCATAAGTTGACACACACATATATATATATATTATGTATAAACATATATATATATATTATGTATACACATATATATATAATTATATATATATGCCCTGTAAATATGCTTAGATATCCACTTACAACATCTTATGCCTGGAACTGCACTTCCAAACAGGGACCTAGTTCCGACCGGTGCCTCTTGGCTTGCCACGCCAGTTCGACCAAGGTATGACGACCTTCGTCGCTCCTGACATAGCAAGGGAACATGGCCATATTTAATATGAAATTGTATGATGATTGTCAAATTGTCCATGGCTATGTCAAATTCAAATAACCAAAGGGTAGCATCTAACTATAATCCAACGATATCTCAAGCTATCCTCATTCTTTGGTGAACGCTGTGCCAGATTTTTGTGCGATTGTGCATGTAGTGTATAGCAAGGCAAGCATCATTCTGGAGGAGCGATAACCGTTGTCGCATGATCTTATCCATCTTTATAGCCCCCACAAACCATGGTTTAGTAGGGGATTTACACCGATTTGCGACCATGTAGGGGGTGTTTAATATTACGAGACTGGACTGATTATGTTATTCCCTTGGCTGATGCTGTGCATACGCCTCAGTAAAAAAACAATTCGAGGTAGACCAGCTTCTTGCCAGTCGTCAGATTTCGTTTGGAGTGACAATTTTGAGATCCATCTGCATCAATCGTTCGGTTGAAACTATCCAAAGCTGTCAAGAACCCTGAATGTAAAATGGTGATTTTCCCTAACACACTGTTAAATTACCAGGGGGGTATCAATATGTGTTTGCAACTTTTGGCCCCCATGAACTTCAACCTCACGTCCCATGTCATCCAGGAAGCACCTGACGTGCGCCAGCGTTCCATAGGCACTCTCCCGACCAATCGGCATGGACTTGAAAAACACGCCCCGAGCACGGCCTCAGGTGTGAGAGACTTTTTTGGGGAATGCAGTACGCAAAAACCCTGCGTGGGTGACGGGTTCTGTTACAGGCAAATAATTAATTTAATGGTAAACAATTCTCATAGTAATCCTTTCCCATGCGGATGATCTTCCATTTCTCTCTCCGTCGCCTTCAGGTCACCCTGCCCTAGCATGGCTAGGAAGCGAGATTGGATTGTATTGGTGTTTTAACATGTTTTAACGTATTTACATGTATTTACTGAGGCATTCTCTAATTCCTAATCTTCAGCTTGTCTGAACCTCCTATAATCTGTACTTGTTTTCTATAGCTCAGTCAATACCTTGTTGGTCAGTCCCCATTTGCTTCATGACCAGTTCGCTAGTACGAAAGAGGTTCGGCTAAATCCTCCGGAATGTCTCTTTGGAAGGAATCATATGGGTACGGCTTCGAAGGACCAAGAATAGAAATCTACACTGTGACAAAGTAGAATGAGAACCAATTATAACATATCATGTTTTCACATGTTTTCACCATATTTCACCTCACATACGTTTCGATGACTTCCAGTGGGAAGCTCAAGCATCGGGGGCACTCACTGATGGTATGAGATGTCAGGATTACCCTCTGAACCAACCAACAAAATGTAGATACATGATAATATATGATGTTTAAGTTTAATTTCGCCGATATTTCTGGCAGCCGGCAATATGTTCGCCTAAACCATCTCCCGGAAATGACATGTCTGTGTCCGACCACATCGGCTCGTTTTGCCCAGCAGCATTGTCCACGTAGAGACGCGATGCTGAACCGCTGATGCCGGGAATGGAATTCGCCCCTGACGAGGCACAGAACTGGCTCCGTGTCTCTGAAAATAGGCTACCCTCCGGTAATCAAACCTGGCAATGGGAAATCATCCATAAATGGAGGTTTGAATGAGATCATATGGGAACACCATCTATAAATGTGTCATGATACATATTACACACACACACATATATATACAACTATATATTATAAAGTTGATGGGTATAAATCAACCTTTAGGTATACACATGGCAATTTTGATAGAAACAATGTAAAACAATGATAATTATCCAAAGGGTCTTGAGATGCTTTCTCTCTCTCTCTCTTCATCGCCTTCTCTGAAGAGTTCAGCCAACTTAGCTCCCATGATTCATCCGGAGGGCCCAGCCTGTAGTCCGTAGGTCTGATGTCGTAGAGCACCCTGGCCGAACTTGGGGCGAAGCGCGAAGCGGGTCACGTGTACCATGATACCCCGAATGTCAGACCCGATGGGCCGATGGGCCCCTCCTGATGGAATGGCACTGAAGCATCTCCCAAAAGTCCTGTCGGCTCCGGTCGACTGGCATATCTCAGGAATCGGCAACGCATGTTGAGTTCTTTGAATGTACACCTAAATCCACTGGTTAATCATCATTATCCCTATTTAAATAGCCATACTGCGGTGTATGCCCCATTTTCAGACCCATGTGTAAATTGGCACATGAGTGAGCAATAATAACGATAGAAATGTGCACAAGCTTGAGCAAGGAAGCTGTTTCCCATCTCACAAGCATATGAAAAACCTCCCCATATGGCCCTGCAAAAGGAATAACGTAGATCCAACAATAAACCCCCATGTTTTTTTGGTTTTAAGGGGAGGTATCTATATCATATGTGCGGATTCCATTCCATTGGCGTCCTTCTGGCTTGGAAGCGGTACCCCCACATGGCATAGGCAGGCAGGCAGGAAAGTAGATTATTATGCACATATGTTCATCAAAACAGACTGGATCGAAAATCAACAAGGACTGTATATGTACGGAACAATCCATGTCCAATGATGCTTGTTCATAACCATATTGTTTTAATTTCTTACCCTCCAGTAAATTAACATAGACCCCGGCAGATAGGGGTTGGAAGATTAGTTTCCACTAAACATGTGTGATTTTCAGGGTCTATGTTAATGTACCAGAGGGTTTTAATATGAATAACGCATTTGTTTTGATCCATGCCATTTGGTATACAATTAGCCACTAGGCCGTTGACATCGGGGCGTCCTTCTCAAGCATATCGCCATGTCCAACCTGGATCTGAAGAAGTCTTACCCTCTGGCAAACGTACTAACATAACTATATAGAAAATCACCAGTTTCAACAGGTAAATCAACTCACTCACTCTCTCTCTCTCTCTCTCTCTCCATCGCCATCTCAGGAGATCAGCAGTCAACTATTAATTGCTATTTTCAATAGCTATGTTAGTTTACCCTTTAGGGTGTCTTCAAGTGATACAGGAACACACAAATCCACTGCGAAGATCGCCCCATGGGCCCCTTGGGCTCTCCAGATCCCAGAAACGGAGTAGAGGGTCACAGGATCCATCTTCCTCGGATCAGAACCTATGGTCCGTTCATGGATGTTTTATGGTCCAACCCGTGCCGAATCCTGAAACAAAGGGGATTTTTGAAGAAAATATTCATGGATTGATGATCATGGCACACATAAATGTGCAGTTAGTATCAGTTAGTGAGGTAAACAGTCAGAATAATCAGAACAGGCGAAACAGTGCAGTACAACGCACATGCTCAATGATCAAATTCAACCCATCCATCACCTCCAAAACTTGCGTCACCAAAAAATGCGAAAGAAACGCGTCAAGCAATAAAGACAAGTTCCTGGTATATCTTAATCGATTTGCTGTTAAGAAAGGAAACGCAATGAAAACCAGGTATTGCCTTAATTATCCCGTTTTACCCTCTGGCAATCAAACATAAGCTCGAAAAATTCGATAGATAGGCATCTAAATCTACATGATAAAGTCATCTGTAAATGATGGTTTTCCAGGCATGTTTGATAACACCAGCGGGTATATTGTATAAATAAAAACCGTTATAACCCGAAATAACCTACACATATCCCATTATATCCCGATTAATTCCCCACTATACCAAACCATGTTTGTTGGATACATCCCCATGGCCAAACTTGGCCGGTTATGGTGATTTTGCATTTATTGCAAAAACTCTAAAGGACTAAACAACTACCTACCACAGGTTGGGGATAATCCTCATGGTTGATTTTCTTGATTTCCCAATTGTTTTTCCTTGTCACTTCACCAGGCTTCTCCAGGGACAAATGCTCTCGCGAAAAGGGCGAGTGCATCAAATCCCCATGGCCATTCCATTTCTCAGCGTCGTCCATGGTGAACCTTGGACATGGCAGGATTAGGGTGTTACATCTATAGTTCATGGGGACTAGAAACCAACAACTGGGGTCTACCACCCTGTATGGCTCAGGTTGAGACTATATAATTCTATATGATTGAGATCATCCTGCAGCTTGTTTGTTTCCTTAAGTACTGTTTTGGAATATGGCTACGATGAAAAACCATGATTCGCCGCATCTTCAGGATGCTTAACTTGGAGATATTTGCTTGACACATGCAAGCCAAAAATGATGCCTTTGAAAGGGAATCTTGCATTTGGATGTGTGCCAGCTGCTGCATGGGTAATAACACTAGTGATAGGTGGGGATACAGTTATATATATATATTTCTTATATAATAACCCACTTGTCAACCATAGCTTATTGACCACAAGCACATACAAGCACTATATCATTGGGTCCCCCACCCCGTCCCCCACCCCCGAGGTACCCTGTCGGCGATTTCTGATACATGTCATCGCCGAGTGCGGCACGAACAGTGCAGCAGTGAAACGGCATGCCAGGCATGCCGCAGTGCGAAATCAGTTGCCAGTCACAACCTCTTGTAATCAAATGACAGCATATATATAGTAGCCATGGAAATCACCATTTTTCCCAGGTAAACCGTGTTTACAAACGGGCCATAGCTGCCATAGCTACTTTGGATGACCAGTTTGGGTGCCTAGAAATACCTAGAATACTGATAGTCTGATAGTCCAACTAGCTCAATTTCTGTGCCCACCTTCTTTGGTGTATTGTGGTTTACTGTTCATCTATTCAGTTCAAGCCACTGGAACACCGTCAGTGTTTGAAACCAACATTTCAATGACTTTTCGGTGACTTCTGCATGCGGCTCCCCCAGCGGGCAACACCGCATGGAGGCTTCCCAACTTTTCGTGTCTTGGGATGAGACACTTATCCCTGTACAGAAATTTGAGAATATACCATGAAAATCATGGTAAACCATACCAGCATCTTGGCCGCAGAACACCCGAATATTTGCAACTGTTGTCAAATCAAAGATCCAAAACACAATTCTCGAAACTGGGAATCCGTGCCAAAGAAATTCAATTGAGGTATGATAATTTTATGCCCAGCTGATTAAATAAAAACTGCGTCACAAATGACCAACGGCAGCCGTTTGTTGCATTCATCATGGCAATGTTGATTCGGGGAAAATGATCATATGATATCATATGATCATCCCCTTCTTTAAACACCCCGTATCATATTCATGCTTGGATTTTGGGATCACTACTCCCATGTGATCCCGCATTTGTACCATGGGAATTGCGTGTTTCAATGTATGTTTTAAGTTTTATTGTCATTTTTAATAGCTTTCTTACGCAACAAAGATCGGACAAACTTTCAGGCGACTTGCTCCCCAAGATGTGCATCATACCGCTGGTGTCTCAGCACTTGTCTAAACCCGGAGTGCAAAAGGCACCAGCGATGCCCGGGATTGAGATTGCGTCGCTGGTTCCGGTTCCATTCAACAGTGGCGCCAAGTGATCGATCAACGTCCTGCGTCAACTTGGAGGGACGTGTTTGAAGGGGTCTTCAACCAAAAAAAGCGCTTGAAATTTAGCAATTGAAAAATAGAAATAAAATCCTACTGATAAATCTCTTTCCATCACGTTCTACCTTCTTTCGGCGGTGTTATATTATCAATCATGTCCTGCAAATTTCACAAATGGTGGCTTGTCCATTGGGAAACTTTGATTTGTGCTGGAAATCATGAAAATTGCATAAATGGCCACCGCAACCTGCAAAATGTCAATGGCTTGAACTTATTTTAAAGTTAAGGTTACGAAAGTGTTGGGTACGGTATGATCAGCAAATGGCCATGCTGATCCTGAAGGCAACCACGCTATAGGCATCAATGACAATAAGAACCGACATGAACCGACATGAACCGACAATTCAGCCTGCAACAGTTGGGAGTTGCTTAGGATCATCATCCCATGCGGACACACAAAGCTCTGACAGTTGATCCCATGTCTTGAGGGAAAACACACGCAAACACATGTACATCTGAAAACACCAGAAATTGCGTGTAAGTGGGTTACACTCCCCACTGCCCGGATTTATCCGGATCTATAATATATATATATAATATTATAATCTATACCTGTTTACCCTATGTGCAGTAATTATGTGCAGTATACTAGGCATGATAGTGCAGTCCTGTAGACCCCATGGTCTTGCGTCTCGTTGTGCAGTTTGGAAATTTCTTCTCGCACTTCGTGGAATCTCTCCTGCTTCCGTGCTCTTAGGATTCTGTGAGTTAATTGTCTGATCATTCATGGGTACTCTTGTATGGATTCTGAAATGGGCGCTATAGATCAAAGGGTCAAATGGTAGGATGGGCAATAGGTGATTTGCATTGCTCGGTATTTGGGTTGCTCCCTTTGAGCTTGGGGACCCTCAAATCCCTTGGTATTCAAGACTGGAATCGTGTAGAGACAATGGGGACTGGCAACCCAGAATTTGCGCCAGCCTCGATTTCCTCGATAGACCTAATTATATAATCTTGGAATAGGGCAATAGCATGCAATAATAGCTTTGGCGTTTTTAAAACCAACCAAACATGACATGTCAAACCCCAGCGAAAGAACAAACAGCAAGGAAATACACGCACTCTTGATGTATGATGATCATGAAAGTAGCACGAAGAGCACAGCCAATCGGTTTTGCGTTCATGGACTGCAGTTGGGCCGGGCCAAATCAGTGTTTCAACGCAGTGGTGCTAGACAAAGATGTCCCGCGAATCATGGCCAATCTGAAGAACCCCCTTCCAAAGCGTGGTGAGTCAATATTCCTACCCGCTAATATTAAACACCCCATTTAAAAGCTATGTGAGCTATGTGTACATCCCCTACTAAGCCACTGCACCAAGGGTTACCCAGGAAAATGGCTCCGTCGCCAAGGAGCCACCCACCACTCCACTGGAGCACTGAAGGGTCCATGGGAATGATGAAGCAAGGCATCACGGGCGGCTTCCTTAACTGCCTGGCGCCATGGAGTGGCAAAAAAATACCTCTAGTGGGCTGCAATGCCCACGTGGTGCGGATGTTGACTCCATTTGGCAACCCAGAGTCAACCCACATGTTCTTTCGATATCTTGGATACTGATCTTCTGAGATCTGCACAATCCAGTGGCAAATGGCTGCAGCGGCCACGAATAGATGCCAAATCACGTGGTGGATCGGCCTGGGAAATGAGATGGCTGAGCTGCCCATCTCTACAACATACATAAGCCAAGTTTGAATTTGGATTCTCATCGCAAATTGTTTGGAACATCGAAAACATACTGAACCCCATCTGCCAAATGATGGGCCTTGAGTCAACCAATGGAGGCTGAACGACAATTTCAGGGATATTGGACAAACATTTCACAGATATCGGAGCATGTGATTTTCAAAAACAGTGTTGTTCCTGGCATCTTTCCATTTTTTTTTTTTTTCTGGGGTCAACTTCCATGATAAAGATTCCAAAGCAGGTTCTATAGATCACGATTCTTCTTGAGGAACTGCTCTGTCTGATTAATAATCGCAACACACGGACAAGTCAGAAATAGCACATATACATGCAAATTGCAGTATATGCTGCCCTCTGGACCTACCAATCTGTATCACATGTCACAGCTCTCAATTCAGTGGCAGAGGGGCCTATAGTCCGCCAGCATGAAAAATGGCACACCACCCGTATAAAGAAGCCCACCCGCCACCAGCCATGAGATGCAAAGCCCAGGCATCTGAGCGGTGAAACTGTCCTGAAAACGGCCGCAAAATGATGGAAAAACAACACATAATTCAAATGTATTCAAAAGTTAAGACCTCTGAGCAGTTGTCTTGGCAATTTTAAGGATGAATAGCTTCCCATCTTGGAGTCTTGGAGTGCCCAAAAATGGCATGACCCATGCTAAAATGGACAGCAACTTGTCATGTCTTGGGGATGGGAATGTTTCTTGGGGGAGAACGCTTCTCTGGTGCCTTGAAGAATCCCATCACTTGGGATCATCCCAAAGCTGGTTGAAACCACGGAGTTTATCACGGTAATTGTCTCAATGATAACAATTGCAATTGTCTCAATTCTCCAAGTAAAAAATCCTAAATCATCCTACAATGATACCCGGAGTATGCCCCATTTTCAGACACATTGCGCACATCCTCATGATTGTTGTCTGCAGTTTTCGCTCCACATCGCAAACGAGAGTCCCAAGCGAGGAGCACAGCCCAGCCCATCATCAAGTACAGGAGCAACTCCCCCGTGAGGTATGGAACCTGCGCCATTGCATGCGACTCCTACGGTCAGCCTGTCAGGCAAGTTCCGGAACGTGCCGTCGCTGAAAAAAAACACCTCTGCGGTGATATTGCCATGTATGTCACCGCATTATATAAAGAATTGTTGGCAATTAAGGCATAAAGCAGCCATTCACCAAAAATTACCAAATTGGCTCTCAGTTTTTCTCAAACCCAGCACCCAGAATCACCCAGAGCATCCCGCATCCCTTAACCTCTGCAGCAAGAAACCGATGTGCCCCAGTCAAAGTATTGCGAGCAAATATGGGTCACAATTCCTGTGCTCGGTCAGCTGGCTGTTTAGGGCTGCCATGGATAAAACCTCCCTCAAGCCTCCACTTCCGAAGAACAAATAATGGTGGTTCTAAGAAGATAGGTCAAACAACCCAAAAAATGATTCACTTCGTTCCAAACATATTATGTTTTGGGAAAATCTCAGCACTACACTCACATACGCAAAACATTTGGAATTTTGGAACTCAAAAAAAATCCGAAATCTACCTAAAACATTCCTAAAACAATGAGAATTCAGGATTTGTGGGTTTTTGCATTTTTTGATTGCGTTTTATGTTTTTTTTTTGGGTTTTTGCGGGTTGTTTCCTTAGTCGTTTGAAGCGCTGCAAACATTTTGTGCCTTTCTCTCACCAAGCCCCAAAACATGCAATCAGTCCTAAAATCGAAGACCTAAGTAGGATCTAGGTGTTTTGGGTAAAATCACTCGATTTAGGTCAAACTCCAAAAACACTTATATTTTCCTAGGATTTGGAGGGTCGAGGTCCATAAGTTACTTATCCATGGATAACTGTGGTTTAAAAGCTGTAACCATGGTGAGTATCATATCCGCTTTTTAAACTACTTGTGCTTCTCCAAAAAAACATAGGTGTCTGCATGAAACAAACTGACCTATGTTGGATGATTTTGGAGTATACCACATTTACCACATATTGGACCAACCAATATATGGGCCAGCAGCTTGTCGACTACCTGGTGGGTCAGATTTGAAATGGTTTGAGGACCCAGTTCAGGGACGCACAAATGTTAAAAGAAGTTTGAATATGTTGTTACAGTGCAATTTTGTGAGTGCCAAACTCTAACCCCTGCCAGTTTAAATCATTTGATGTGCTTCGAATGACATTTTAAACTGATACAGAAGAATAATACTGGTTGGTGGTTTCAACCCCTCTGAAAAATATTGGTCACTGGGAAGGATTATCCCATATATTATGGAAAAAATGTTCCAAACCACCAACCAGAATAAGTTTAATTTGTCAAACACATGTGCTTTTGGTAACCCGAAACCTACTGGACATATCCAACAAGGACTTGAACCTCCACATTGCTATATCAAGGTGCCCAGCCAGCAGAGGAGCCACTCGGCTTTCAGCAAATCCATGTGCGCCGGTGTGTCCTTGTGGCAGGTCCAAGTTGCAAACACCCGCAATGTAACCAGCAACCATTGGATTTATTCAAGAGAACTTTATTCAAAAGGTAAGAGGACACCCATTTTTCGAGCCAAAAACTACGTTTTTTTCCTGCATTTGTGTCCCTTCATCCAATTCTGTGAAACAAGTGCCCAGTGAATTGAAGGGTAACTTTGTTTTTTTTGCTCCCTGTTTGCTATAGAGAGTTTGACCTACGTTGACCATCCATGGCTCCATAGCTCCTTGAATAGTTATTGTCAAAAGATAATGAAACAGGGATGGATGACCGGAAATCTGTTTGTGAGATATGCTTCACATCTTCATATTGTTGATATAGCCTGGAAGGGGGTCTTGATACTGTATGATTCACATGTAAATTTCAATATTCTTTGATTAGGAATATATAGATATAGCCTGCATGGGTATGCTTCAAACAGGATGTGTTCCTTTGCTTGAAGCCAACAGGTGGATTTTAATCCCCAACTATTCAGCATTCCCAATATATCCCCTATCATGATACAGGGGGTGTTTCTGCCAATCAAAACCAGCCGCATGGTCCACCAAGCATCGGAGTAAAAGAGCAAGAAAGGAGTGTAAGTCCCAGCGATGAGGAGATAAATGGCCGCATGATCCAGAACTTGTAGCACTCGCCCAGTCATGGGATAGAGGAACAAGGAGTGGTAGAGGGTTGAAGACCTCACGTTGAAGCCAAAATCGTGTAGCCCGGTGAGACCACCCTGCAGAAGGAAACAAACGAAACATGCATATGAATGAACACAAATCACAAATAAAGATGAACATAAATATACTAATATACTTATGTTATAGATAAATGATAAAACGTAAATGTATATAAAATTATACAGTAAAGATCGTTTTTAAAGAAACCCATCTGAAACCACCCCCAAAATATCCATTTCCAAGAGGCCCAAAGCAAAAGATGAGGCCAAAGCAAAAGATGGCCGTGCCCCAAATGTGGTGCACCGGATTGTCCGACACCTGCTCGGGTCGTCGGGAGTCCTGCAACTTCTGACCATCGACCATCAGCCCACGCCTTGTACATCAAGTAGCCCGTGCCAAAGATAGAGAACAGGAACATCAATCCGTGAGTGATTGCATTCCATAGCTCCTCCTGATGAAATGATGTCAAATGGCTGATGCCCCGACAAGGACACCCTCGGCAAATTTCAAACCTCCAGGGGGTTAAACCAGAAGAATCCCCCTTTTTCATCTTATATAATATATCTTCACCAACTTCGCTAACTAGTACTAACTATGGAGCTCCACCTTTTGTTCCGCCCAGGGCCCACAGAAATCCGTGGGGAATCCACCAAACAGCGCGAGACCAACGCCCGCTCCGTCTCAAAGTTATGCGCCACGTTCACCAGGGGGGCGCCCTCTTGTGCGGCCGCCGGCAATCGGGTGTAGATCGCCTTGAAGCCTGTCGATGTGGGCAAAGCACAGGCTTAGCTATGCTGGTTTATAAGTTAAAGAACTAGGGTTTACATGGGTTTATAATGGTTTATAGGGATTGTATCTCTAGTTGGGGATATATGGGGATAAACCAGCTTATAAACTTTAAATTATAACTGGAGGGTACCACCCTGTAGGTACCGGTGGTGAAATTGAGAAACTTAGAAATAGCTGGTAAATAGATGTTCATCATTGTTCATCCCCCAAAAATGGACGGATTGCTGGCTCCTGATCCATAACCATATGGCGGATTGCACAGGTTTGCTGCGGTTTGCTCGGGGATGCAATGAACACGGACTTGGGTCTTGGGTATCTAAAATGCAAAACAAAATGGGGTTTAGCAACAAGACAGTTGGATTCAAACAACTACCAAATGTGGTTTAAATCAAAGACCATGGGTTTATATAACTAACTTCACACCTTGATCAACCAAAGCGGTCGTTTCACATCAGAAGATTACCTTTCAGGGGTGGTTCACCGCCAATTCTTGATTACCGAGACTGTTCAACAAGTCCGAAAGTAGTTTCAGGATCTCTCCCGATGTTTTACAGCGTCGAACTTGATACTTCCTTTCGCAATGTCGCCAAAGTCGGGGACTTTTCCAAGTACCAAAATAGCTCCTCTTTCCAAATTTAGGCGTGAAGAAATCAGAGATCAGTGAGATTTTGGTTAGGCCAGGCTTCTCGGTTCTCGTTCTCCCCAATTCTTGGACAACTTCTTTGTTCGTTTTTTTGCGGGAAACATGGGGAAACTATGCTTATAGCCATGAAAAAAGCCCTTAACTTTAACAGTTATAACATGTTTTTTTTACATGTTATAACTGGCTTTAATCCTCAGTTACAGAAGCTACAATCCCATTCAGAACTGTGGCCATAACTGACTCACCATAAAGACAGCTTCAGTTCAGCTTCAGCCACCTGCCACTTTTGCCAGATTTCGCACACCGCCTGAACCAATAGAACCTCAGAGTTCCCGTACAAAGGGAAGGGTGGAGAGGAATGCCATTTCCACCAAACACAGGCAAGAAACCGATGTTCAATCCATCCAAGAAATGTTCAAGTCCCATCAGTTGACGCTCCAATTTTGGTTGTAACTGTTAAAGCCAAAATTGGACCGTCAACTGATGGGAAAACAAACGCTAAGACCTGGTATGGTATAGTACTCCAATCTATTGATACCATATACCTCATTCATCCTCATTCTATTGGTAGTATAATGCTATAACCCCAAGCCGATTTTGGGGTCCCTCCTTTGTTTTGGATCCTTTTCAGGAGACATGCAGAGATGTCGAGCTCGCGAAGACTTGTGGCTCCTGGCTCTGGGATGCTCATCACACTGGAGCAATGTCAGGGATGATTCCCCATATTCCCCGGATCTTTTCATTTACATGGCGACGTGGTGACGTGAGGTCGTTATCATGTCGTTATGATTTTCCACTCTCCAGATCAGCCTTACCGCCCCTACCACGTATCCTCAAGAAAAAACAAGATCGTAAAATGATGCAAAATGATTCTGGTCATACATTGTTATGAACATGATCCTCGGCAATATTGAATATGCCATTCACATTCCATTCATCCACCATTTTCCATGGTTAACTCGTCATGTTCCAGGCCTAAAATGTCACTCCTCCAGGACCTGCTTCGCTAATCAGCTGCTCCAGTAAACTGCTAATCAGCTCGCCTCCCTTGGTGCTGATCTAAACCACGGGTGTCTTGTGGAAAACTATGAAGAACTATTTGGAGGTGTCCTAAGTCATGGGGGATCCCCAAGTCACCATGGTTGTTTTTAAGTCATGGTCTAATGACTGGGTGATTTGGGGGTACCTCCATGACTTCGAAAACCTCCATATATGGCAAAATGATGCGACATGCTTGTTTTTTGGGTGATTTAACCATTAATTGGCTGTGTCCGGCTAATAATGCTATAAGGAAATTAGATGAAATGAATCTATCAAGGCATGATCATGCCACCATGAATGGGCAATTGTAATGGCCAACACAATAAGTATACCATGTCTTGAGCATGGCACAAATTAAATTAGGCTTGTCTGGAAATGGGTTAGTCCATGGAGAAATTTGGGGTCAGCGGAAAGGCGGTACGGGTAATGCTGTGTTGCCCATGTCTTGAGGGTGTGACATACAAACTGTCTTGGATCCAGTGAAGGTCATCCGGGTAATCAAAGTCAGGGATTTCCGTGCCCTGTGATAGCTGAGACCAGCCCTGGCCCAACATGGAACTCAACAAGTCCCAAATCCTACGAGGAACTCAGTGGGAAGAAACAGGTGTAAGCTCCAAGGTTGAAATTGAACAAAGCTATGCCCTCTGGAAAACAAAGGTGGATTTGTAGTGGGTTGCGCTCTCGTCTTCTCAGATGGAACACCTTTCTTCATGCATAAATCGTGGCTGATTGTCTGCTTTGCGCCCCAAAGTTCCCAAACCATCTGTTGAAAAAAAGGTTTCCACGAAGGTGCTGCAACCCTTGAGAATGTCTGGAGCTATGAAGCCACAAATTATCATGGATCGCATCCAAGCGGCTTTTGGCCCCAGGTAGTTGCCCCTGGCGTGCCAGTTCAAACCATGAGGAGAGAACCAACTGTTCTCTAATTGTTGATCGTTTTTTTTGGGTGACTGTACGACAATGACAACATGCTTGGCCTTTATATTTCTCTGTCCTATTGAACTATGTGGTTAAGAATTGTGTATCTGCTCCTAGATTCCGATGAGCTACCCAGTGTCCATGAGTGTTGTCCATGAGTGTTGGCCATGAAGTTCCTGAATGTTCCTGGCCCAAACGCCCCCAGCAAACAGGTTTGTCTGAAAATAGTGCGCCCAATATTCCCATGGACTATCATCATTTTCCCCATGAAAATTGCTGTGCCTATTTTCAGGCAAACCCAAACAGCAGCCTCAAACTCAAGCTCTTCAGGGTCTTGTTGCAACGTAGGCCTGCGCACAGATCCGCAACACCGTCGCTGTCGATACCTGCACAGGGCACAAAAGCCACAGCCGCCACAGCCCTGCAACCACAGGGAATATGCACCATGGGCCCAACAACTAACAACCACAACTCCAGCAATTCTCTGACACATATTTTTTTCATGTGGATTCAACATAACGTGAGTCAACCCTCCCCAAAGGAGAGCTTCCTCACCGTCAGCAGGTTGAATTAAAAAAGGGCCTGAATATGCCAAGTCTAAGGTCTCCAAGGACGTGTTATTCGCCAGAACATGGCCTCGGTTAAAAAGTGCAAAATGGGGCTGAAGTCAAGCTGGCCCACCGGGTCATCTTCAAACTATATAGATTAAACCCCCAAAAAAAAAGCTGATTGGCTGATTGGCGGTGTCAATCCATCTAAAAATCATCTTCTTTTCATTTCCGCTACTCGAAACTCTGATTTCAAGCTGTTCTTAGCAGCCCCGTGGTGCAACGCACCGACCAAGAAAGTGGAGCGTCTGCCCAGTAACATCCAGTAACGAATGTTTTGGAGTTCATTTTGCACCATCCCAAACAGGGATATACCGGTATACCGGGATAGCCAATAATAAACAGCAATTGCGGATGGCTTATTGTTGGGTTTACCGGTTTACCTGTTTATTTGACATAGTCGAGGCAATACTTAGCAACTCCCTCTTAGGAGCGCGGATATTTCCCTCCACTACTTTTACACACTTGGATTTTTGTATGTGACGCCTTTGTTTTGTGTGAAAACAGCCAGCCATGTGTGGTCTAAAAGATTCATTTGTGTAAAGATGGGGGATAGCCCCCAGTTGTGGTTTCCTCTTGAGTCCACATGTGCCCACTCGTGGTGCAGCATGCAATGTTGTTCCAACACACTTTTTACACACACATATATATATATATATTATTATCATGACCAACCATAAAGCCCACAGTTTGCAGGACTCATTTAATTAACAGCAGCTGCGTGACGCGTGTCCCTTTTCTAGACACAAAACACCGACGGCATTCTGTCCCGCTGGGTGGACGGAGAGTATCCTATGGACCGGCTGCTGTTCTCGGACAAGAGGATCATGGAAAACACAAAGGCCACGGCCACGATTGTCATCCAATGTTCAGATCGGGCCCAATAATTCTGTATAGACATAGTCATAGTTAAAACTGTCACTCAACAAACAAACATGCTTGAAACATGTTGAAAGTTGTTGAAAGCATCATCTAGCTATTGGATGTATATATTGTAAAATGATGTAAAATGTAAAATACTAATGTTCATGAATTTTCAGCTCCAATGTGCAGGACGCCAAGGGCGCCAGAGCGCAACTTGCGCACCCTGCCACCGGCCCAAGACGGTCCAGGCCACAACTTGCGGCGGCCATTCCATGCACAACTCCCCAGCAAGGCCAGTAACCCTTGTTAAGGGCCCTGCCCCGGGGCTCCAGCTCTGATATGACCTAACCAACATGACCTAACTCATATCATGCTTCACTTTGGATGCCCTTCCTTTAAAGGGTAAAGAACATATCTATCATATTTTAGCGGGGCTGGGTATCACATTTCCTCGGAAAAGTGTATGTACTGTATGTATACATATATTTGGCCGGGGCTTCCAATGGTTTGCCGGTTTGCCCTACAGCTAGACATTCACAACATTGATCAAAAGAAAGGGTGCCAAATCAAAAACAACTCCCTCGTGGAGATAAAAATACATATAATACACATACATAATACATAACACACACATATATATATATATACATATATCATATATTAATATTATAATATACAATGGTCATCACATCAAATATGTATATGTATATAATATGTATATTATACAATATGTATATGTTTAAAGCATATAATATACATATACATAATTGTATATATATATATACATATCCTGGAGTAGATATTGTCAAAGACACGTCCATTCTAGCGATGATGAGCTTTGAACCTTGGACAGGTAACCGGTTTCTGCGCCATCAAAAATCCCCGTCGTTCACCATCAAAAATGTGGTTGAACATGGTCCAATCATTGGGACCATCCTGAAATGGTGGATATACATATATATATATATATATAAATCTATATCATACACATGTGTATATATATATAAATCTATATCATACACATGTGTGTATATATATAAATCTATATCATACACATGTGTATATATATATATATATCTATATCATACACATGTGTATATATATAAATCTATATCATACACATGTGTATATATATATATAAATCTATATCATACACATGTGTATATAATATATATATATATATACATGAATGAAGATAGTATAAAATGACATACCCAAGTCTTGGGACTTGAAAATGAAGATATCCAATACTTAACCAGGGTTTCTACGAGGATATTCATGGAATATTCTGGCGCTATGTGTCTTTTGGCTAGACGTCAATAAACGAAGGAAGTACAACCTATGACAAGTGATCCACGACAGATCTTCCGATAACGTCTAAGCTTGGAGCCACACTTGCGAGAATGGATTGTGCGCCAGCATTCACTATCGCGGGATTCTAGCAACCCCGAGGAAGACGCAAAAGGGGAGCACTTTGTGGAACACTCTCTAGAGAAAAGCATGCGCAAACTCTTGAAATCACTTGTGAAGCAAATCAAATTCCACTACAAATCGCCCTTTTATGTCTATGCAATGATGTGAAATGACGTGAAACTGTAGCGGTGGTTAGCCCCAAGTCCCACGTATGATGTGCTTGAAGTTGTGTTCCACGCAGAATCGTTCCGGCACTCAGCAAAGCCCAACAATAACACGAGCAGCTGGAGGATTGCACACCTCCCAGGCAAGGCAACGAGCAAATCAAAAGAGATACTACAGTTGATTGAGAAGCAGAATCATAACATTTTGGAGACAGGATCTCTCCGTACTCTGTACATATATAATCATACATAATATGTATAGCATTTGACACCACCAATCAGTAAATGCTAGCTGCTACATACCAAACTAGATCAGGCCGATGAACTCTTTGAAGTGCCATAATTATAATTATTAATGATCTAATATTATGATACATATACCTATAGCTTTAAGACCCTAACATTTTGTAGATCTTTTTCCGAGACCTCGGGTTTTTTCCAAATTTAGAAAAAATATGGGTTCTGTAATCAAAAACCCGGGTCTTGGCAAAAAACCTATTTTTATGAATATTTATATGTTCAATGAACCATGGTTGATAATGTTTTGTGATGTTTATCATACCCTGCAGTGCCATTATTATATATATATGTGCGCCTAACATCTCAATGAAACCAAGTTAAAGACCAATGGTAATGGATATACCACATCTATATGTGTTTACCAGTACACACCTTTACTTCCACTATATACTTTATATATCTATAGACATATACATGGAACCACACAAAGATATATACATGCACGTACCTAAATGCAGATGGTGATTACGCAAACAAACGGTACAGTAAACCAATTGAATAATTCAATGCTACATATTCAGAATCATGGGTATCGGGACCCCAAAATTCATCTGTGATCAGCTTAAATTTCTGGGGCTGAGGAACTCCAAATATATTTGGTTTGTCCAATTATGGCTTTCAAGTGGTTCTAATTTGTTTTTTTGACATTTTTGGGATTTTGGTGAAAAAAAAAGATAGGTTCTGTCATGATAACCCGTATTTAACCCGTACCAACCCGTATTTAACCCGTACTAAACCCGTATTTTTATGATAGAGAACCCGTATTATTTTTGGTCTAACGAAAACCCGGGTTTTGTGAATCCGTATTTAAACCGTACCTAACCCGTATTTAACCCGTACTAACCCGTATTTAAAATATGTTTTTTTTGCTCTCCAGGCTAAGGGGAACAATGGTGGATTTTTTGGTCCGATCATTGTTTTGAC